>Ga0307515_10016948_pt1 | contig 13314 bp, 10 predicted proteins | sample 17_EM_MG_FD_194513 | JGI IMG/M metagenome (GOLD analysis project Ga0307515, IMG submission 194513) | Populus trichocarpa ectomycorrhiza microbial communities from riparian zone in the Pacific Northwest, United States - 17_EM | ecosystem: Host-associated > Plants > Roots > Unclassified | place...
GCGAGTTGCCTGTGACAAATTATGCAAATGTAAGTTTTTCTATCGTTTCCAACCTTAGCTTCTATAATCTTCATTGTCATCGTTTGCGAATATATTTCGGGACAGGCAGTAACAGTTTGCTTCGGTTATCATATAATATTTTTTTTTAAGATTAAATGTTTCGAGGAATTGGGCTGTGGATCGATTCGGTTTCTTTCGGAAAGGGAACTGTTAAGATATAAATATAGTGGTGGCCAGAGAGCATCGCTGATTTTTCTTCTTTACACTCACCTTTTCCCTTTAGTTGCTTTTTAAACCTCATTGATTTTTATTTTTATTTTCATTTATATGTGTCACTCATCAAATATGTTGGTGGGCAGAGGGTTCAAGTTAATCATCGAGCAAGGATTTAATTAATTAAATATTGAATTGAGGGGGCAAATTAAACACTTGAAGAACTACACGGACAGCATGTCATAAATCTAAGGGAAATCCCATCCTACTGATAAATTGGCGGACCTAGACGGTAGTAAAACGATGGATGCTTGTTTTCGGGAGCAAACAAGCCCATAAAGGCTCATCAGGCCGTTCATCGGAAGGTTAGGCCATCACAAATTTTGTGAAATTATGGAATGGAAACTGCTTTACTTCTGCAACAAAAGCACATGGCCAGCACATGGGACTGCGAGGATGAATTTAAATCAGGGAAAGAAGAAAAAGTTTAATCCGTGCTTGCTGCCTAAGATACTGTTATGGAGTGTGGTATTTTTTTTTAGTGTTTTTTAAAAATATGTTTGTTTTGAAAAAAACATCAAATTAATTTTTTGTAGTAATTTTTAATGATTTTAATGCGCTAGTATCCAAAATAAAAAATATATATTTTAGCACTCGAGGTCGTGGCCTACCGGTTATGGCAGGGAATTCCTTGCCTCTGCACCCAGGTTCGACCTTCTCTGTGCACGTTTGTCACCCCCGCGATGTCTTACCTGTCTACTGGGCTTGTAGGGTGTTCATTGGGTCCGAGGATTAGTCATGGTGTGGGTAAGCTGGTTTAGACACTCCGGGTTATCAAAATATATATATATATATATATATATACATCTTCAAATAAAAAAAATTCAACTAAAAAAACAAGTCAAGTCAATCTGAATCAATCTACCAATACTAAACCATGAGATCGAGATAACCCCATAAAAAATAAATTGTAAAAAATCATGAAGTTCAAGTTCCAATCAACCAGATATTAAAAGATGAATAAAAAAATCAATTAAAAAAGGTATACAACAAACCACCCGAGTCAACATAAGTTAATCGATCAAACCCATAACCCGAGTCATGAGATCAAATGACCTCATGGAACACAAACCAAAATAAATTATAAAATCTAATTCGTAATCGACCTAATATTAAAAGATAAAATTGAAAAAAGCCAGCCTAACCCGTGACCCGGGTTATGAGATTGTGATAATCTCAGAAAAGAAAATAAATTTTTTTTTTATGAAGTTCAATTCTCCATCAATCTAATAGTAAAAGATTAAATTAAAAAAAATAACTAAAGTCAAAATGGGTTTGAAGACCAGAATAAATCTATAAAAAAAAATAAAAAAATTTTAAATTTTAAAAGGCTATATTTGAAATTAAAAAAAAAAACAACAACAAATATTTTAGTTGTGTAGATAGGACAAAGTGACTAAAGTTTGTAGGAAGGTTTTAAGAAGGTGTTTGAGAGTGTGATAACGGTTACTTTTTAAAGTGCTTTTCAATTATAAATAAATTAAAATAATATATTTTTTTAAAATATTATTTTTGTTATCAATACATCAAAATAATAATAAAATAAACAAATCAAATCAAATTTTTAAAAAACATGGTTTCGATAGCGTTTCAAAACAATCTCTAAATCACGTGGAACTTGTATTAGGTTCAAAGAACAAGATCAAAAGAAGAGTGTACTCAATTAATTTTGTATAGAGAAACCGTTTGGGAACGCGGTGCAAACCGCGTTCCCAAAAAATTCAAATTTTTTTTTGTTAAAATTTAATATGGTTTGTATGTTTTAAATCGTTTTGATGTGCTGATGTTAAAAATGATTTTTAAAAAAATAAAAAAACATAATTATTATGCATTTCAATATGAAAAATTATTTGAAAAGCAACCGCTACCAAATATATATAGCCATTAGTATAATGTATTTTGTCATCAATGTCCTACTCCTCCACAAAAGAGGGGTACTCCTCTTGACCAAGAACAGTGGTTTTACGGATTGCTATTTTTCAAGCAATGAAAAATTTGAAATGATATAATAGCTGCTAGCATCTTTGCTTTTGTGGGACAGTTGCCCGCACACATATCATACAATCACTTTCCATGTTTTGCTGTCTAGTATGTTTTTTCATTCTGATTCTCTAGTAATTAAGGCAGTAAAAGTCATTGTCTTTGCTCTCCGGAGCATGAATCTGTCGCCGTCCCATCGCTCTGAAGTTAAGACTCCGGCAAGAGCTTGAATGGAAACAGTTTAACATCACCCCAGGAGCCAACTTTCACCAGCCCTTTCTTGGATGGCGGGGCAGTGATAATAAAACAATAATAATAATAATAATAATAATTGAGAGAGTTCATGTTTAATCATATGCAATCACGTTGCCTGCATTTTCTTTATTTTGATAGCTCTTCAGGCCTACAAGTTGAAGGCCTCGACCAGGCCTTCCGGCTTATAATAATTTATAAGCTAAGTGGTACTAGCGAGACCAAATGCAGACTAATCACATGGCTTGAGACAAGGATGCTGGTTTCTCTTTGGGAATGAAAGATGAATCTGGATTATGTGAATGATCGGATTCCAAAAAAATTTACCAGATTTCCAGAGCTACTGATTTAATTATTGTTTTTTTAAATAACTAAATATTTGATTAGTTTCTTTCCTCTGTCACAAATGTTTAAATACTTATAGAGTAGTAATTTTTATTTTTTAAAGTGTTTTTAAATTATTTTATATTTTTTTAAAAATATCAAATTAGCTAATATGAAAAACAAAACTAAAAAAATATTATGATAATATATTTTTAATTGAAAAACATAAGCATCAAGCACTGTATTACAAACTAAATTTTTAAAAAATAATAGATTTTACTTTAAAAAGATATTTTATTATTATTTGAATGCACTAATTTAAAAATATATATAAAAAACTATTTTAATATATTTTTAAATAAAAAACATTTTAAAAAATCATTATATACTTACGGTACCAGACATCACGCGCTAGAGCTAATCCTAGCCCTAACTGTAGCCCATTAATCCAAAGATTTGACCTCCAAGAACAGTCCAACCACACATATTTTATTTTAAAAGTGGTCCTTCATTAACCCAAATCCAAGCAATAGGGACCACCTAAATAAATAAATAAAGTACTCAACTATTGCCAATTAGACACGGGTGCGTGACACATCACCCCACCTGCATAGTGCATACACGCGCGCACGCGCATCGTTGCCAATTTTACCATAGCTGCAGGAACACACACATGCAACCTCCTGCCGCACTCTCCTGAGCATGTGTCCACTTTCCACTTATTATTCTGCAGCGACGACAAAAAATAAACCCTAAAAAATTACGTGTCTGCTTCTCCTGTTAGTTACTACCCTCTCTCCTCTGACAGTTTCCACGATCGACTGCATGCTGCGCTAGTACCATCTTTTTACTCATTTTACAGCACCCACCTGCATTGCCGTCACCAATTTTTTGAAGGGTTGCTCATACTCGCCCAGCTACATGCCCAAGGAGTCATCTCTGGTTAGGTAAACAAACTCATGCTCCTTGCTACTACTTTCATTACACTTGTTACTTAATTGGGACTCTGTGATTTGGTTTTGTGCCTGTAATTCTGGCTTTTTAACTTCTTTCTTCTTTTTTTTCAAGTAAAAAAAATAGAAAAAAGTGGGACTGGACAAAAAAGGGATGGATTTTTAACAGGGAAAATGTGGGTACGTGAGTAGGTTGCTTTATAGAGTCAGCAAAATCTCTTTCTTGCCCTTCTCTAATTGAAAAGGGTGTCTTTCTAAACAATTCTTTTTTTTTTTCCCAGTAAGGAAGTAATTTCATTTTTTTTTAAAATGGCTGCCTCTGTTGTTAGAGAAAAATGTATAGAAGTTGAGATGGCACTTAAAAAAAGTGAATCTTTCATCTTTTAATTTGTTTATTTCTATATTTAGGACATGGGATTTATTTTTTTAATTGGGGGACTTTCGGGGTTTAGAATAATGGTATTACAGTTCATTTTTTGTCAGCAAAACGCGTTCCATATCCTTGTGGCTGTGGCGGTGGCTGGTTGCTTAGTGGCTTGAATCAGATCTGCTCTTTTTTTTTTTTTTTTGCGTCTCTGCTAAGAAACACAAAACCAGACATTCTTGCTTCTTCCTGGTATTTCACATTCTCTAACTAAAGTTGGCAACTTGTATTTTAACAGACTATAAATCTAATGTTACACAGTTTTAGTTAGGCTGGCTTTTGGTGCATAAATGTTTTTTCTATTTAAGGTATGAAATAGAGCTCTTGGCCTTCTAATTGTTAGGCTGATTGTCCATCACAGATGCAACTGCCTTCAACAGCGTCCTTAGTTAAGATGTGTTCATGTTCTGCTTGATCTTAAGTTTTGCACTTGCTTTGCTCTGTGACTGAGGACCGCGGATTGTTAGAATAATTGGTGATTGAATGAAAAATATTTGAATTTCAGCGTTGAGTTTTGATTTTCACGCCAACGGAATTGGTGGGTTTGATATATTCTGGGAGAACCACGGATATCAAGGAAGTTGTGTTTAAGTTGAGTTGGACTGAATATAACCATAAGCACTTGGAATGTTGGGTTGTGATATGCTTTTGACACCAAAGAATCAGTAACTTGAAGGTCTGAGGTCCGGACTTCGAAGGCTAAGATATTGGAGTTGAAAATAATGTCTTCGGGTGAAGGTAGGCGTCGACGTGATAATCTTGTGCCTCTTGCTGCTTTGATCAGCAGAGAAATGAGGATTGAAAAGATGGAGAAGCCAACTGTCAAATATGGTCATGCAGCCCAATCTAGGAAAGGGGAGGATCATTTCCTTATTAAGATGGATTGTCAGCGGGTACCTGGGAATTCGTCATCTACATTTTCTGTATTTGCGGTAATCCTTACTCTCTCAACTCCTATTATGCCTTCAATCCCTGGTGAATACAGTTTCTTTTGCATCTTTGCGGAAATGAGCACATGGTGCACAAAACCTTGAGTTGGGTGATATGTTTCTTTGCTGTCCACTTTGCCGTGTTGTTTTCCTTTTGTAGAACCAACTTTACAAGAAGTTTTGGAGTTGGGTTTTTCATTTGTTTTCAATCTATTTGATTAGATGATCTGATATTCTGAAGAATCTGATTCTGTTGTTGACGAAGGGCAATAGTTGCTGCGTACGTAACAACTTTCCCTTTTCCAGTCCCTGTTATAGTACTGTATGTAAGTCCAAAAACTACATGGGTTTTATTGACCTCCTTGCATAGAGTTCAGAAACAAGAAAAGTATCTGTAATTTTGCACATGAATACAACCTTGTTTTGAATTGATTATAGAGCAGGTTGTAGACCTGAAAATGTTTTTTCTTTTGCTGCATCTGTGTCTCTCTTGATCTATAAGATGGTCATTGTTCTCTCCTGACTGTCAGATCTTCGATGGGCACAATGGAAATGCTGCAGCAATTTATACGAGAGAGAATTTGTTGAATCATATTTTGGGCGCTATGCCTCGTGGTCTTGGACGTGAGGAGTGGATTCAAGCTTTACCTCGTGCTTTAGTTGCCGGATTTGTGAAGACTGATAAGGAGTTTCAGAGCAGAGGCATGGGATGTTTTACCCTGATTCTTCAGTTCTTTTTATCCCTTTTAGTTATTCCATTCCACACTTTATTGTTGTGCATCTAGTTAACACTAATATTTTCTGTTTAAATGTATGGCGTGCCTTTCTTCAGGAGAAACTTCGGGCACTACAGCAACATTTGTAATAGTTGATAGATGGACTGTTACTGTTGCTTCTGTTGGAGACTCACGTTGTATTTTAGATGCTCAGGGTGGTGCCGTTTCCTCCTTGACTGTTGATCACAGACTTGAAGAGAATGTGGAGGAGTACGTGTCTATTCTCGAGATCTTATACATTCCTAAAAATTGGACAGAAGTATAATCTATTGTACATTATATGCAGGAGGAAAAGGGTGACTGCAAGTGGTGGGGAAGTTGGAAGGCTTAGCATTGTTGGTGGTGTTGAGGTGAGGTGGTTCTAGACTGTACATTATTTTTATTACAATTGTTAAAGTCTAACTGCCTGTCACTGAAATGGATGTTCTTTCAAGTGATGATAATTTTGGTCTAAACCCTTAATACTTTACAGGTTGGTCCTCTTCGCTGTTGGCCTGGAGGTTTATGCCTTTCTAGGTCAATTGGAGACATGGATGTTGGAGAGTTTATAGTTCCTGTTCCATATGTCAAGCAAGTGAAAGTAATAATCATTTTCATTCCACTTCTATTATGCATTGAGTTTATAGTTCCTGTTCCATGTGTCATGCAAGTGAAAGTAATAATCATTTTCATTCCACTTCTATTATGTTTTTTTTTTGTTGATTATATTTCAGTCTTTCTATTATTTTCTTTCTTTGAGTGCAAAGCATGTGCATTAATACTGGATGCAGTGCTGTCCACATTACGAACTCTAACTTGCTCCATTCCCTTTAAAGCTGTCAAATGCAGGTGGGAGGCTTATAGTTGCTTCTGATGGCATATGGGATGCCTTGTCCTCAGAAATGGCAGCAAAATCTTGCCGTGGGTTACCAGCTGAACTTGCTGCCAAACAAGTTGTAAAGGTAATTAAAATTCTTTTATGTGGCGCTTCTCCTTTGCATGTCTTGCTTCAATGACCCTTCAAGTTTCTAAGATGGTTTTAAAATAATATATGTGCTAATATTGTGGGAGAAGCTGCCCTGAAGTAGTATATTGCTTTAATGAATGCTTGTGTTATAATAAATGCTCAAATTGCTTTCTTCATTTTATATGGTCTTCTGTAGGAAGCTTTAAGGACACGGGGACTAAAGGATGATACAACCTGCATAGTTGTTGACATAATTCCTCCTGACAATTCAATTCAGCTTCCAACTCCTCCCAAGAAACATAACATGCTTAGAGCCTTGTTGTTTAGGAAGAAGTGCCATGATTCTTCCAGTAAGCTATCAAAGAAGCTTTCCGCCATAGGTACAGTCGAAGAACTGTTTGAAGAAGGCTCGGCTATGCTTGCTGAAAGGTTAGTACTGCCATTTTTGCATGCATATTCTCACATTGATCTTTTCCTCTGTAATACTCCACCTAGTATCCTATTCATTATTGAATTTATAGTATGAAAAGTAAGTTTTTTAAAGAAGACATCCTAAGAAGAAATATGCATCATGCTTTATTATTTTCACGTTATATGTTCTCACTGAGTTAATTAACCCCCTGATGGTTGCAAACAAACTCTAGAATAATTATTTTTTAGGAGGCATTATCAGCTTTCCTTTTATGAGAGGACAAAGTTGCTCATAACCATCATGAGTTATAACCAGTGCAGGGGGATTTTGTCTGAGATCATATCGTTTATTATTAAATATTTTGAAATTGTGCACATAACTTCCCCAGCTGTAATTTGTCATTATTTGGACCTGAGTCGATTGTTTTTCTTCCTCTCCCCTTTTTTATATTTTTATTCATGATGGGGGTGTCATCTTTTTTGTGAACATCCTAGAAAAGTGATTTAAGGTGCAGCCTCCCTGCTTTTCAGGCCTTGGAAATGGTGGCAATGGGATGGGAATTTGATAGATTTAGATTTGAGCTTTAGGAATAAGAAGAGGAAAACAATTTTTTAAACAGTATCTTTCAGTTGAATGTTGTAATTTGCTAATTGGTAAGTGGTAATTTTACTTATATAGCAAATAAGAGAAACCTCTAGCCTTATTTATATCTTCGATGAATCCGGTGATGCAGTAGCATATAAAACAATGCGGATGTCTTGAATCCTTTGTACTTTGAGCATGTAGAATTTGTTTTCTTACCCTAAAATGTCTTAGGTAACAAGAACACCACATAACATCTAGTTAAATTTGTTCAGTTGACGTGTGAGTGGGGTTATCCTTGTTCATTGGTCCATTTCTTACCATGCATGCGTATATTTTGGGGAGCTCTTAGCTTGTATCAATGTCTACATCTTAAGTTGTGTCCTCCGGACTTGGGAATGGGAATCGTTTACTGTATCTATGTTTACATCTAAATTGTGATTTTTCACGTGTGCTACAGATTAGGGAATGATTACTCCACATCGCAATCTACATCTGGTCTTTTTACATGTGTTGTCTGTCAAATTGACCTTGCTCCAAGCGAGGGCATCTCTGTTCATGCTGGTTCTATCTTCTCCACCAGCTCAAAGCCTTGGCAAGGGCCTTTCCTTTGTGCTGATTGCCGTATTAAGAAGGATGCCATGGAAGGAAAACGCCCAAGTGGAGTCAAAGTGGCCTAACTCTTTACTGTTTCCACCCATTCTTGCTCCCACAATTTTTTTTGTAAACGACATTTATTTAGGGAAGGAAATTGTTTGAATCTTACTACGATGGTACAGCAGATGTACATGTATATGCCTATAATGTAAAACGAGTCTTATCATTCAAGGAAGAGTTGGTCTAAGCAGCACCTGCTTGGAGCTTCAAAAATTTTGTTTGTCCATAATATTTGCTGGTATGGTTGCTAACTTGCTATGCTTGCCATCGTCTCTGTGCCAAGTAGAGTAGTATTCGTTTAATCACTTTAGCGCCGGAGAAGGGTATTTAATCCTCCATCAAGCTTGCATGATAACACAAGGACGCTAGACTAAAAGTTGGAAGTATATTCTAGGTGGTTTGGTTTGCGGGGGACTGGAGTTGGCAGCAGATTGATTTTGTGCTGGGAGAGGGAGCGATTATCTATGGAGGAAAGAGAGAACAATAATGCTTTTCTAGACTGAACTTTGTAAAAGAAAGGCTGCCCTTGCAGTTGTATCGGTGGGGCTACCAAGGTGCCCCAAGAGGAAATGGGTCTGCTGAGGGTCCAACTAAAGAAGGATTTAATCTCTATTCATGAAAGTTGCTATGAAGAGACCTTTGCCATTGATACCTTAAAAAGAGTACATGAAACTTATTTTGCAATATAAATGAAACGCATGCTTGGACAACATCACGGACTGTAATTCAGCGAAGAAAAATAAGTGAATTATATTCAAAATTGTAGAGGTTCTTCTGTAAACTACGCTTGTCTTGTGTTGTGAGAAACCAAAAAATTGGACTTGGCAGATGATGCTTGCGTATCAACAAGTCTCGATCTGTTTCTCAAAAGAAAAAGAAAAAGAAAAAATCTTAATCAACAGCCCAAGCATTACTCATGTCATTACTCATTAAATAATAAATTTAGATATTATTTATTGAATTTAAATAAAATAATATATATATATATATATTAAATGATAAAATTATAAATTTTATAACATGCATATATTATATTGGATTCTTAAACAATATAAATGTTTTATGTATATACAAATATGCATCTCGAATTAATTTTGAAATTGATTTTGAATCGAGTTTAATAATATCTATTTTTTATCCATTATTTATCAAATAAAATAATTATTGAAAAAGCCTATTAATTCAAATGAATTCAGATAAATATTATTAAATTTAAATTAAATTGTTATCTCTAATTTTGCTTTAGATAACGGGCTTATACATTACGGGCTCGGCCAGTCCCATTATTATTCAGATCAAATTCTTTATTTACTATTTAACATTAACAATTAAAAAAAGGAATTTTTACTCTTGTTCATGCATTCTCAAAACACTATTTATTTGCACTGTTAAAGAGACTCGTTTTACTTGTGTTTTTGTTCTTTTTTTAGTTTTGTTCTCAGAGTTTTAAGAGTTTACATTTCAATCATGACACTTTAATTATTCCGGTTCATAATAGTTAAGAGAGAGAAGATAGAAGTGCCAAAGAAAAAGAGGAGAGACAAAGGCTTACAATTGACATTTCGGTTATAAAAAAACATCAATCTATATATAACAAGGTTTTTTTTTGTTTTTTTAAAGATTCGATGTAGATGGTTTGAGCATTAAATCATATAAAAAAAATAGATCAAGATAAAAAACTAAGAAGTAGAATTATAAGACTTGACCCTGGAGGTCAACTAGATGTATTTTTTTATCAGAACAATGTTTTCTTAATGTTTTCAGAATTCTTATGTACAAGTTCCTCGATCACCCTTTTTCGAGGAGTGGTTTAACAGCAACGGTAATTGAATTTTCTACTGTGCGAACCAACACGACAGGTTTGGTTTTACCATTGCTGCTAAATGGTGTCAAAAACGTTCACCAAAAGACCAATGATTTAGTAACGAAGTCAGAGGAACAGAAATAAAATTCAGTACCTGTAATAATAAACAGGTGTAAAATTATTGAAGTAGAGTACTTGTAAATACATTCAAGGAAGAAGAGTAATTAAGAACTTCCATGCTTATATCCTATTAACAGAACAGAACAGAGAATCAAAGAGCTCTAAAGTCTAGTCTCTTGTGAGGAGGGAATATGCAATATTTATACAAATGAATAAAGAGTGAAATCATTCAATAAACCTATGAGTTGAAGTGCATGACCTTGGGAGCAAACCTTAACAGCCGTTCTAAAGCAGGAGGCCAGAATTTCCTTGCAAACAGGAAACAAGTGTTGGTGCTATTCCCATTATACACGCATTTGCTGCCGCTCCTCATCCTTTCCAGGAACTCAACGGTCACCTCTCTACTTAAGAACTTAGCAGGATGAGCTCCACCCCTCGACCAATCAACCCAAGTCAAACTCCTATTTGAGTTCCTCTCCGAGTGCTTCATACTCACAAATGTTGGTAAATAGTGTTCATCAGCGTAACATCGTCGCTTGCAGTACTTTTGGAACACGGGAAAATATTCTTGGTCCGAGACAACTTCAATGGCAAGGTCTCGATCCATTTCGAACCATTGTGAGCCTTTTCTCCATTGTTCAATTTTGATCACAGGTCTCATACGGGGATTGTATCGGCCATTACCTACTGGACCGTCTAAAACATAGGAATCCACATGATTTTTGGTTGAGTTCATTAGGTAAGTGTAGACCGTGGAGAAGTCGAAGATTGGAATGCATGATTCTGAGAGGAGAACAAAACGTTGGTTAGAAATGTCAAGGAGTGCATTGGCTAATAGTCGTCTTTCAGCTTCAATTATGTTGGTATTCCCCCATTGAACATCCTGCATCATGACACATAACAAGAAAGTGAGAGTCGATGATTAACAAAACCGAATAGCTGTAAAAACTGTGTCACGGAAAGTCAAGAAAAAATCACTGTAGTAATTTATGCAGACACTCGGATCTCTTTCTTTTGCACTATATTTCTTTTGATAATTAAGATCGTAGACCTTAGTTAATATTTTCATGTCAAGCTCCTCTTTAGTTCGGAGTGCGAGAAGTGCAACTGATTTTTTTCCTTTTCTTTTTCAGTGAAGATTAATCTTGAACTAGCTCTCATGCATCGAAATTAAAATATTAGTCTTATTTTAACCGAATAACTGCACTGATTCCCTTCCCCAGTCCACTGCGTGATACAGGAGCCATTTATTTTATCTTTTCTAGGAAAAGTAGTCTGTTACGCGTGCGTGATGACAACAGTCTTCCACTCCAAATTCTTCTTTTTTCCGTACCGAAATCACAAGGGCATTAACCAATCAAGTATTGCTATTAATTAAGAAAAAATAAAATATCAATTACCAAGTGCTAATTTGTGCAACAGAATTGATGTTGATTGAGGATCAAAACAACAGGATACAAATGTTAAATTCACATGATTGAATCTCAAGAAACTATGCAAAAAACTAACCTTACTGGGAATTCTTCTGCCATGAAAGACAGGACTTTCTGGTTCTGATTCATTGTAAGATGGACTTGAGTGCACATAAATTGAGTACAACCCCTCATGCCCCTGGAAGAATCTCTCCCACAGTGGAGCCATCAAAACTGGACCTTTTGTCAAAAACATAAAAGCAACCTTAGGAACTCTATCGAATGGATATTCACGAATCCTTGGAGTCATTGAAGCTCTCCATAGCAATTCCTTTTCATCCATATCATGCTTGACATCAGGCACTTTCAAATGTTCTTTCAAGCCTACGCGAGGCAACTTAAATGCTGGTAATGTTGCCAATGGAACAGTTGTTGTGGTTGTGGTAGAAACAGAGAATTGGCTGACATGTAGATTGCATGATACGTGTTTGAGATAGGAACTAAGAACGACCCCAGTGACAAGACCACAGCCAAATAAAAATAAAAAAGAAAGGACATTGATGAGTTGCAACTGGGCATTGAATAGCTTCGTAGATGTAGTGGGCAAATTCTGTTTTTGACCCTTCATGATAATTATTGGTTGCTCTAATCTGATGTATGGAACAAAAGAGCTCGATCAATAGCTTGAAAGAACTAAAGTAGCAGCAGCAGTATTCTCGCTAACAAAGGCTTCAAAACTGTTCTTTTATTGATCCAACAAGCAGCTGTTTTCTTTGAGCACAGGAGATATCAGATGGGAAACATGATGATAATATCTCAATAATACTATCAAACAAACGTTGTTATGAATAGTACAGTAAAGATGATGCCCGAGCAAACAAATATGATGATAACTAGAGTTGTTTGTTAGAGAGTTTGTGTCAACTGATCAAAGCTAATGATAAAATATGAAAGAGAACGAAATCTGAGACACTAAACAGTATGCAAGCAAAGATGGGAACTTTTCAAGCCAAGGAAAGACAATCGATGGAGAGTTTTCAAGAAAGACAATGCAATCTTTATGACTTGCGAGAGAGATTGATGAGGCGCTGGTGCCTAAATTTGTGGTGAGACCCAATTGCCTTACGGTGGCTTTCTAGATCATTGTATGAATTAGGACCTTTCTTCGTTTCAACAGTGAACCAACCATGTTCAAAGACTCAAAAAACAGAATACGTGTAATGATTCAAAAGCAAGTCGCAATTGCCTTTGACAACATTATTAGAATTAGGGGTTTTTTTTCCCGGAATAATAACAATCTTATATTTTTATCGAAGTTATGAAAAAGATTGTTGCATGTGATCTCATAAATTCAATAATAGATTTTTTTTATAAGAATAATTAATTAGCTTCTATAAATTGTGCGGTTATAAAAAAAAATAAGTGGAAGCTAGTTTTTTTTTTTAAAAAAATTATTATAATAAAGAAGAG
>Ga0307515_10016949_pt1 | contig 13314 bp, 13 predicted proteins | sample 17_EM_MG_FD_194513 | JGI IMG/M metagenome (GOLD analysis project Ga0307515, IMG submission 194513) | Populus trichocarpa ectomycorrhiza microbial communities from riparian zone in the Pacific Northwest, United States - 17_EM | ecosystem: Host-associated > Plants > Roots > Unclassified | place...
TTACGATAGTAGTGCTCGCTAATCCACCGTATGAGAAGAGGATCTCCACGAGGCCGGCGGCGTAGGCCTAGGAACATTAGAAATATGTGAAGTGGTGCTTTTGCAGCACACCCCCTGGCTGGACGGTTTGCAAAACAACCGGCCATTTCTGTCGCCAATTCTATCTCCCTCTGCGATATCGACAGGGAATTGGCCCCCGAGCTTAAAGGCACCACGTTAGTCCCCCACTCCAGGTCTCCGTTTCCGCTAGAGTTCACGAATGAAGGCGATGCAAATTCCAGGTCCTGAGATGATTGATCTTCTCTAGGAAAAAGTGCTTGACGCAACGCCACACACCTCTCGTATAAGCCTGTGCTCTTCTTGCCATCCGGAATGACGAATTCCGGATACATTTCAAAGAGTCCTTTCGAGAGAAGTTTTTCCAGGGCGACATGGCGAAAGGCGCTACTCGCACACCGCGAAACACCGTGCGACAAGACCTCATGGGTGAACTTGCGTGGATGTAGCCCAGCTAGGTCCTGATTGCCCCAGCCCTTCCAGTCTATGATGTTGAGGTCTTTCCAGAGTTCCAAACCCGGGTAAAAGGAAGTGGGGCGTCCAGCCGTGGATGTGCTCGTTGCCACTGTCGTAAGTTCCCTACTGTCAATCACGCAGATGTGACAGTCCATCTGCCCTTTCCGAGATCTTCCAAGAACGTGCTCAATGACGAACAGCATTGATATCGACCATGACATGAATTCATCTGGATTTCGATCTTTCCAAAGAAGGTGATTGCCTACCATTACTACCATCTCTCCAACTGACATATCTTGAAGTTCCGCATGGCAATCTCGACTTAAATGCTTATCCATGGCAGGCTGATGGAGCTTCTGGGAACTATGTCCCTTTGTAGAACGCTTCCCCTTTCGAGAGTATCCGCGGAGAAGAAGTAGTGGGACAAGTTTGCGGCTTGCTGAGTAGACGAGTCAGTTCTGAGATTGAAGCGATATTCTATTTACTTGCCTTGAAGAGCCTGGTACTTCATCTGCGGGAGGCTTGAGCTCATGGGTTCTTCAAGCGTCTCTCTTATTGCTCTTTGATACCTGGAAGGTACTTGGTCTTGGTTAATCATCCCCAATATGGAATTTGTAGCTGGGTGCCTGTTTGGTTGGGGGCTGTTTGAAAGAAGTTGATTTCGTCTGTTCTCTCGCTCGATCTCTTCCTTGCCGTTTGCCGCATTTTTTGGTGTCTTTGATGCTTTAGCTTCAGTACTCTCCATGGCAATATCTTGTAAGATATAATTGCGGCGTAAGGCTGGCGAGCTAAGCAATATTAAGTGTCGAAAAGAAGGGTGTTGTGACTGTGGAATAGAAGCTTGAATCCTTCAAGAATATTAATGATACTTCAGCTTAATTATCCAGGGTGAGGCCAAAGGTCTTGTAAGTTATGAAAAATTGAAAGTGATGTGAGCTGTGAGTGAACCCTAAGCCCTCTGGCTCACCTATTGGCGTTCGAGGACTGAATTTGATTAAAAGACTGCAGGCAATGCAGATAAGGATGAATATGAAAATCGTAGATATCGCTCAAGCTGCTTTTGAAAGTGTAGAGTTTAACGTCAAGAGGAACTTCAAGAACTAGCTTGGAGAGAGTCTCGGTGAGAGGTGAGGCGTTCATAGAAAGGCTCCAAGAAGAATGAGCCATTTACCAAGCGCAAGACGATCTGCGGTGAGAGTGCTGTAGTGATTAAGTAGTCAAGAGACGCTATATTATCAATGAATTTGTTGAAGAAGAATGGAAAAGTAAAGAGAGAGTCAGATAACCTAAACTATCTTGAGGAGTAAAAGAAGCCTCATAGCGTTTGTGGTGTGTCTTGCTAGGATTGAGGCCCTGGGCATGCCTTGTCCTCCTAAATATTAGCCCAGAGATTCATGTTGTGTACAAAGATACCTATAGATAACAGGCAAAGATCTCAGGTGGCAGCAACCGAGTTATGGTTCTTCTTCGCCTGTTCTATAATGGACAGTCATGACAGGGATGAATTGATGTTTTGGACAGAAATTCCCTACCAAAGAGATAATAAATCCTCAACTCAAGGTGACCATTAACATCGGCATTTGGATTCGAAAGATTCCTCGTAGCCTAACTCTAATATACACCTCCTAAGCAGTGCAAGGGATAATATGTAGCTGGACTGGGCTAATTCATTGACTTCATTCATCTTACGGCTTGGAGGACCCGATTTGAAGTATAAGGCATATTTGATTCAAGAAGTAGAATATAGCATACGAAATTTGCTCTTGAGATCTCCAAAGTACGATTGTGACGAATTTCTATGACTTGGTAAGTGGTAGAGGCATGCTTTCTCGGAATGAAATGTTAAAGCCGCATAGTGGCTAGGTTCTAGTAACCCTGGTACTCCTGCAATGAAGGAGAAGGCTCTGTACGTCATGTATTTTGAGATGGGTGGGTAGTTTTCCCTAAAGAGTACATATCCGAGAGAGTCACACAGTGGCTGTGCGTCCGTTATATCAAATGTATCTGCAAAATTGAGATCATGTAATTGGAAAGGTGCATTTTAAAGTTTATATATATCAGGGCCGTAAGAGTTTCTGGGGCGACTTTAGTAGTGTTTGTAGGTGCAGAAGATTAAGTTGCGGAGTGTGGGCATGTCTGCTCCCCGCTCCGAATAAACTATGTATCCTCAAGGGTGATTCGGAACGTGCTGCCGACACGTCTCTGCCTGCACATAGTGCACTTTGATGACTGTCACCGACTACTGTATAGAAGTGTCTCGAAGATAAAAACCCATTTGCCTGTTTCCCTTCACTTCGCCACCTCCAACCTATTACTGGCGCACGAAGAGAGCCGCCCGGCTCTAATTCATTTACCGCACATGTCTCCGCCTTGAACTCAACATTTCTGCCGTTATCGGCTTGGCTTCCTCCAACACCAGAACATTCCTGTTCTGCTTATACTCTCTGTATCACTCTTAGGAGAACCTAACGTAGCCCCGTCTGTAATCCTCCCTGGACTCGACTACTTATTCACTCTAGGTGCGACCTATATCACTACCATCAACGCCTCACCTCGCCTCGTAAATACCACGTCGCTGATCACTGTCCTCTAGGGCTAACATGTTTTCGACCTTCAGCGGAAGCTCGCGGCGTCCCCGACAGGTGAATCTCTCTGGTCGTCATTCAGGTCCACACACAACCGTAGGCTCCGGCGCTGGGTCCCAAGCAGCCTTGGATCGCGCCCATCAAGAACGTCTCCAGAGACAGCGTGAACGCGACAGACTGGGAGCTGCCAAAACTATACAACGGACATGGAGGGGACATGCTTGTCGAAAAAGAGTTCAAAACAGGCTGCGGCACGAGTGGGATGCTGTGGAACAAGTATCCGTTGGCCAGCATACTTCTAATACTCCCACCCCGTATGCTTCGGGGGCCGAGTCCTTAAGACAACTGCAATATCTTCTCAGGTTTGCTCAGATGAGGGCTGAGGAAGATATCAGGAGAATAAAGCATTATGGCTATCGTCAAATCCTCACAACCCAAAACGAAGGGATTAATTGCTCCAGTGGATCATGGCCGTTAGCATACCTTCGCCTGCAAAGATTAGTCTTGCCAATTTTGGAGCATCGTTTACGATCACGTAATTGTGACTGGAGTAGCTGTAACGTGCTTATGGTCATCCTCAACTTCTTGGCCGGGCAGATTCCTACTGAAACAGCTCAAAACGCGAAGCAATTCTATCGCACTATCGCGATGGTGGCGCAAAAGACTTCATCGACATGGCGCCAACCAGCAGACGACCTGGGTTTTCCTGGTGCCGGAGCGGCGCCTTTAACCCTCATTATGGAGACAACAATGTCACCTATGAAAACGGTCACTGGATATACACTCAATGCATATGAGGCTTTTGCATGTACTTTCATGGTTATTCCAGTGCTCACTCAACAAAATAATTCTACGTCTCCAACTCCGGTGAACGGCTTGCTTAACTCACTGGCGGACCGTGTTAATTATAAACTTCTTACGAGCGCATTAGTCACTCTACTCAAAACCTCGAGCTTTGTTGCTTATCCAGAGTTGGTCGAGAGCCGAAATCGAGCCCGACTTCTGGGTTGCTTCATATACTTCCACCGTTATGTTCATGACTTCCACAGTCCGCAAGCTTACTCCTCGCACAAAGATTTCGTTTCCGTGGTCTCGTCACTCCTCAATTCCTTGCCAAACAATATCATTGACGGTCAGATACATGACGCTGATCAAACGGATGAGATTTCGCCATCATACGAGCTTTCAATCAACGAATTTGTGCGAGAACAGATCATGTCCCTGGTTAATCAAGAGAGCGTTGGCAGCTTGTTGTCGAGTTCCTCACGAACAGCGTCGGCATCAGGAGAAGACAAAGTTGAGGAGGCTAGGCAACTGGCAAACTATGCCCTCGCCCTACTTCGCTTCTTTCCTCGCCGGGGGGATGAAATACGGATGTGGCTATACCTTGGTCCTACGTCTTCCAGCTCTGACGGGCCGTCGAAGAGCTTACCTGCCATCAAGTACTTCTGGCAGGCCACAAAAAACTCATCAGTATTTAACTCGATCACTCGAGATTCCCGTGCAGCTATCAATTTTCTTAAATCAAAAGGCCCAGGGACAAAGCATGGTTGGAAAACCCCGTATTCGGATCGGGACACAACCTCATTGGTTGAAGATGAATGGAGAGTAATCCTTGTCTTTCTGGAACTCTATACATTCGTACTCAAAGTCACGGACGATGAGGAGTTTTTCTCCGGTGGAAATATAGATTTCACAAGAACTTCTCCCGTAAGCTCTACTATGACCCGTGAAAATGCCTTACCGCTTGGAGAAGTAAAGGCCTTGACGACTTTCCTGAAGAATCTCGGGTTCACGCTATATTTTAACGCCTCCGATATTGCCAGCACGGAAGAACGTGATTCAAGTAGTGCTAGTATTAGCGGTTTTAGTTTCTCTAGCAGCGCTCGACGAATTTCCGAGTTATCACAACCGGAGCCAAAACCAACTGAACCCTCAGTGGGTGGTGTGGCAGGCTTAAGCATTGACTATGTCAAAGGCCTTGTCACTGGTCTTCTTCGCATGGTCTACGAGCGTGACTCTCGTCGTAAGTTTTTACCAACTGACCACTGGCTAATGACCTCAAGATTTGACATGGGAGGCTTTATTCCATCTGTCGTCCAAGAAGAGGAGAGCAGACACAGAATTGAGGAAGAAGACGCTGAAGACATAAACAAGGACGATGATGATGATGAAGACTACGAAGCTTCTCCACAACTTATAGGCACTAGTCGGACCCAACAGGCTCGACGACTCGAACGACTCCAGCGGCAGCAGCGAAAGGCTTCAAGGAGGCGCTATCTACAGGCTGTTGCACCTCGCTTAGAAATACTTCAAAACATGCCCTTTTTCATTCCCTTTACAACCCGAGTGCAAATATTCCGCGAATTCGTCACTCTAGACATGGTGAGTTTGTGATTATTTGTAATTAAGTTCGGAAATCAAGCTAATATCAACTGCCAGAACAAGCGAAGGGGCCATGTTGATGCTGATACTTGGCGCTTGGCAATGATGCGTCGTCCTGATGCACCGCAACAATACGAAAAACACCACGCAAAAATTCGTCGTGAACACGAGTTTGATGATGCATTTGAACAATTTTATCCCCTTGGACAGGGCCTTAAGGAGCCGATTCAGATAACTTTTGTGGATCAGTTTGATACAGTTGAAGCGGGTATCGATGGCGGTGGTGTCACGAAGGAATTCTTGACCAGTGTCACGCACCAGGCATTCAATCCATCGGACGGAATTGATCTTTTCGTGGAAAACGATCAGCATCTCCTCTATGCGAATCCGTCGGCTGTCGAGGAGCAGAAGGAACTTTTGAGGCTGGCTGGAATACCAGAAAATTCAATCGAATTCCGAACTCAGGTAACGGAGCTGTTACAGCGCTACGAGTTTCTCGGCCGCATCATTGGAAAGTGTTTGTATGAAGGTATCCTTGTGGATGTCAATTTCGCACCTTTCTTTCTTCGAAAGTGGGCTTTGACAGGTGGAACTGGTTCAGCCCCCAAGGAGTCGGGATACCGCGCCACTCTTAATGATCTCCGTGACCTTGATGAGGGACTGTATCAGGGCTTGGTAAGCAGGTCTTATCCATCAACTTCCAAATGATTACGACTGACTCCATTCATAGCACCAACTAAAGAACTACACCGGAGATGTAGAAGACTTCTCACTCAACTTCACTGTTACAGACACTGTCACAATCGACCGGCATACAGGTGCTACGAAAACCATCACAAAGGATCTCAAAACAAACGGCTCCAACACTCCTGTTACGAATCAAAATCGCCTCATGTATATTTCGTACATGGCTCGTCATCGCCTACAGAATCAACCTTATCTTCAAACTACAGCCTTCCTCCGAGGCCTTGCTACTATGATTCAGCCATCATGGTTAAGCATGTTCAACCACAGCGAACTACAGACATTAATAGGCGGTACATCTTCCTCTATAGACATCGATGACCTACGCCGCAATACTCAATATGGAGGCGTCTATGTTATCGGTGATGACGGGCTCGAACATCCAACCATCCAAATTTTCTGGCGCGTCATGGAACAACTGAGTGATGGTGAAAGGCGTGCCGTGCTCAAATTTGTGACATCGACACCTCGAGCACCCTTGCTGGGCTTTGGCACGCTAAGTCCTCGATTCAGTATCAGGGATGCGGGCAGTAACCAGGAGAGGCTGCCAAGCACGAGTACTTGTGTGAACCTGTTGAAACTTCCAATGTACACTGATGAGGATGTACTAAAGGAAAAGTTACTTTACTCGGTATTTTCCGGGGCTGGGTTTGACCTTTCATAGAAAATGGGCATATCATATGATGACGCGTTGCGAGGGGTATGCAGATTACGTTTTGGAGGATTTGGGCGAAGCCAAACCCATCCAATCTTCGTCTTACGCGAAAGCTTGTTTTCGCATACATTAGCCGTGCGTCTTCTGATCGTGTCCAGTAGGAATCTGCTGGGCTTCGTGCAATTTTAAATGGCGCATTAAATAGGTGAATACATCCGCGTGCTACCTTTATTCTTAATTCACCAAAAACGTCTCGCTTTGTCTCCACCATTACACACTGCGCATTCTTCTGCAAGATATTTTCCTTTTTTCTTAGATCTTCTAACACACCCACTGCCTAGCACTCAACTGTTGTGTCAACGCTTTCCCATTGCCACCTAACACGTCTTTTGCACCTTGCTCGACAATGTTTGACTCCACCCCGGGCTCCGCAACTTCTATCCGGTATCAGTCACACCTTTGCACCTCAACGGGCAAAATTAAAATTGTCATGGCACAGCCCCCCTGTAGAGGTGACGACGACCCGATGGAGAAACACGCTCTCGAAATATAAAACCGAGTTCTTACGGACAAATTAAATGCGAAAGATATAGAGATCGAGGCCTTAAAGAAGTGATATAAGGCGGCGATAGACATGATTCAATCATTGAGATATCTAGTTCTCAACCCAATCGACGGTGGTGAATCACCTCGTCCAAAGCACCAGGCATCCCTTTACTCTTATATTAATTATCGATATGTTGCAGCTGGAGCGGATCCTCCACACTCTCATTTTATGCATCTCCCTGGAGAGCTGCGTAATCGAATTTACGAGTGTGCCCTCGTTCCCAACCGCCCGATTGATATTTGGCTCTAACTGTAGATACATCGCAAATATATCGGCTCATATATCCTTTCATAGCAAATACGTCGATGATGTATCGAGTCGGGAAAGTGCACCACGCCATTTTAACCCCCCTTCTTGGATGATGAATTAGCAGTGCTCTGCAGGCGACTCGGATGATTCGAATTCAACTCTATCCTTGGGCCATCTTGCCACACAGAACAGCGTTTGCAAATGAGAGCTGAAAGCATCGTCAGCAAGCTTCCAGCACTTAAGTGTTCTCACTCATAGTGCCGTATTGCGTCAAGTTGGGGTTTTGGTCCGGTTCGGCTGGATTTAGAGACAATATATATTCCACAGACAACGGAATAGAGCATACCGATGCTGAAATGGGTGCTTATAATACATACATGCAATCAAAGATGCTCAAAGCTGCGGGCGTCAAAGTCAAGAAGTCCCTTTTCTTTCTCCGTCGACCCCCGCCACAGCTAGCTACTGGCCAAATGGGTGTGTGTATGGACGATGATGACGAAATGGGTCGAACTTCATTTGAGCGCAAGTACAGGGCATCAGGATGGGATATAAAATATGGCTCATATGACTCCGGAGAGCAGGATATCTTATGTCGTTGACAAGGAAACTGGCATGGCTGATATCGAACAGAAACCGTAGGCTGCTTAGTACGAAGGTATCAGAGACCATTGTTTGAGGCGTTCCCTAGGAAGCCATAATGTTCCATGTGGTTGTTGCGAGCGGTTGCTGCATTTGTCACGACCGAGGAAAGATCAGTTGCAATAGAGATAGGCAGCCAATAATATGGGAAATGGCTGTGGTTTCGGCAAAGACTCAATCGCCATTCACAAGATCTATAGATAAACTTACTTTGAAAGTCACTAAAATTATTCTTAGTGAGTAGAGGTTCGAATATAATTAATTAATTAGACAATTGCAAATACTTTAGTTTCCAAGTTAAAACCTCGCGTATTGAACTAAAATTATAGCGTAACCTTTAATATTTAATATTCTATATCTTCCCCTCTGCATAAGTCTTTCTTTTCTTCAAATGTAATTTGGTACGCGGCCGTTCAACCAGCAAAAGTTGTGTAATGTTGCTATTTCCAAGCGCGATGATACGGAATCGGAAGATACGGAGCGGCCCAATGATGCAAGCATGGTTGCATCCCCATCGTACATCTAAGTATCCTGAAGCCCTAAAAGCATCATGTAATTCTTCCGAAATATGCATATGCGCATCCCTCTATTCCGCATCTGGTACAGTACTACTTATACACTCCTCTTCTTTATCCTCATTATCCTCCTGGGAGTCACACCGGCCGATACTATATACCAGTCTATTCGAAGCAATGACATCCAGAAGATTTTCATCGTTGCCGGCGTCTATGTCCTCACCTTCCTCATCACCATCCTGATCTATGCGACTAGACTCTATACAAATCGAAGTGTTCTAGCAGGGATACCGAAGGCGTACATACCTGTTGAGAATGGCGAGGTGGGCAAGATGGTGCGGCGTATGATTCTGAAGAACTTAAAGAGAGGCGCCATCATTGCATGGGATTCAAAGCCAAGAGATACTCGTGGAGAAATACAGGGCGATGGGAGAACAGGAACAAGACCGTCTACGGCGGAACGCGCCCATCCTACCTTCAAGCGTCGTAGCCATGCACACGACGCGACTATCATACATGTCTCCGATTCATCACCTCCTTGGGGACACATAGCTCATCCGGGATGGTTTTCTCCAGCTACTGAGGATTTCCCACACTTGAACTTCTGGAGTGTCATTCTCGAGCTGCCAAATCTAATTGAGGCTAAGGCAGTCTCTCTCGCGCCTCCAGACCCAGCGCTGGGCACACAACTGCACACCCATGATAATACCCAGGTGATACCGGATGCGCAAGCTGTAGCGCTTCTTCAGCGGCCAGCGGCGATGGGCTTGCGCGACTACCTGGGCCGACTGTCTTCTTTTGGACTTATCAACCCGCCCGCGCTTGGTATCAAATTTCTTTCTCAGTATGAATACGCAAGATTCTCTGCTTCAGCACTCACGGAGCCCGAGTTCCGAAGCCTCATGTCCGTGTTTACGGGCATACTAAGTGGCATGACCGAACTTGACCCGACCCTTCTCGCCGAAATTCAAGCAGCAGAATCAGAGTCCGAGACTCAAAGCCTTGCGCTATCTGACTTGTCGCACAGCTCTACAAGCTCAGCTGTTCATTACCGTACTCCACGCGCGACAGCAGGAAATAATTCTGCCTACGCACGTAGCACGTCTTCGTATAGTGACCGGAGTGACAGTCCAGGAACGCTTCGAACGGCACCATCAAGGGCGCGTCCTGTTAGTTCGGAAACACAAACGATACCTCGAACTCTCTCCAATGATTCCATGGGATCTATTAGAATTGCATCAGTTGCTAGGAGCCCATCTTCTGGATTACCAAACTCGTCTTCGTCATCACTACGCTCGGCGCAATCTGTAATTAGGTTAAATCCTAACCCGGGGCCTGGGGAATTGCCTTACCAGTTCTATATTGATGGAAGCTGAAATATGCATCACGAAATGATTATTTTAAACACTCGTTATCGGAATGACAAAGCAAAGATCCTCCGATCACAGTTTCGACGGGCTCTCTTCGATATCTCGATGATCACAAACTTGGATACCAGTTGTGTCCTCTTTTGGGAGTGTGACTATATCGAGTCAGAGAGCGATATCAGATATAGCTCTAAGGTCTTACTTCTGCTTGGTCGTGCCTTCTGAGTTAGCTTGTCGTATGGTGGGGGATTTGAAACTTAGAACTGTTTCACATCCTCCAGCATTAGTGAGCCTTATTTTAGGGGAGAGGTAACAGATGAGGCACATTTTGGGGAGACCATCGTCCGGCACACTTGAAGGAAAGAAGAAGACATTGAGGATGCTTTGCGTTCACATGTTTCTTAGGCAGTAGCCTATTCCACTACCTTTCACAGTGCCATGTTGTACCTTTCGTTCATATAGAAGAAGAAAATTCGCAGATCGTGCCGCTTGCTATAGTCCGGCTCAGAGAAGCCAAATGACAAGATTCCAAGACTTTACCTTGAAATAGTACAGTCTTACCACGAAACCCCATTCATTTTTGCAGCATTTCAATAATCTCACCGGTCCTTTGGTGTTTACTACGCTCAAACAAAGCGCCAGGCACCCCTCACGAAATTGGCGCAATTTGGTACCTAAACACCGACCTTTTCATCTTTCAGGAACGCCGCATCGACATCGGTATTCCTTTAACTATCTCTTAGTCCATTTACCAATCCACTTTGCCATCTATGATGCTTCTCTCTGCATGCGATTACATTTCCATTGAAATGGCTTCCGCAGCGGCTTCTCCAAACACTTTATACTCACCATCGCTGTCTTCATTCGCGCCAAATGTTGGGTCGATAACACCGCTTGGTCCTCGTCGATTATTGGGAACTCTGCCGTCAACTCCGGTTCCAATTCACCACTATACAGTCGAACCAATTCCATCCGCGCAGATTCATAATTCGGCTTACGCTGCTTCAGCCTCCAAGCAAGCTTATCATCCGATCCCTTTTCATCCACCTCCTGCTGGTACTTGACAATCCTGTATTGCCCGTCGTAGAGGATAAAGACATAGTCCGCTATCATGGTTGCTGTCTGTGCTGGAGGCTCATCAGTCAGGATTTGACAATTTTTCCAAGCTAATATAGTCCGGCATGCTAGAGACGAGGCAGTCGCCAGCTTCACTTCCACCGTCGATTGAGCCTTCAGTGATAACATTATAGGCCGGAGAGTACGCAGCGTGCAACTGCTCTATATCCTCGAAGTTAATAGAGCTGGGTCTGCCATCGTCATCAGCTGAGACCTCCGTCACGGCGTCTCCTACTTCTGCAGTATTGGACAGCTTGCTTTGACGCCGTAGGCCTTAGTACCCTTGTGCGAAGAATCAGTGGAACATCGCCACTTGAGTCAGCCATTTCAGCATCACTCTCACTCTCTGACAGTTTGATTGCAGTAGTGACTGCGCTCGGCAAGAATTAGGACACCGGATGATTCGTTACAGCGAGCCTGTGACTCTGATGTTGTGCTGGGTGGTTGCGTCGGGTGGTTGCGTCGAGTGGTTGCGTCGTCCTTGGACCAATGTGCTTGTATCTGTCTGCCACCTGCCGTCCTCCGAAGATGTTTGATGCCGCTGCTTGTCCTGACTTTTTGTTATATGAAGAGCTGATACGCTGGCTTTCCTTCTCAACAAGCCATGCCAAGGGCTCAAGCTTCATGCGCCAATCAGCTTCGTAGGCGTTGCACTGACCTCTCAGGCATCGCACAAGATAGTAAAGAAACGTGAAGGTGCCGTCTTGGACAACTGCTCATCCCCTCGAAATTCTTAGTGGACGGCTACAATCGCAGATGATAATCGTTCCATTGCCAATGATTTTTGTCAAGTAGATTACGTCCATTGGCTATGTATTTCGAGGATCGGCCAAGTTCTAACTCGTCATTGAACAGCTTAGCCATGGTCTTACACGAAAGCCGCTTCTTTCCGCCCATTTCCTCTCTGGTGTGCATCAAGAAGTCGTCCCGATATTCCATTCAGGGGACCAGGAATTCTCTCTTGAGGACTTTCTCTTGTAGGTCAATCGAATCTCGGGGTCTCATTTAGCGCGAGAGATCAACAAATGTCAGGAGTGTCATGGCTGTGTAACGGAAATACCTGACAATCTACAGATCGACGTTGAGATGTCCGAAGTTAAGATTTTGTTCAAAAGGGCTGTTACCACTTATTCTCTAGAGCAAGCCCGGTTTAAGAGGAGAGACGAGAGAGGAATGACGTCTAAGGAGCCGGAGTAGAATTAGCTCAACTAACTAGAGATGAACCTGGCTATCGTAGAGCTGCGTTTGTTGAAATTCGACTTTGAGAAAGGAGATAGGTGGTGGTATCGGTCAGAGGATGAAGGAGTAGAAGGGACCCTTTATCAAGAGTGCTGGAAGGGCGGTCATATTCGCGAACTTCACTTCAGATTCACTTGAATTAGACGCAATTTTAGAGCATTATATTAGGCGAGTTCCCTATCGCAAGTTTTTATACGGGCAGCCCTCCACCAACTATCTGATCTAAGATGAACAAGTGCTATAGCAAAATAAAAATTACACCTTGAGATCTGAGGAGAGATGAACAGAGCGAATACACTATCACAATTACTAACACTCCCTTTGACATACTTATGATCTAGGTTTGTTAACTTTCAAGGCGGTAGTGTTCCTCCTATCAGGGAACTTATATATGCTATCGATCGCTCCTATCCCTTCGCATGTTGGAGTCCTAGGGATAGAGCTCTAAGGACTCTATTTAGCTACTCTATTTACGAAATTCCATTTTATAAAAGTAATAAATGTTAGCCACTAAGCGACTTAACTCTAAAGATTAAGTATATATATAGAAATTAGCAGATTATACCACCTTATTTTGTTTCTATTACGGAGCCTTAATTCTATTGATTCTATTAACTACTTTACGGCTTTCTCTCTCTCTTGCAAAGTGAATTAATATCTATTAGTTACTTGTTTTAAAACTTGCCTCTAAGAAAATAGG
>Ga0307515_10016950_pt1 | contig 13313 bp, 10 predicted proteins | sample 17_EM_MG_FD_194513 | JGI IMG/M metagenome (GOLD analysis project Ga0307515, IMG submission 194513) | Populus trichocarpa ectomycorrhiza microbial communities from riparian zone in the Pacific Northwest, United States - 17_EM | ecosystem: Host-associated > Plants > Roots > Unclassified | place...
CGCGACGGCCTGAACCGCGGCTGCACCTGGCCCTGGCTTCGCTCGGTCCAGGCCAGCGCCCGCCGGCGCCGTGGTCACTTGGGGACGGCGACCGGCTCGAGGCTGCCGACCGGAGCCGACGCGGTGGCCGACGCGCCGGTCATCAGCCGGCGCCGCATCGGCTTGAGCACGGCGAGCGCCAGGATCGCCGCGACGCCGTTCATCGCCGCGGCGAGCAGGAACACCGTGTGCCAGCTCATCGCCGCCGCCATCAGGGCCGACAGCGGCACGAACAGCGACGCGGTGCCCTTCGCGGTGTACAGCGCGCCCGCGTTGCCGGAGGCGAAGCGCCAGCCGTAGGTGTCGGCGCAGGTCGACGGGAACAGGCTGTAGATCTCGCCCCAGCCGAAGAACACGAGGCTACTCAGCAACACGAACGCGACCGGATTGGTGCCGAACTGACCGAGCAAGAGGATGCCGATCGCCTCGAGCGAGAACGCGATGAACATGGTGTTCTCGCGGCCGATCCGGTCGGACACCCAGCCGAAGAACGGCCGGGTGATGCCGTTCAAGATCTTGTCGAGGAACAGCGCGAATGTGATCGCCGTCGTCGAGAACCACAGGAACGCCACATTCTGGTCCGCGACCTTGAAGGCCAGGGCGATCTGCTTGAGGTTCGCGGTGATGAACAGGCCGCCCGCGGCCATCAGCACGAACATCAGGTACATGACCCAGAACGTCGGCGTCGCCAGCATCTGCCGCCACTGGTACTGCGGGCGGTTGGCGACCATCGCCGCCGGCTTGGGCAGCACCGCCACGATGGCGGCGTCGGGCTGGCGCAGCAGCGAGCCGACGATCAGGACCACGGCGCCCTGGATCAGGCCGAAGTACAGGAACGTGGCCTCGTAGCCGCTCGACTTGATCATCGCCGACAGCGGCAGCACGGTGGCCGCCGAGCCGGCGCCGAACCCGGCGGCGGTGATGCCGGCGGCCAGGCCGCGGCGCTCGGGGAACCACTTGAGCGCGTTGCCCACGCAGGTGCCGTACACCGCACCGGCGCCGACTCCGGTGATCCCGTACGCGACATACAGGAACGGCAGCGAGTCCGCCATCGAGCTCAGCGCCCAGCCGGCCGCGGCCAGCACGCCGCCGCCCAGCACGACCATGCGCGGTGTGAAGCGATCGACCAGCCAGCCCTCGACCGGCACCAGCCAGGTCTCGGCCGCGACGAAGATCGTGAATGCCCACTGGATCGACGGCAGACTCCAGTGGTACTTCGCGCCGATCGGCGTCACGAACAGCGTCCAGCTGTACTGGAGATTGGCGATCATGGCCATGCAGATGACGCCGAAGAGCAGCTGCCACCAGCGTCCGGCCTTCAGGCGAGCACGCGCCGCATCCGCCGCAGACGGGGATTCCACATTCGCGGTCATGGTGACCTCCTATGCGAGGCCGAGCTTTTGAGCCGGCCGTTTCGTTGCGCCTGCCAGGTCACGCAGCTCCTGGCTGTCAGGCATCCTAGGAGAAGCGTGGCGGGATGTCACGCCTTCGCACGGCATGACATCGTTCCGCGAACGGCGTTGGCTCCTCGGCGATTGTCGCACCTTGTGGCACCGCGCCACGACTTGCCAGGTCGACGCGATGCGCCTTGGTAACACCGATTCCAGATCTCACTTCACGAGACCCATCAGAAATCCAGCGTCGACGTCTGTGGGAGTCGACCGGCCAGCCGGTGCGATCGACGCGCGGCTGTGGATCCCCCGGATGTGATCAAGGGTCCGTCCACGAAGCATCGATGCAGGTGTGACGACCGCGCTCGCGGCGGGTGTAGGAAGCGACTGCAGAATTCTTCTCGACCACGATCGGAATGTGAACCAGCCGTGCGCGCAGCGTTTTTGGCGACGATGGCGGATGGTGCTCGCGGCCCGGACATGGTCACGTATGGGTTGTGACCACGTCGGGTTCCCCCGCTACCACCAGCTTCGGCGCGCTCCGCGTCGCGGTGATCGGCGCCGAGACCCCGGGCGACTTCGAGCAGGTCCTGCGGGCGCTCCCGCAGCGCAGCGGGCTCGCGCTGGTGGCCCTCGGCCGCGGCGCGTCCGGGGCCGGTACCGGTACAGGTGCCGGTGCCGGGGCCGGGGACGGCCGGCCGGCGAGATCGGCGCTGCCGATCATCCAGGCGCGTGGCCGCGTGCGGCTCGAGCCCGATCGGGTGTTCCTGATCCCGGCCGACGCCGAGGCGGCGTTCCAGCGCGACGAGCTCGTCGTGACCGAGGTCCGCGAGCCGCGCGCGCCGCTCGACAAGCTGCTGCGGTCGCTCGCCGACGAGTACGGCACCCGGGGAACCTGCGTGCTGCTCGACTGCCGCGGCAACGACGGGCTGCTCGGCATCAAGCGCCTCAAGGAGGCCGGCGGGCTGACCGTCGCGCGGGCGCCCGACGGCGACGGCGCCGGACCGGCGATCGCGAGCGGCCTGGTCGATCTGGTCCTGCCGCTCCAGGCGATCGCCGAGCGGCTGGTGGCGTTCGCGCACCCCGACGAGGACCCGGCGCCGGACGCGCCCACCGGTGACGACGCGGAGCGCCGCGGCCCGGCCGACACACTGCACGACATCCTGACGCTGCTGCGGATTCGCTCCGGACACGACTTCAGCCCGTACAAGCGCGCGACGCTGTACCGCCGGGTGTCGCGGCGTATGCAGGTGTGCGAGTGCAGCTCGATCGCGGCGTATCATCAATACCTCCGCGACCACCCCGGCGAGATCGCGAGCCTGCTCCGCGACTTCCTGATCAGCGTCACCAACTTCTTTCGCGATCGCGACGCGTTCGCGGCGCTCGCCGGCACGGTGATCCCGCGGCTGTTCGACGGCAAGGGGCCCGAGGACCAGGTCCGGGTCTGGGCGGCCGGGTGCGCGACCGGCGAGGAGGCGTACTCGATCGCGATCCTGCTGCACGAGCGCGCGGCCGCGCTGCCGCGTCCGCCGCAGCTCCAGATCTTCGCGACCGATATCGACGAGGACGCGATCACCGAGGCGCGCGCCGGGCGCTACCCCGGCACGATCGACGTCGACGTCTCGACCGAGCGGCTGCGGCGGTTCTTCACCGCGGACGGCGACCACTTCCGGGTCACCAAGGAGCTCCGCGAGACCGTGCTGTTCTCGCCCCACAACGTGCTGCGCGACCCGCCGTTCTCGCGGCTCGACTTGATCGCGTGCCGGAATCTGCTGATCTACCTCAACCGCGACGCCCAGGACCGCGTGCTCGGGGTGTTCCACTTCGGCCTCCGGCCCGAGGGTTTTCTGTTCCTGGGCTCGTCGGAGTCGGCCGAGAACTCCACCACGTTCGAGGGGATCGACACCAAGCACCGGCTGTTCGTGCGGCGGCCGGTCGCGTCGCGGCCGGTCGCCGACGCGATCGTCTCCGGGGGTCGCTGGGAGCCGCACCGGGCGGCGGCGATCACGGCGCCGCCGGTCGAGCGCGCCACCGCCGGTCAGCTCCACCACCAGACCGTCGAGCGCTACGCGCCGCCCAGCATCCTGGTCGACCAGGAGCTCGACATCCTGCACGTCAGCGAGCGCGCCGGTCAGCTGCTGCAGACGCCCGGCGGCGAGCCGTCGCGCCAGCTGCTGCGGCTGATCCATCCCGGGCTGCAGCTCGACCTGCGCGCCGCGGTCCATGCAGCGCGCCACAGCGAGCGCGGCAGCGACACGCGGGTGGTGCGGTTCCGCGACGCCGGCGGGCCGCGCGCGGTCGAGATCCGCGTCCGGGTGGTGACCCAGCCCGAGCTCGCGCCGGGCGCGCTGCTGGTGATGTTCGACGACGTGGATCCGGAGCCCGGCGAGGCGGCGGGCGCGGCGCCCGCGGCCACGCTCGAGCCCATGGTGCGCGAGCTCGAGAGCGAGCTGCGCCGCACCCGCGACCAGCTGCGCGGGACGGTCGAGCAGTACGAGACCTCGGTCGAGGAGCTCAAGGCGTCCAACGAGGAGCTCCAGGCGATCAACGAGGAGCTGCGGTCGGCCACCGAGGAGCTCGAGACCGGCAAGGAGGAGCTGCAGTCGGTCAACGAGGAGCTGACCACGCTCAACCACGAGCTCAAGCTCAAGGTCGACGAGGTCAGCCACGCCAACAACGACCTCCAGAACCTGATGACGTCGACCGACATCGGCGTGGTGTTCCTGGATCGCGCGCTCAACATCAAGCGGTTCACGCCTCGGGTCCAGGAGCTGTTCAACGTGATCCCGAGCGACATCGGCCGGCCGCTGAACCACCTGACCCACCAGCTCGATACCGACGACCTGCCGCGGACCGCGCAGTCGGTGCTGCACACCCTGCGCGGCGTCGAGCGCGAGGTCACCAGCCGCATCGGCCGGCGCTACATCGCCCGGCTGTTGCCGTACCGCTCGCTCGAGGACCGGATCGGCGGCGTGGTGATGACGTTCGTCGAGGTCAGCGATCTGCGGGACGCCAACGACGCGCGGCTGCGCTCGGAGGCCGCGCGGGAGGTCAGCGAGGAGCGGCTGCGGTTCGCGCTGCGCACCGCGCCGGTGCTGGTGGTCCACCTCGATGACCAGCTGCGCATCACCTGGGGCTACGTGCTGGGCAACGAGCTCGGTCCGTCCGACAACCCGGGGCCGCCGCTCGCCGCGCTGTTCGCGCCGGGGCACGCCGACCGCTTCGTCGAGATCGCGCGCCAGGTGCTGCGCGACGGCGGCGCCCAGCGCGCCGAGCTCGAGCTGGCGCGCGACGGCGAGATCCGGACCTACGACTTCCGGATCGAGCGCTACGAGCTCGGGATCAGCGCGGTCGGCTTCGACGTGTCCCCGAGCAGGTCTGCCCTGACCTCGCTGGTCGAGGCCGACCGCCACAAGGACGAGTTCCTCACGACCCTGTCGCACGAGCTGCGCAACGCGCTGACGCCGCTCAAGGTGGCGCTCGACGTCATCAGGCTCGCCGGCCACGATCCGGCCCAGCTCGAGCGCACCCGCGGGATCATGGATCGCCAGGTGTCCCAGCTGACCCAGCTGGTCGACGACCTGATCGATCTGTCGCGGATCGCCCGGGGCAAGGTCCGGATCGACCGCCAGCCGATCGATCCCGCGCAGATCGTCGAGGCCGCGGTCGCGGCGACGCGCCCGCTGTTCGAGCAGCGCCGGCACCGCGTCACGGTCGAGCTCCCGAAGACCGCGTGCAGCGTCACCGGCGACCGCGCGCGGCTCACCCAGGTGCTCACCAACCTGCTCGACAACGCGGCCAGGTACACGCCGCCGGGCGGGCACATCGTGGTCGCGGTCGACGTCGTCGCGCCGCGCGGGGTGGTCGTCGTCCAGGTCCGCGACGACGGCGATGGCATCGCGCCCGAGCTGCTGCCGCGGATCTTCGACATGTTCGTGCAGGGCCGCGGCGCGACCCGGTCCTCGGCGGGTGGGCTCGGGATCGGGCTCAACCTGGTGCAGCGGCTGATCAGCCTCCAGGGCGGGACGGTATCGGTGTCGAGCGAAGGCGTGGGCCGCGGCAGCGAGTTCACGATCGAGCTGCCGGGCGAGCTGTCCGGCCGGTCTGCGATCGCCGCGGAACAGCTGGAGACGTGAGCCCGGACGTGTCACGCCGGTCCGCGCGCTCCTGATCGATCACACCCCGCGATCCGGTTGCGCCGATCGAGCCGGGGCAGGTCACGCGGCGACCTGATCAATCGCAATGACAGATTCGCAGGGATCGGGGACATGCCAATGTTTCCATATTTGCGATCAACGCGGTTCTCACCAGATGGGTAGTCGGCACTGGCGATGTGCAGAGTCAGTCGCCGCGGCGGCACCGCCCGCGTCGCGGGGCGGCGCGGCGTCCGTGACCGGTGGGAAACCGCATGCGCCAGCCACGTTTCGGGCGCCAGCGCGCGGGCGAGCGGCGCGGCCCCCCCGGACTGGACCCCGCGGGATGGTGGGGTGTCCGGTGAGTGCAGATCAGCTGATGCTCTGTAACGTCGTCAGGGACGTGAATCCAGCGAGATAGCCGATAGACCCCGTGCGTACGCGCTCACCCCCGATGCGGAACAGTGATGGACCCGGCGATCGAGAGCGAGGACCATTGCGCTCGAGGATGGGAGGCTGATATCCCGAGGAGAACCGGATGGATCTGACGTTCTACGACGCTGGCGGCCGCGCCACCGCGTACTGCGATGACGGCCGCGTGATCTACGCGTTCAGTGGTGTCCCGCTCGCCTACTTCGAGGGCGACTCGGTGTACGCGTTCAACGGCCAGCACCTGGGATGGTGGGAGCGGGGCTGGGTGCACGATCATCAGGGCGCGTGGGTGTTCTTCACCGAGAGCGCGGTCGGCGGCCCGCCGACGCCGACCCGGCACGCGCGGCCCGCGAAGGCCTACAAGAACGTGCCACCGCCGCAAGCCTTCAAGCACGTCAAGCCGGTGCCGGTCGCCGGCGGGCTGGGCTGGTCGTCGCGCTCCGGCCCGCAGTTCTTCCAGTCGACGCGCTGACCCCGGCGCCACCGCATCGCCGCGAGCCGCGCGCTCGAGCCCGGCGGCACGCAGGTGCAGGCTGGCTCACAGCGGCCGGCCGAGCTCGTCGACGTACGAGCTCGCGATCGATCGCGTGCCGACATCGGCCAGCACGCCGAGCACGAGCAGCACGATGAACGCGACCGCGACGCCGAACACGATGCGGTGGATCGGCCGGCCGCCGGCGAGGTGCATGAAGAACGCCGCGACGAGCGCGGCCTTGGCGCCAGCGATCGCGAGCGCGAGGACGAGGCCGCCGCTGCCGGTCACCGCGCGCGACGCCAACAGGGTCAGCGTGGCGAGCGCGACCAGCGCGATCCAGACCAGCGCATAGCCGCGCGCGCCGGGGCCGCGGCTGTGGGAGTCGGAGTCGGAGGTCTCGTGGGGCAGCGCCATGGCGATCACCCGATCAGGTAGAGCAGCGGCCAGAGGAAGATCCACACCAGGTCGACGAGGTGCCAGTACAGCCCACCGAGCTCGAGCGCGATGTGCGCACCCGGCGTGAAGTCGCCGCGCTGGGCGCGCACGGTCAGCCACGCGAGCACGGCGAGCCCGCCGGTGACGTGCAGCGCGTGCAGCCCGGTGAGCAGGTAGTACAGCGTGACGTAGAGGACGGTGCCGCGGGCGGGCAGCGCGTCGTGGGTGTAGTAGCCGCCGGGCGCCAGGCCCTCGGCGAGGTGCTGCGCGTACTCGATCGCCTTGAGCACGTCGAACGCCAGGCCGAGCGCGATCGTCGCGAGCAGCAGCGCCACGGTCCGGCGCCGCTGGCCGCGCCGGGTGGCGTGGATCGCGAGCGCCACGGTCAGGCTCGAGGTCAGCAGCACGTAGGTGTTGACCGTGCCGATCACCAGGTTGGCGTGGGCCGACGCCGCGTGGAACTCGGCGGGGTAGGCGAAGCGGTACGCGGCGTAGAGCGCGAGCAGGCCGGCGAACAGCAGCGACTCGCTCGCGAGGAACACCCACATCCCGAGCCGCGCCGTGACGTGCTGGCGCTCGAGCGAGTCGTACTGGACGTGGACGACCGGCGGGGTCATGTCGACACCGGCGGGACCTCGTCGGGAGGCGGCTGGTCGTAGGCGTACGGGTCGTGTGCGGGATCCAGCGGCGCGACGAAGTTGTGGACCGGCGGTGGCGACGGCGAGCGCCACTCGAAGCCGCGCGAGCCCCACGGGTTGGCCGGGGCGCGGGCCCCCCAGCGCAGCGAGATCACCAGGTAGACCAGGGTCATCAGCAGCGCGGCGCCGAGCAGGTAGGCGCCCAGGGTCGAGGCGACGTTGAGCACGTGGTAGCGAGCGGGATAGCTGTAGTAGCGCCGAGGCATGCCGGCATTGCCGAGCAGGAACTGCGGCACGAACGTCAGGTTGAACCCGGCGAACACCAGCGCCGCCGACACCAGGCCCCAGCGCTCGGGGTACATCCGGCCGAACATCTTGGGGAACCAGTAGTGGATCGCCCCGAGGAACGCGGTCAGCGTGCCGCCGATCATGATGAAGTGGAAGTGCGCGATCACGAAGTAGGTGTCGTGCCAGTGGATGTCGAGCGACGTGGTCGCGACCGCGATCCCGGTCATGCCGCCGAACGCGAACAGGTAGACGAACGCGAAGAAGTACAGCATCGGGGTGTTGAACGTGATCGAGCCCCGGTACAGCGTGCCGATCCAGGTGAAGACCTTGATCGCCGAGAAGATCGCCACGAACATCGACATCAGGCCGAAGATCGCGGCGTCGAACTGCGAGATGCCGGCGACGAACAGGTGATGGCCCCAGGTCAGAAAACCGACGAACGCGATGCCGAGCGACGAGTACGCCAGCGCGTTGTACGAGAACTGGTGCTTCTTGGAAAACGTCGGCACGATCTCGCTGATCACCGCCATCGCCGGCAGGATCATGATGTAGACCGCGGGGTGCGAGTAGAACCAGAACAGGTGCTCGAACAGCACCGGATCGCCGCCGAGCGCCGGATCGAACATCCCCATGTGCAGCGCGTGATCGAGCGCGACCAGGATCACCGCGAGGCCGAGCACCGGGGTGGCGAGCACCTGGATCACGCTGGTGGCGTAGATCCCCCAGACGAAGATCGGCATGCCGTGCCAGCCCAGGCCCTTGCAGCGCAGCATGTGGGTGGTGGCGATGAAGTTGAGCCCGGTCATGATCGACGACACGCCGAGCACGAACACGCCGATCGCGACCGGCGCGACGTCGGTGGGTGAGATCGTCGAATACGGCGCGTAGAACGTCCAGCCGGTGTCGGCGCCGCCGTGGATCATCCCCCACAGGGTGAGCGCGACGCCGGCGAGGTAGACATGGAAGCTGGCGAGGTTGAGCCGCGGGAACGCGAGATCCTTGGCGCCCAGCATCATCGGCAGGAAGAAGTTGCCGAACACCGCCGGGATCGCGGGAATCATGAACATGAACACCATGACCACGCCGTGCAGCGTGAAGAACCGGTTGTAGGTGAGCGGCGTGATGAACCCGGGGCCGGGGATCAAGAGCTTGGTGCGCAGCAGCATCGCGAACACGCCGCCGAGCATCAGCGCGAGCGTGACCGCGACGAGGAACATCAGCGCGATCCGCTTGTGATCGGTCGTGGTCAGCCACGAGCGGACCCCGGCCTCGGCGCGCAGGTAGTCGGGCTCGACGGGCTCGGTGGGGTCGCGGGCGACCGGCGCGGGGGCGTTCGGCGCGGGTGCCGGCGGATCGATCGACGGATCGGGCGACGGATCAGGCGACGGATCAGGCGACGGATCAGGCGACGGATCAGGCGACGGATCGGGCGACGGATCGGGCGCCGGATCAGGCGACAGATCAGGCGACGGATCCGGCGATGGATCGGGCGGCGGATCCGGGACCAAGGTCAGCGTCACGGCGCGCCTCCGGGCACGTCGCCCAGGATCTGCGACCCCTCGCGGAACTCGAGCGGCACCGCAGGCGGCGGCGCGGCCGGCGTTGGCACCACGTCGCGCAGCGAGCGGATGTACTCGAGGATCGCCGCGGTCTCGGCCGGGGTCAGCGCGCCCTGGTACGACGGCATCACCGGCGCGAACCCGGCGGCGATCACCGCGCGGGGGTCCATCATCGACTGCGTCAGGTAGGCCTCGTCGACCAAGACCTGGCGGCCGTCGGCGGTGGCGCGGCGGCGGCCGAACGCGTCGGCCCAGGTCGGGCCGATGAACCGCGAGCCGTCCACCGAGTGGCAGCGCAGGCAGCCGCGCTCGGCGGCGATCCGGCGGCCGCGGTCGGCGAGCCGCTGGCCGTCGCCCCGGGCACCCGGCAGCGCGAGTGGCGCGCGGGCGGCGTCGAGCCAGCGCGCGTAGTCGTCGGGGGCGAGCGCGGCGATCTGCGCGCGCATCAGCGAGTGCCGGGTGCCGCAGTACTGGGTGCACAGCACCTCGTACGTGCCGGGCGCGATCGCCTCGAACCATGTGGTCAGCGCGCGGCCGGGCACGACGTCCTGCTTGATCCGGAACTCGGGGACGTAGAAGCTGTGGATCACGTCGCGCGAGGTCATGATCAGCTTGACCGGCTGGCCGACCGGCACCGCGAGCACGTCGGCCGAGGTCGGCCCTGCGGGATACGCGAACTCCCACATCCACTGCTTGGCAGTGACGTAGATCGGCAGCGCGTCGGGCGGCGGGGTCTCGAGCCGCCGGTACTGCGCGAACCCGATCACCCACCAGGCGCAGAACAGGGTGAGCAGCCCGCCGAACACGCCGACCTCGAGCCAGAGCGGCGCGGTGATCCGCGGGGTCAGCGGGACCCGGGCGCTGCGCCGGCGGTAGCGGAACAGGAACACCCCCGCAACCAGCGCGGCGAGCGTGACGCCGGCCAGGGTCGCGAGGATCACGGTGTAGTGCAGGGTGTCGATCGCCCGCGCCACCGACGAGCTCTGCGGCGGCAGGAACAGCGCTCTGCGCAGCAGCTCGTTCACGGCAGGCTCGCTCCCCGCGCCCGCCGGCGCTCGTGGCGGACCAGCACCCAGAACATGACCGCGACGATCGCGAAGATCATCGCGCCGCCGACCTGCATGAACCGCGCGACGAACAGGCCGTAGCGCCGGGTGGCCGGATCGTACTGGAAGCAGCGCATCAGGATGCGGTCACCGACCGAGCCGGTCTTGCCCTCGGACGCCTCGAGCAGCGCGAGCTTGAGGTCGCGCGGTGGGTAGTCGACGCCGTACAGGTAGCGGGAGATCGCGCCGTCGGCGGTGAGCACGAACACCACCGCCGGGTGGGCGATCGCGCCGGTCCGCGGATCGCGCAGGAACTCGAAGCCGAGCCGCCCGGTCAGCGCGCGCACGCTGGCCTCGTCGCCGACCAGGAACGGCCAGGCGTCCGGGTCGTCGCCGCGCCCGGGTCCGAGCCGGGCGAGCACGCTGGCCTGCTTGCGCGCGGCCTGATCGATGCGCTCGGTGGCGTCGAAGCTGATCGTCGCGACCCGGTACTGGCGGCCGAGCGCGAAGCCCTGGCGGTCGAGCGCCACGATCGCGTCGACCGCGCCGTCGAGCACGAGGCTGCACAGCTGCGGGCATTCGTAGTAGGCCAGGACGAGCAGCACCGGGTGCGTGCCGTCGAACAGCGCGCGCAGCGGGGCGCGCCGGCCGCGCGCGTCGACGAAGCCGAGATCGAGCGGCAGCCGCGCGCCGAGGTGCTCGGTCGCGTCGGCGGTCTCGGCCCACGCCGGGGTCCCGGGCGCGGGCGGCGCCGCGGCGGCCGGGGTCGCGGCCAGGGCGATCGCGAGGCCGGCGGTGGCGCGGATCATCGCCCGACCTCGCCGGTGACCACCGGCGCCGGGGGCGGCGGGGCGCCGATCAGCCGCGGGTCAGCGACCACGGCGTCGATCGCGCGCTCGATCGGGATGCGGACGAGGCCGGCGCCGCGGTCGACCCAGCCGTAGCCATCGAGCCGGTGCGCGGCGGCGGCGCGCGCGTCGTCCCCGCCGGTCGCGCGGTCGAACAGCCCGTGCTCGAGCGGCGATGGCTCGGCCACCGGTCGCTCGGCGGGGAGCGGCGGGATCACCAGCCACCACGCGGTCGCGATCAGCCCGGCGCTGACCAGCACCACGGCGGCGGCGATCACCGACAGCACCCCCGCACGGATCCGCTCGGCTTCCTGCTGCAACGCGGGCTGCGACGCTGGCTGCGATGCGGGGTGCGATGCGGGCTCGGTCATGTTCCCTCGTAGTCGACCGCGGCGGCGAGCCGCGGATCGTCGGTGGCGACCGCCGTGCGAGCCCGCGGCCGCGCGGCGGTCACCGCGGTCGCGAGACCGAGCACCGCGCACGGCGCGGCGAGATCGAGCCAGTGCGGCGCGAGCGTGGCATGCACGACCGGCATCACCAGCCACGCGATGTCGACGTAGTGCATCACCACGAGCCAGCCGCCGGCGAACGCGAGCAGGGTCGGCCGGCGCTTGAGCGGCCGCGACAAGAGGGCGAAGAACGGCAGCGCGAAGTGGCCGATCACCAGCACCGCGAACACGTCGCCCCACCGGCCGGCGCCGCGCGCGACGTACCACGGCACCTCGTCTGGCTTGTTGGCGATCCAGATGATGATGCCCTGCGAGAACTCCATGTAGGCCCAGAACACCAGGAACGCGAACATCAGCCGGCCGAGCGCGCCGCTGTGGGGCGGGCGGACGCTGGCGGCGACGGCGGCGACGGCGGGGACGCGGCGCGCGACGCGCGCGATCACCGCGACCAGCGCGAGCGCGGCGACGAAGCCGCCCGAGAAGTACAGCAGGCCGAAGATCGTCGAGTACCACAGCGGCGTCAGCGACATCAGCCAGTCGAACGCTGCGAACGTCAGGGTCAGCCCGACGGCGGGGAGCCCGGCGGCCGCCAGGCCGCGGACGCGGGGCCGGGCGCCACCGCCGCGCGCCGACCAGCGCGCGAGCAGCTGGTCGATCGCGATCCACAGCGCGAAGTAGCCCGCGGCGCGGATCGCCCAGAATGGCAGATTCAGGTACGGCGCCTTGTGCGCCAGCCGCGCCAGCGACTCGGCGTCGAGCCCGGCGGGCGGCGACAGCCACGGGTACAGCCGGTCGGCGGCGAGCGCGATCGGCACGAACAGCGCTGCGAGCACCGGCAGGCTGCCCGAGACCGCCTCGGTGAACCGCTGGAACACGATCGTCCAGCGCGCCTCGATCGCGTGGCCGATCATCAGGAAGATCAGCGCGCCGATCGCGATCGACAGCGCGAACGCCCACGCCGTCAGGTACGAGAACGCGGCCTGGGTCGGCTCGGTGACAAAGCCGATCGCGGTGGCGACCGCGCCGAGCCCGCCGATCGCGCCGGCGCCGGTGATGAGCCCGCGGCGGGTCACGGCAGCCTCCGGGCGTCGTCGTCGCGGATCGCCGGCGGCAGCGCGTCGAGCCGGGTCACGGCAGCCTCCGCGCCGCGGCGTCGCGGATCGCCGGCAGCAGCGCGTCGAGCCGGGTCACGGCAGCCTCCGCGCCGCGGCGTCGCGGATCGCCGGCGGCAGCGCGTCGAGCCGGGTCACGGCAGCCTCCGGGCGTCGTCGTCGCGGATCGCCGGCGGCAGCGCGTCGAGCCGGGTCACGGCAGCCTCCGCGCCGCGGCGTCGCGGATCGCCGGCGGCAGCGCGTCGAGCCGGGTCACGGCAGCCTCCGGGCGTCGTCGTCGCGGATCGCCGGCGGCAGCGCGTCGAGCCGGGTCACGGCAGCCTCCGCGCCGCGGCGTCGCGGATCAGCGGCGGCAGCGCGTCGAGCCGGGTCACGGCAGCCTCCGGGCGTCGTCGTCGCGGATCGCCGGCAGCCGCGCGTCGAGCCGGGTCACGGCAGCCTCCGCGCGACGTCGTCGCGGATCGCCGG
>Ga0307515_10016951_pt1 | contig 13311 bp, 6 predicted proteins | sample 17_EM_MG_FD_194513 | JGI IMG/M metagenome (GOLD analysis project Ga0307515, IMG submission 194513) | Populus trichocarpa ectomycorrhiza microbial communities from riparian zone in the Pacific Northwest, United States - 17_EM | ecosystem: Host-associated > Plants > Roots > Unclassified | place...
CCACTCTGGCGCAAGCGTCTCGCTTGTGCCTAAATATAAAAGCTTTAAAAAAATAAATTCATCATATTAAAATATGTCGAACAATTATATCTCAATCACAAGCGGGACGCTTGCGCTAGATAAGGGCATTAAGCTTTTTAACCGCAAAGGACACTAAGAGCGCAAAGCTTTAAACCTAACTCTAACCTCTAAACAATCTTCCCACTCTGGCGCAAGCGTCTCGCTTGTGCCTAAATATAAAGGCTTTAAAAAAATAAATTCATCATATTAAAATATGTCGAACAATTATATCTCAATCACAAGCGGGACGCTTGCGCTAGATAAGTGTCGTTGTTAGTTATCCGTTGGTCGTTGTTCGTTTTTCACCCTAACCTCTAAACCCTAACCCCTAAACAATCTTCCATTTTACATTCCCAATGAACTAATGAACCAACTCTTCTCACCACATCTTCTGCGGACAAATAACCTTGTAGACATTGTTAAGTAAAATACCTAGTACAATTTCGTGGCTGCCACTGCTTACCTGGTTCAATTGCGAGGTAGTAAAATCATAGGAATAGGTTAAATTAAACTGATGGTTAATGTTGATACCTGCCATCATATTTATCGAATCGTTAGCACGATAACCTGCTCCCAGCCATAACTTATCCTTAAAATTCAATTTGGCATTCACATCTACCGATATTGGCACATGGTTTACCAGTTTAACCATTACTGATGGAATGAAGCTAAAATCTTCTGCCACTCCTATCTTATAACCACTTGTTAAAAACAGGTGTGGCACTTGCTTACCTAAATTGTAATTCGCATCATCCGTAAAGGCCAGCTTTTGTGGCAGCAACTGCTGAATGGATAAGCCAGAAAAAAACCTCGCACCATACAACCATAAACCAACCGTTAAATCTGGTTTATAAACTGATTCACTTGCATTTTTTAAAGCGGGGTCATTCGGGTTTTCCAATAAAAGTGCATTTACATCTATACCTATCTTAGTTACCCCAACGGCTAAACCAGCAGATAAATTCAAGGTTCCATTTAAAGGCAAATGATAAGCATAACTCACATTAAAAGCAGCGGTTCTCAACTGAGCAGCCTTATCTATTACCGCCGAAAAACCTACACCATGGTGCGCTGGCGATGCCGTATAGTTTTGCTGGTAATTCTGGTTTCGAGGGTCGTTACCTGCCTCTTCAAAAGAAAGTGGATTTTGCCACAAATAAGCATCGCCCAAGGCAAAGTTAGCGGTTACAAAGCTGGTTTGTGGTGCATCGGGTAATCCCTTCCATTGCTGCCTATAACCCAGTTTCACGTCGGTGTAATTTTCTATCCCACTCAAAGCCGGATTAAGCAAGAAGTTATTGAGCACATACTGGGTATATTGCGGTCGCTGTTGCGCAAAAGCAACTATTGAAAAACAACATAAAACCAGCAAAAAATACTTCTTCATTTATTTAATAAATCGTTGTGCGTTTCAGCATTAAGCTTTTAACCGCAAAGAACACAAAGAGCACGGAGTAAAGTGAAACATAATTAGGCGTTGTGTGGTCGCTAATCGTTGTGCGTTGTTCGTTTTTTGTTTTAACCCCTAAACACTAACCGCTAAACAACCTTTCCTTCTATCTCTCTACCTAACCTACTTCTTTTCTTTAATCCTCTTTATCTCCTCACCCTGTGCCATTAATTTCTTATTTTGCTCAATCAGCAACAGCGTTAATTCCTCTACTTTTTTCAGTAATAACCTATTCATCTCACCTAACTCTACTCCGTCAACTTCTACTTCTTTAGCTGTTGGTATTTCTGGCAGGTGCTTATTGGTTTTGATATAACGTTCCAATTCTTCCAAGGTTCCAAGCTGATAACCTTCTTCAAAAACATAATCTGGCCAAGTTGCTGGGTTGATTTCTACCTTTACTTCCTTGGCTCTAATCCTTCCATTTACCGAAAGTTTTTCTTGTGGACTCCCCGTTCCAATACCAATATTACCATTTACATCTGTTACCAAATTAGAATTAATGGGTAGTGGTGTAATTTCAGTACCGCTCGGCGTAGCCGAAGTGATGGTATTGGTAATCAGGTTCGGTCCAGCACCCAACATAAAAGACTTAACTGCAAACGCCACATAATTATTGGTGTAGAGGTAAAAATCAATTGTACCATCGGGATGGCTGTAAGCTTTCAATATAAAATTTTCTGTGTTATTGCTACCTAAAGAAACCTTATTGATCTGTAAGCCACCCCGATTTGCAATATAGAAGATTGTTTCTCCCAAGGAATTGCTAAACCAACTTCCGCCTAAAATCTCCGCTTTAATTTTATGATAATTACTACCATTATCTATGGGTAAGGTACCCAGGTAAATATAAGCCTGATAAGTTGGTCCCGCAGTAAACGGAGTTGGGTATTGTGCCTTAACACATAATGGCATTGAGAAAATTAGGAATAAGATTATTCTTTTCATTGTAATCAAATTTAAAAAGCTAATTATGCCCTCAAGTTACAAACTGGCTATCCCTTTAAAAAATGAATACACAGAAACCCGATCTAGGCAGTTCAACAGGCTTAAAATGCAGATGAAAGTTTTATTGGTATTGCGTATAGCGATATGCGTATTGCGTTTAATTAACCCTCTCTGTTCTCAGCTTAACGGCTCAACATCTTACCACAACCAATGAACTAATGACCAATGAACCATCTTCCAGACTTTCGGACTTTTCAAAAGCGCACTGACAGTTCTACTATCAATGTCAATCCAGCCATCCGCTAAATCTTTCTCGTTGTCATCCTAAGCTTGTCGAAGGACGAGAAAGTATTTCCGCTGCTGTCGGAGGCTAGGTAAATTGGGGCTGTGCAATGAAACAAAGTACGGAGTGCAGAAACCTAACTTCCCAGGCCTGTAACCGATAACTCGCACCACCCTCTGGCGCAAGCGTCCCGCTTGTACCTAAGTTAATTATTCAATTAATTTAACATCCAGCAATCCTTTTACTCCAGCATAATCCCTTGCGCTGATATATAGGTAATGCATAGGCTCATCAACTATGCCTGACACAACAGGGTTGTTGTGAAGATATTCCAACTTCTGGTCCATCATGTAATTATCCCATAGTTCAATTGGGTGGTTATCCTGTTGCCAGAACTGGAAACCAGAATTATTGCTGTTCTTTTTGCCCGCCCTCTCCATCATCCACAACAGCCACTCCTTTCTGCTTTCGGTTGGGTTTTCTGCAATTGCCTTTTTTAGAGCCTTGGAAGTGAATCCCTTGAAATCTCTCATTATGTCTTCCATCTTGTTACCACTTGTGCCTATGATCAGGGAACATGACTTGTCATTATGCACCATCCATAAACCTCCAGTCCCTTCTCCCTTTGACAGTACTTTAAATTCTCAATCAATATGTCCTTGTACTCGTTCCTTATGAATATATCCAACCAGTAAACCACGGCAAAGCTGACGAAATATAGCCTTTCCTGATCCCTGAACTTATATTTTACACTCATTATCTAATATAAGTTTTTTGGATAAGTTTAAATCAGCTTTAAACAAAATGTTCAGCATAATTTTAAATATGCCGAACAATTATTTATCTCAATCACAAGCGGGACGCTTGCGCTAGATGGAGGGGCGCTTTACATTCAAAAAATATATAAATAAAAAAACCGAGGCTGTTACACCTCGGTTTTATCCTATAAATCTATATTTTAAAATTCTAATCAACTGATAATATAAACATTATAAAATCATCAACACATCTAATACACTACCTTTTAGCTATTACTCTTCGAAATAAATGTAATTTACCATTCATTGTATACCTAAAACTCATTTGAGTTTTGGATACACCAGTTATTTCAAAACACCTCCCATCCTTTATCCTTAAGAAATCAAGTTTTTTATTCCCATTGTAGTAACTACTATCACAAGATTTCGAACTTCTCCAATACTCCGCCGAATAGGTTGTATCACGACCATATAACTCTATAAATTTGCTATCGGTTATAATAACAACACTCTTGGGGTCACTTTGGCTGATCCATCGTCCCTTAATGGAAATTTGCGAGGATGTCTGTAAACAGACAATTAGACTGATCAATATAAATATGTTTTTCATAATATCATTTTAGCTTTTCTATCGCTTTGTTAAAAATAGCTTTTCTATCAGACAATCCGTTATTACCTCCATTTACTTTATTAGTTACACTTTCAACAGTTGCACTTTCGATATCCAATTTATCAACAACAACAGTTTTATAATACCACATTGCACTTTTGATAGCATACTCCGTTGTCAATACCAATGCTGGATTCGTTACGAAATCAACACCTTCAACATTTAAAAAATTATTAAATGCTTTGTAATTACTTTTACCTGTTAGTTGAAACATTCCCCTTCCACGAAAAGAATATCCATCACCGCTCGCAAAATCCCCATTACCCATCCTGCTTCCATAAGCTCCATTAGCAATACCAGCCTTATCTGCAGATTGGGTAACTTTTCCTTTTGCATCCTTAACATATCCATACAGCGAGGCATCGAGCTTACCAGCTTGTGCTTTACCTTTATAAAAATATTTAGGAAAAGTCGTAATCAAACCATCAACACTGTAATTGAGGTTTTCCTCAATACCAAGTCCTTTCGTAAAACCTGCTACTTCATGGCCAGCTTGCGACAAAAAATGAGCCAAACTACGTTTGCTGGTAATACCAAAAGTGGATCCATTAAGATTAACTGATATCTCAATTTGTTTTAATGCTCCTGCGATACCCTTATCAAAAATGGATGTCAATTCATTATTCGTTACATTAAATAATACGCTATTCCATTGCTCATTATTCCAAGTCCATCTGAAGTTGTCTGTTTCTTCACATATTTCTCCACCAACAACTTGAGATGCAATGGCACCTTGTCCTTTATATGTTCCAGGATCCTTAGGTTCTCCACCATCAAGATCTATAAATTTAATAGGCATATTTCCAGCGAATTGATAAGGTGTTAGTTTTGGATAACTTACAGTCAAAGGATCCACACTCAAAAACTTAGCTATCCTCGGATCATAAATTCTCATTCCGTAGTCCTGTTGGTTACCCTCTCCCTTTACCTCATCGTCATTTTCCTTACCGTTAAATCCATAACGGTAGGCCAGTCCACCTTTTCTTCCGAGCATCTGGCTCCCAAAGCTATAATAATCCTGTGAACTTACCAAGGTTGGTTTGATATCGCCACCATTCAAGTCACGGTCCTCGGTGATCACGGCCATCACGTTGCCCAGATGGTTGTTCAGCTCATAGTTCTTACGGGCAGCGGTGTTCCAAACGTTGGCATCAGGTGGTGTCGACACGTTAACATTGGGCTTCCAGATCCCCAGCCTGCTGCTGCCATAAAGGTGCTGCTCTCACCAATAAGGTTAAATAAAAAAACCGAGGCTGTTATACCTCGGTTTTATCCTATAAATCTATATTTTAAAATTCTAATTAGCTGATAATATAAATATCATAAAATCACCAACGCATCTGATACATTATCAACTCATAAAAAATTAAGTTTTACTAAATGTTCTTTAAGATCAGATAAAAAAGAACTTTTACCCAAATCGAATTTACTTACATCTTGAATAACAGTTATATTTTCGAACAAATTAATATATAATTCTTCACCTAACAAATTTGTTAGGGCAATATCAACAGCCTTATACGCAATATCTTGATTGCCGTCAATTTTATCCACAAAAACATCCATTTCAAGCACATTGTTTTCATATTCGTAAAGAACGTACTTCCATAAACCAGCATCAACCTCAATAGTTTGATTTTGTTCATTTTCCATATTCCATTTTTCAAACCAACCTTTTTCAGGTTTTGAAGCTAAAAATATCCAATTTGGGCAATTTTCAGCCATTGAAATAATTTTTTTCGTTTGTTTTAACAAGTTCTTATCTAAAGCAGGTGAAATTGCTAAAAAAAAAATATCATCTGAATAAGGCCCTATCTCCCAGTCAAAATATCCTATATTCTGTATATGATAATCCAACTCACTTAACAAGTCCTGATCCTTAAGATTCAAAGACAATCTATTTGAAATTTGTCTAAACCAATTCCAAAAAGCTAAAATTTTATTGTGGTCCATGATTAATTATATCTATACTTACATCACCCCATTTTTTCTCTTTTCCTTTTTCTTTTTGCTTTTGCTGTTTAGTAGCAGGTAAAATTATATTTCTTCTACCACCATACTTTTTTGTTAGAGCCTCCATTCTTAATGGATTAACTTCATTTCTCTTATTGTCTAGCTTAGATTTGCCTCCTCGCACATTCATATTCATCTGTTCTTTATATGCCCCCTCCTTAGGATCACTTTTATCATAACTTCCTATCGCATTTGCCTTCCCTCTAGGGCGACCGTCCGCAGAACTTCTATTAGCAGGATCAGGAGAATTATGCCTACCTATATATGGTTTTCCGCTAGATGTAAATTCTCCTGGCACTTCATATATAACTCCAGATGTTGCTTTAGAACTGATTTTGGACATTATAAGCCCATCAACCCATTCATTTAATGATTGATCCATAACCTCATTCCAGAATTCTTTTTTTGAATAAAATATTTCGTTAAAAGCTGGAGCATCCGAAGTGGTATTGGAGATATATAACCATTTACCTAAATCATCCATTGTATTTTCAGTTTCATAATACCCACTTCTTGATGATTGAAAGAAATAAACTTCCCCATTAAATGTTACTGTATTAGACAAGGGTTGAGCCACATAATTCCCTATAAATGGATCTTTCACAAAATACTCAATCGTCATTAACTCTAATTTTGGTTTTCCTTCTTTATTTAAAGTTAAATTGTAGTAAAGTTTTTCTAATCCATCTAAATCAATATTGCTTATTGGACTATTACTGCCAAATTGATATGGTGTTAATTCAGGATAATCAGCTGTTATTGGATCCACACTCAAAAACTTTGCTATCCTTGGGTCATAAATCCGCATCCCGTAATCCTGTTGGTTGCCCTCACCCTTTACCTCATCGTCGTTCTCCTTGCCGTTAAATCCATAACGGTAGGCCAGTCCACCCTTTCTTCCCGTCATCTGGCCCCCAAAGCTATAATAATCCTGTGAACTTACCAAAGTTGGTTTGATATCGCCACCATTCAAGTCTCGGTCCTCGGTGATCACGGCCATCACGTTGCCCAGGTGGTTGTTCAACTCATAATTCTTACGGGCAGCGGTGTTCCAAACGTTGGCATCAGGTGGTGTCGACACGTTAACATTGGGCTTCCAGATCCCCAGCCTGCTGCTGCCATAAAGGTGTTGCTCACGCCAATAGGTGCCAACTGCCTCGATGCCAACCTTGGTGCTGTACTCAGCCAAGGTATTTCCCTGTGCGTCACGTACGTACCAATCTGTCTTTACGTTGGCCACGGTCTTGCTTGCCCTGTTTCCTGTTGCATCATAGGTGTAATTGAGGTAGGCTGCATTGTTCTTGTCAATCTTCTTGATCTTGCCATAAACGTTCCAGTCAATGTTACTGATGTTCTCTGCATTATCCTTGATCAAGTTGCCTATGCCATCATAGGTATAGGCCGTCGTGCCCACATCACTGCCATTGTTAACCCCAGCGGCATCATTTACCCCGTTTAGCCTGTTATTAACCAATTTACCATTGGCATCCCTGTTATAATTGTAAGTCAGCTGGTCCATTACACCTGTTTGCTTGTTACGCAACAGGCTCAGGATGTTACCATTGCCATCATAGCTGAAGCTTTCGCCGTAGTTACCGGCCGTAATGCTGCCACGGTTCCAGGTGCCACTGATAGAGTTGTGCAGCTGCGAAGTCTTTAACCTGTTCAACTGGTCATAGGCATAGGTATAGCCAGTGGTGGCATTGCTGGCCACCTGCTTAATGCCGTAGGTACTGTTGCCGATGTTACCGTTGTACAGGCTTTGCCCGGTAATGTCCCCAGCCTGTTGCTGGTAGGCCATGCCAAAGGCAGGGCCACCACCAATTGCAGTATAGTCTCCGTTATAATAGCCAAGGCTGTAAGAAAGGGCATCCTTGGCCACGTTACTGGCGCCTTGGCCATCGTTACCTATGTCCTTGGCAGGATCAAGTCCATTGCCGTTCACGCCCTTGAGCCAGCCCTGCAGCGTATAGGCATAGTCTGTTCCCTGTACCCTGTAGGCATCCTCACCCAGCTCTACCCTGGCCAATGGCCCATGCGGGTAATAAGCATAGGTGGCATCAACCCTTTTGTTAGGTTCGGTTAGCCTGCTGCCAAAGCCATAGCTGATCACATTTGCCGTAGTTCCCGTGGCGGCCTGTATCAGCCTGTTCTCCGCATCATATTCATATTGGTAATAGAACTGGTCGTTTGCGCCATGCTGGTAGGCCAAAAAGTTAACCTTGCCGCTGTGCAAGTCAAACTCGTAATCTAATCGCTTAAGTCCTAAACCATCAACCTGTTGGCGCAGCGTTTTCACATTGCCGGTATAATCGTAGTCGTAATAGCTGGCATTAATGTTAACGCTACTAGGCGTTTCACGGTAAATGCTTGCGGCAACACGTTTCCTTAGGTTGTTCAGGGTAAAGCCAGATGGCACTCCGCCCGTGGCAGCAGGTTGCGTATCGTAAATGGTCTGGGTAAGCTCACTGTTGCTGCCCATCCCCAGGAAAGTTGTCCTTTGGCTATTGTCTAAATAGCTTGGCTCGGTAAATGGCGCCCCTAAAGCTGTCAACTCAGAACTGCTAAGCCCCTTTTGCCCCACTTCTGTAATCCTGCCAAACAAGTCAAACTTGGTATAGCTAAATTGCCTCAGGGGTTCCTGCCTGGCATTCTGCGATGCGGTAAGCCTGCCCACGTTGTCATACCAGAACCTAGAGATGCCAGCATCCGGTGTCTTTTGCTGCATGACCTGGTTGGTACTGTTATAGGCATAACTGGTGGTTAGGCCATGCGCTGGGTAAACGCCTGAGTACTGGGTTTCATTGGCACTGTCAAAGGCAATCGCGGTAGACCCGCCCGGCACCGTTGGCTGGTTAAACTTAAACCAGCTAAGTGCATTGATGTCATACGCATTGAAACAGCCGCTGGCTGCGTTGCTTGCAATTTCATAACCGCTCATTAAGCGACCACTGTACAAGCGCATGTGTTTCAATGTGCCTAAATTGTGAGGCATGTTAATTACCGGGGTGCCATTAACCGTCCAGCTACAGCCTGCACTTGGCGAGTTGGCCACGGGTGTATATTGTAATCCATTTACCCAGATCTGTAGGGCACCCGAAGCCAAGTTGGTTCCTTGCACCACCACGTGGGTCCATGGGGTTAGTGGACTAATGGTAGCTACATCTGCAGTTACATGGTTAGAGAGTACAAAACTTACATTTCCACTAGCAGTTTGGCTTAAGGTAAAAATATCGACATTTATTAGTGTGCCATTTAAACAAGCCTGGAACATGTATTTCATATCTGGCGTAGCGCTAATAAACTGTCTACCTTGCGAGTTGTTGCTATACATCCAAAGCTCTATAGCATTGTTACCTGCATTAGTCAATACGCTTGATAAACTTAACAGGCCAGCATTTTCATCGGTACTTGCACTTTGTCCATTAAAATTGCAATTAGTGGAATTAAAATCCCTAGCTTTTTGCACTTGTTTCATTTCATTGCTAGACAAGAAAGCCACTCCCTCTGGTGGTACGGTACGAACCAGATTACCCGCCATGTCATAATAGTAGAGTGTGTAATGGTAAATTTGTTGACTTACCTTTAAATTGGCATTGGCCTTGGCTGCCGCACAAGTGCTGATATAGGCATTTCTAAATTTTGTTCTTTCTTCTTGCAAATAAATATAATAGTCTCTCATGGCATTGCCATAAGCAACATTGATAGCTGGGTACACACAGTCATAACGATCTTGTACAATAGTGCCAAAAGGTGGCTCATGGCAAAGTTGCGGTAGACTTTTATTTGTATCAAATTCTCGCAACCTGTCAAAACCAAAGGCAAAACCAAACTTATGGTTAAGGAAAGTGGTATAAATTGTTTCGTAATTGCTCATGGCACTATTAACAGTGATACCAAACTCATTATTTAAAGTAGTAATTGCGGCATCAAAGTTAGCTCTATTGACACAACCTCCTCCACCTGGCGTTAAAAACACAGGTAACATGATGTCTTCCCTCAACAAGAATTGACATTGATAACATCCTTCAAGCAGTATTTGAAAGTCGGCATAGCTTAGTGTCATTGCAGCACCGTAAGTGCTTTGCAAGTAAGCGTAAAATTGCGCATCTGTTGATGAAGCTGGACGTAATGAATAAAGTAAATCGCGAATGGCTGGTGATACGCTGCTAACTATATTTTCTGTTGATTGCATTAATGGTCCATAGGGATAGATGGACGTAATCAAGTAAGGATTTAAGGTATTGGTAAAAGTAGTAATGCTAAAAGTATTTTTAATTACATCACCAAAATTGAAACTAGGAATACCTTTTACTGATATACCAGTAGTATTACTTGGAGGTAAGCTACTTGCTCCCATAGGGTGTTGCAAATCGCCAGCGGCAATAGCCAATTCTTGTAATTTGGCTTTAAGAATGGCTATATCACTAGCACTTTTACCCACTAATCCATCAGCCAAATCACTCATCCAAAGATTGATGTTTTCATTAACCACTTCTGCAATGTTAGCCTGTAAATCTGCTTGTATTTTTGCATCTAAAGCAGCAGGATCAACTGAAATTGGGTTAGTAGGAATCGTAGGTTCAAATCTCATTTCTTTTGTGGCCAAGGCTGGTGGGCAACTCACCGTAGTACCACCTCCACAAGTAGGTACGAAATCACAAAAATCTGATCCTGTGATACTTTCTACACAAACAAACTCTGTATGATCCGATACACACTCACTAAAGCCAGCAGAATACCAATTGGATACTTCATAGGTAATATAGGCTGATGATTGCCCAATTGGAATGGTAATGGCATAGATAACTTCATTTGTCCCTCCACCAGGATCTCCACCAACGTACCTGAGGTACTTCACATTTACGGTTACCGGAACTGTTGCATTAACAGGGTTACCATTTGTATCATGTAAAACAATAGCCGTTTCATTGGTTTGAGTAGTATTACTAGTCCATTGATTTGGATTATTGTAGCAAACGGTTTGGTAAGAAAACAAATAGCCATCGTAAAAAGAAACACATGTCCCATTTACAAAGCCCATGGTTTGTGCACCTCCAGATTTTGCAGCCATGCCTTTGGCACCGCTAACCTTGCTTAATACTTTTGCAATGTTTTTTTCATGCTTGGCTTTTATGGAAGCGGTGTCTGGAATTAGGGCGGCCACCCAAACATTCTGGTGAATTTTAAACAAACCTGGACGAGATTCAACTACAAAACGTTCTTTAAATTCATAAGATGTATAACCTCTTTTTGTTGGCAAGGCCTTCTTAGCTTTACTAGTGCCTACTTGGGGTAAAATACTATAAATTGATTGGTTATAATAGGCACTTGTTAATTCTTCGTTTTCACTCAAACCCGCTTTCATCAGCTCATAAACTTCACAAGGTGGCACCACATTGGTTTCGCTGGTTTGTGTACTTTTTGCAGATACACTTCCATTTTTTGCAACAGTAGCTTTATTGGCAACAATTGCTACCCTCATTTCCTGTGGCAATTCTTCGTCACAGGGATCAGTATTATAAGTGGTATAACAAACAGATACCCATACATTGTGATAATCTTTACGAATCCCAGCGTAGTAAACAGTATAACACTCGTAAAAATATGGTGTAACGGAATTACCATTACAATAGGCATCTGGTGGTGTGCTAGATGTTAAACCAGGATAAAAAGTATACACATAACTATAGCCTGTACCGCTACTAACATACACATTCGGGCTAGGGTTACTGGTATAAACCAATAACACATTACTGCAAGTGGTGACTGCTTCTTCGCAGGTTATTTTCCAAACGTTATAAAAAGAAACTGGTGTAGCAGCACCAGGATAGGTCACCTTTACACAATCATACCAAACTGGTGTAGCAGTAGAACAAATCCCAGTTAAATTTGGAGCAGTCAACTTACTGCCAGATATAAACGTATAAGTGGTTTGAATGTTTGTGGTGTAATTCGATTCTTGAAACTTGTTCGCAGCAACCTGCATACCTGAACTACCTAGGGTAATTAGGTCGTTACAATTAGTATTTGGCAATAAAGCTACTGGCTCACCTATCTCACAAGCCGCTGCACAGTCATTAGCTTTGCGAGCCATTTGGAAATATTTGAGTTTCAAGTCAAGGTACAAGTCTCTATAAGATTGCCATTCTCTATTGGCTATTCTACAGGCTGTCTTAGGACTGCAATTGTCCCAATTTGCGGGTAAATTTTGATTGGTTGTGGCATTGGCATCTGCACAGTAAAGCTGATAGAGTGATACCTGACTTATATTTTTTGCCGTATATCCGGTAGCTGCCAATACCAAAGTACTGTAATTGTTAAGGTCATTCAACATACTTGGCTTATAAGTAAACCCTACACTTCCTTCCTTAAAAAATGGGTCTTCTGCAAGTAACCACGTTGCATTGTCTGGAGTCCAGCTTACACTTGCCGCTGCCAATACATCTTGTGTGTCAGTGGTTTCCCTTAACCTTTGATCCCAAAACGCAGAAGCAGTATTTGCTTGACAGAATAACAATTTACAATGCTCGGGATGATATTGAAGAAATTGTTCTGCCCATTCATCTTGCCAATATTTTACTAGGTCGGCTTTACTAAAACCAAGATCGTATGGAGAAATTACTTTTCCATCTTCCCTAGTTACTGAAGTAGCTATGTACAAGGGATCTGAAGGAGACCGCTCATTAAAAGCTCCGTTGTGGTAGTAAAGTTCGATGACGTTAACGCTAGGCTCTAAAAGGTTCCCATCTAAATCAACCATTGCATATTGGCCACCTGGAGATACATCAGAAAGCATTACTCTTTTATAGCTATCACAAGGTGATACGGGAGTAATATTACACCCTTCAATAAAGGCTTGAACCTTAGTCAAGGTAGCAGCATAGATATCAGTAATTTTTTGATTATAATTTAGAGGATCTTCACCATATTTAATCAATTGCGCATTAAACATGGTCCTAAACTCTGTTATTGTACCCAATCTTGACAATGCTGTTTTACAATCCGTAAAACAATCAGCAAAATTGCTACCAGTCAGGTAATAGTTCAGAAAATCCTTTTTAGACTTTAAATTGCCATTCCCTTGACCCTCGGTAATAAAATTATCTGTAAATTTTTCAATTACCTT
>Ga0307515_10016952_pt1 | contig 13311 bp, 17 predicted proteins | sample 17_EM_MG_FD_194513 | JGI IMG/M metagenome (GOLD analysis project Ga0307515, IMG submission 194513) | Populus trichocarpa ectomycorrhiza microbial communities from riparian zone in the Pacific Northwest, United States - 17_EM | ecosystem: Host-associated > Plants > Roots > Unclassified | place...
CCACGGAGCGTAGCAAGAGGGGGGAGTGTTGCATATATGGTTTATCTCCTGTCGTATGGCTTCAGTTGGGCTGATGCATAATCTCTCTAAGATGATGGTCATTCCATACTCAGCTGGAGATGCCACTAAGCTGGAGATGCCAGCTGAGTGCGCATGCATGCGTACAAGACATACAAAGACATACTCTGACTACCACGTATATAAGTCCATGAATGTACCTGTACTTTAGAATATAAGCTTCTCTAGCATCACTATTTCAACATGCCAGAAGGGAATCAATGAATTCCAAACGCCCTGCGGCGGATTCAAAGCGGTGGAGATCATAATGCTCTGCTATGTTGTCCCTTGCTGATTGAATAAAATGGGATTTAACCTTATCGACTTGTGCTCGAACCTGGTACTGGTTTGAGCGTGTAATATCCAACGTGGGCCGTTGCTTCTGCATACCTCTGTCAAGATTTCCTTTGTGCGCGCCTCAAAGGCTATGGACCAAATGTTGTTTTGCTGCATAGCGGTGTTCCAGTACTTCGCAATTATCTGCCAGTGTTGGCCTTCAGCTAATGCTCTTGCAACGCGTCGCGTTGCATAACTTTCCATCTCCAAGTCGCTTGCACTCATAAACGGCCGTCTGTTCCACACGCAGAGCTCCAGGAGTCTGCCTGTTGCAAATACAAAACGCGTCATGTCAGAGTGACCAAATAGATGGATGCTGCGACTGCCGGAGACCATTGATCATGGTGTAGACACCGCCTGCAGTTGCAATTGCCATTGCCTCTGTCTCTGATAGTTTTCGGAAACTCGCGTCCGCTGTGGATTTGTAATGATCGTGCGGGTTTCTGGATTTGGGATGCGGGTAGGCTGGTTTTCAAGACCGCTGAGAGGAGTGGGAGTGCTAGCAGTGACGGATGCGGGGCTGGATACAACGCGACACGTTGAGTCTGTCTGTATCGTTCCGCTGGGAGCTGGTGTGTTACAACAGCTTGTACCCGGCGAGGCAGTTGGAGTGATTATTGACCATCGCTGTGTAGCGGACGGGGTGGAAGTCAGGCGTTGAGTGATATCTGCAACGCGAGAATTGTTCAGCGAAGATGAGGGGGTGGAGTTCTGACCTTGGATTGTAGAGGGTACGCATCTCCCTCCTTGAGAGGAATCCCTCTCGCCAGCCGGTATGAAAACGTGTCTCCTAGCAGGGGGAAGTTGAGAATTCCCCGAAGGCCCACGCTTTTGTTGATTCTGACGATTAGCAAGACTTCAATCATTTTGTACAACCGGAGTCGTGTCAGGGTGAGGGCTTTGGGAAGGCATAATCCGATATAGATGTTCGACGTTAAGAAGGTAGGAATAATATCCTCTGCATGCATATGCAACAGCAGGCAAGGTAGACTCCTATTTGAGTGACCATAGACGGATTCGACAAAAATGGGACACGCAGTGTGGACCGCGCTAGCCTTTAAACCCTGACAATACTTGGGGATGAGATCCCTTCAAAAGCATTCAATTATGGGGTTAACTGCCATCAGATTAAACTCAGATTAAACTGAGCAATGATATTCACTGTTACAGCAATGTCTGCAAGTCCATTTGCACCGCTTGAAGGGTGTTTATGCCATCTTGGCGCGATTATCATCGGATTGCACTCATTCTTGGCAAAATACCTTGAACCATCAATCGCGTATATCTTCAGCTTCCCGGTGGATATCCCCCTTTGGCAGAGCTAAAAGCATCGCAAAGTGACCAATGAGGTATTCTCTATCCTATGACATCAGTTGCGGGTGCTTTTTCCACTGCTAGGCGTTGGTAGCGGTGTTGGATGGTTGGACAGTTGGGACAACTTGAGAACTACTCAGTTTGCTCCGAGATGCACGAGGTCTGAGCAGTATAAGTGGTATGTGATGCCAAAGCAACGCCCAGCGTCGCAAACTGTCCTCACCGCGAGTACTGAATCTCGTCTCGAGGCTCCTCATTCATGAGGTACCTGGTGGTTGTGCAAGTTGAAGGCTGGGCTGTTTTGTGTTCATGAAACAACAAAACGCAGGATATGGACCAAAACGGAGGAGATGAACTAAAACGCAGTAATCCGTGTATATATATACCTTCTTCCCGCCTACACCTCGATTCTCTATTCCTCCCGTATTGAACACACTGCCCGCAATTAATCGCACCGCCAGCATCCTGAACTATCTGGACATCACGTGACCTGCACAAAACAATGCCTCTCGTTCCACAACACACCCGATAACCTACACAACTTTGTACGTTCAGTCTGGGCTTCATTCCGCTACGTTCAACTGTATCCTAATGCTAAGGCCTCGGATGTAGATTCATTTTCAACTCGCAGAGATGGCACCAAAGGGCAGCCCAAAAGGAAACCGGAAGGCAACTGCGAGGGCGAAAATGTCGACATCGGTTATGAATCGACGCCTGTCGTTGGATCGGGACCGTATACAGGGATTCATCTCGGAATACATCTGTGGACCTATACGGATATACAATGTTTGCGGCGTGAAGGATGAGAGGGCCTGGGACCTCTTTTATGATATAATCATTCTTGATCCAGTCACGACTCGCCACTTTTCACAATTCCAGCTGATGTGGCCCCACCGCAGGAGCAGGAGTTCACCTTTTCAGGAGTGGTGGGCAGCGTTCCGCACATATATGGGGTAAATGTTTGACAAAACCCGCGATCAAATGAACAATAGGAGGTGGGAAAATCCCCGTCCCTTCGGGGATCAAGTCGATCACTACAATCCGCAGACAACGAGTTCTGGAAAGGTCAAACACATAGGCGAGCGTTTCTCTTGGAATGGTAGTGATGATCTCAGGGCACAGATCCAGCCACCAAGCTGGTGGCAGTCCAAGCCAGGCGACTTCCTGGCCGTTAGACCACTGAATTGGGATGACATAATCCATGAGGATGATGATGATGAGAACTGAGCGGATCCCGGAGGGCCGAGTGGTGGAACGAGCCGTCCTGGCAGTGGCAATAACAATGACAATGGCGAGGGTGAGAAGGACACGCAGGGCGGTGAGAACTGGACCGGGAAAGGTAAGGGAACAAAGGTCGGGAAGGGGAAATGAACGGGGAAGGGGAAGGGAAACGGTGAAGGGAAAGATATTGTTGAACAAACCAAAGGGGGAGATGATATCTCTCATGCCATTGCTTTGCAGTTGCAGAAGGAAAGGTATGAGGGAGAATCAGACACGGAGGGCTAAGTAGAGCGGGTATATTTTCAGCTGGAAGCATCGCCCGCCGTGTCAATTTCTTCAGATGATGATACTGACTCTACCGCGAAGTCGGATGGCGAATATGACTCAGAACACAATTCTGATGGGGATATGCGCATGGAGGATGATGTGGGCGCACGAGACGGCGTTGATCTAGACAGCAATGTGGATATTGAAAGGGATGGTGACAATGATGAGGTGGAAGATGATGAGGAGGAAGATGAAGAGAAGGAAGATAAGGAGGAGGTGGAGGAGGAGGATGAGGATGAGGAGGAGGATAAGGATGAAGATGACAGCAAAGAACCTCAGACAATTGGCCCAGGAGAGATGGTAAATTCATCGGCTGACGATGCTGATACAATGGTAGACGATGAGCCAACCGAACTACCTGAGCACGGCCAGGAGATGCGCGAGCATACCCGACGGCTACAACCTCCGGCGCCTGCCCCACGGCCACAAACCCCGTAACCTCCCCCATGACCACGAACTCTGGAGACTCATACCCTCAGTAGGCTGGAGTTTTTGAGGCTTGTGACCCTGCAAAAACCTCGGCCAGGGGCGCCAACTCTGCGAGAAGCTGAGGCAGCCGGAAACACTTTTGATGGTGATGTGGAGTAGCAGCTACTCGGTGAATCGGCAGGTGGCGACAGTCTCCCCGATATCCCTCTCCTGGATGTCCCTCTCCCGGATGTCTCTCCCCCGCATGTTCCTCTCCCCCATGTCCCTCTGCCTGATGTCCCTGTACCTGAGGCGCACCTGGATGGCTCGGTAGGCGAGGAGTGAACCAGTCCTCACATTGCAGAGGAGGTGTGCATTTGGGTCAGAGTCGGGTTCTTGTCTTGTGGGTTTCCTTTGCCGTAATCTATTCATCTCAGGCACTGATTAAGGCACGCGTGGAGATGTTTTGTTTGTTTGGGTTAGGGTTGTGGGCTTGTTCATTTCCTTTGTTCTAATCTATTTATCTCGGGTATTGATTATTACCCGCGTCGCGAGGTTTTTGGATTGCTCAGGGTTTATTTTTGATTTATTTATAATATTATGGGACATCATGGATGCAGTGTTTTTGTAACTCCTGGCGTGATGGTTCAGGCTCAATAAATCTCTCAAGTATCGTGAGCGTATACCCACACCAGACTGCTCAGGCCCAGCTCCAACTTTTGTCCGATTCTACAGTGAATTCTCCACTCCTCCCGTGTCGTCGACAATGCCAGAGAACACACCATTCCGTTGCCCCAAATTTTCACGCCAAAAGAAGTTCACCTCAGACAGCTGGCGATGAAACATATCAAATTACACCATCCTGAATACCTTCAAGTTACGAAGGATCTGACTGTTCGCAACGAGCCCCGACGCGTTGAACCCGCTCAGCGTCGTGGATCCAATGCTAAGAAAGATTCAGTCGAACACTTGGACGCGTTTCCCTACCTCGAACACGTTGAAAACATCGCAGACTCAGAGTCTCAACCACCGCCACCTCCTCTGCTGCTGACGGATACATACCCCGGCGCCAGCACTCCGCTGAGCGATTACATTGCTGAGCCATGGGAACGCAAAGCTCAGGGTTGCGTTGAGACCAACCTACAGATCATTCCCTACTACCCGTTTGCAACGCATGAAGAGTACAAATATATGCAGTGTGGGATCAAGAAGAAGGGTATGAAGACGTACTATGACAACATGCTGAGGGAAGAAAACACTGCTCTGCGTTTCCGAAGCTTCAAAAAGGGGGATGGCGTCCAGAAGCTCGTGGCTAGCATGCCAGATGATCAGGCTCTTCGGGAGTGGGAACTACACACTCTCGAGGATATCAGATTGAATGACAATCACCAATGGCCTATCAAATACTGGAGTCGAGACATCATCAAAAGCATGAGATGGTTGATGCAGCAGCCAGCCTATGCCGAGCATCTCATTTACGCCCCTCAGCGTTGCTTTAACAGCGATACGCCACCGAAACGCCTCTATACTGAAATATACACTGCAGACTGGTGCTGGGTGACACTGGTAAGCAGAGATACTCGAGGATAATAACGTGCTAATCGAGGTTAAGGCAACGCTCAGACTGGGGGATATACTAGTTCCCTTGATCTTCATGTCCGACGGAACACATCTCTCGGATTTTGCTGGCGACAAGAAAGAGTGGCCTGTATATATGCCAATTGGCAATGTATCTTCGAAGATCCACCTAATGTCCTCAACCCACACCGTCGTAATGGTCGCTCTCCTGCCGATTCCAAGCAAGAACCACAATATTCCTCACAAGCGGCTGGATGAGCAGCGGCAAACAAACTGAGAGGTGCTGAACGAAGTACTCCGGCGGGTACTCCAGCCCCTCACCTTTCAACAAAATCCCAACGCGGAGAGTGGGTATGACAAAGTTCTCTGTGCAGATGGCAACTTCAGGCGTTGCAAACCGGTTTTAGCAGCATGGCTTGCAGATTGCCCTGAGTATCGCGACCTACATCATCTCGAGCGGCATGTCTGTTTTTGGTGCGAGTGTCCAAAGACCGAACTTGGAGATTATGTCCTTTCTGAGAAGCAACACCCCTGGCGGGATCACAACGTATATAGAACGCTCAGGGATGCCAACTCAAAGGCAGCCGATGCCGAACTCTCGTCGCGCCATGTCCACCAAGCATTCAACGTGATTCGACATAGTCCTGGTATCGTGAGCGAGCTTCCGAAGTCCGACCTCCTCCATACAATGCAGATCGGCATGCTTGACAACCTCCAGAAGTGGATTTTCCACTTCATGAAGACGCACGAACAGCTTGACAAGTACAATACAATCTGGTTATCAGACCCTGCTTACGACGACCTCACACCAAAATATAACTCATATCGGGTAGTTTCTCAATGGAATGGGAAGGAGATGAAAGAAATGAGCAGGTACCTGCTTGGAGTTGTAACCCAGTCTCTATGAGGCGGAAGACCCACTCAGCGTCCCATATTCAATCGCGCAATTGAGTGCACATGGGCATTGTTAGAATTCTATATGTATGCTCGATATACATCTCACGATGATGCAACTTTGAACCACATGGAGGTCGCCTTGCATCGTTTTCACACCTTGAAAGATATTTTCTTACTCAGGCGACCCGGCAAAAAGGCGAAGGCCAAAGCCGTTAGCCTGAGAACGGAACTCGTGAAGAAGGGAAAGTTAGACGAGGAAACAAATGCTGAGACTTGGATCCCGTCCAAGAAGTGGTGCGAAATAAACGCCTGGCGGGAATATATCAGCCACGAGATAGATGTTTCCCAGGAGGTGGATGCCGACTTCAACTTTCCGAAGATCCACTTGATGTCTGATTGGGTCGAACAGATTTGTCGATACGGAGCCTTGCAACAGTATTGGGCCGAGAGACATGAACAAGCACATAAAATGAACCTCAAGGACGGTTTGAACGCCTCCAATCACAATCTCAACTACCTGCTGCAAGTAATCACCTTTCAGCGTCGCATTCTCTGCTTCGAAATCAGAGAGCTTAATCTCCAAGGCCTCGCTCAGTGTCGGGAGAACAGCGCTGCCGCCTGCAATGTCCTCCCTTCCGGTGCTGGGCTGGCTGCCCCCCTTCGCTCTCAGTCATATGCGAAGCCCGAATTCATGAGGCCCCAAACCCGCCGTGATGGAAACAATCCTGACGCTATGATCAAAGACTTCAGAGCATTACTCGACAATACACAAGACGGAACGCACCCCGTAGCAATATACAGCGGCACGCGGCAGTTTATCAAGCATGAGAGTCGTAACACGACGTATATATCGGATGAACAACTGCACGCAATGGAGCTCTGTATTTACCATGGTATTAAGGTTCAAGTTGAGGGTTTAGATGGTCAACGCATATCTCAGATGTGTCGATGCACAGGATGGCAGAGCTGGCACGGCGGGGATCACCGGAACAACTTGGTATGGGTAACGCAACGCCGGGGGAGGTGTTATGGCGCACTAAATGGGCGTCTCCCATGGCAACTGCAACGACTAGTCAAAATCAAACTCCTAAACAAGGATGGAGCCTTCGTTGATTACTGGTTTGCCCAGGCGCTCACCACAATACCTGAAAACTGGGGTAACCTGGATCCCGTCTCGAAATTTGTACAAGTGACAAAAGCACCAGCAGCCGTTGCTTTGCAAGTTTTCAGCGTGGGAAATATTGTCGGCTGCGCGCACGTCATTCCAGAGATAGCTATTAGTAGTAAGACATGAGATGGACGCAATGAGCGATGGACTCTCAATAGCCACATAGATCTGACCAGTTGGAATGATGTGTATGATCAGTGAAGAGAGAATTGCATTGTGCGCGCAGGTAGAAGGAACGCGAGGAGGGATTTTCACAGCGTCAGCCATCTCGATCCCGTATAATTAGTAACGAGAGAATTGCATTTTGTGCGCAGGTAGAAGGAACGCGAGCTGAGATTTTCACAGCGTCACCGATCGCATTTCAATGCCGATGACAGCGCGTATTCAATGAACCTATTCCGACGTATGGTCACAGTTGGCCACAATGCCCCAGTGATCATTTGAAATAGAAGACAGAGAGAACATAAAGAAACGGTGAAACAGCGATCGGAGGGCGATATGGAACGCGACGCGGTACATTGACGCCGGGCGCGGAGTACACCACCACCGGGGTGTCTGTGACAGCTCTGACATAGCGCGTCCACTCTGACGGAGGCATTCCGCCCGGACGGAAATATTATTTGCTGATGCATCTGGGCAAAATGTCGAGAAGTAACCTCCCAGAGTTGCCAAATACAACGTTCACGGTTATGATTCACTGGGTGTCAAATTGCAAGGATATGGTTCTAGCCGCCAAACAACCCCAAGCCTCGTATTCAGATGTGAGACACTGGGAGGAGTTGGTTGATTTCATCGACAAAAACAGGGGCCCGAAACAGCCATACATTCTCCCATCAATGTTCAAGTGCACTTTGGCGCAGGACAAATCAGAAGAAGAGTATATGGGAATATACAAACACAGGCAAATGATCAATGACCCCATATATGGCCAGATTTCGTACAACTGTTGCATTTCAAATGTTTTCAAGTTGAAACTTGGACATAATGTGAAGATATTTGTGGTAGAAATGATGAGAGTGACAGGGAAGAGAATTGCCAAGCACGTAATTAGGCCGACAAAGGTAATCCGCGCTCGCCATGTTAAGGCTAGACATAAGCAACTGCTAATCATTATACATAGACATTTGAAGGTTCTGAAGAGGGTGGAAGAGAGGGATAAGAGAAGGGAGTGGAGGATGGTGGGCACGAGAATGATACTTGTATTCATGTAAGTTCTGATTGAAACAATAGCATTGATTATATTCCATCCACATGTATGGGTTCAAATGGTTACTTCTCTGTGAAATACCCAACATTGAGATGAATTTCAGAAGCGCCGGAATATGAGCTTATCTGCCCAGCTTACATCTGAGCAACTGAAAGAGATCATTGAGGACGAAAAGCACAACAACAAAAGTGCAAGGGAGGTTCAGCAGCAAGTGGAGGATGGTGAGGAGGTCCTCAATCCAGAAGATATAAGCTCAGGACTGAATACGGTTCCCGATACAATCAACAACGAATTTGAACATCAGTGTCTGGATGAAGCAGTCAGGCTGCTGAATGCTCATCCTATTCGCCAATCAACAGATGACCATGTTCCAGGCCTCAAGTATTCAATTCCAGGCCTGCCCAGAACCAAGTTTTTAGCTCACCAGGTTTGGGCCATCTGGTTCATCGTGTGGAGATGGGTTTGGAATGCTGATATGCCAGGAGCACAGGTGGTGGATGAAATGGGACTTGGAAAGACTTTCACCTCGGTTGCAGCGGCAATGCTTTGCAAATTGGTGACCGAGAACGTCGTAATGGGGTTGCCACTGTCCATTGTATTGGGGAATACCCTTCAAGAGTGGGTGATATTGGTGCACAACGACTTTCCCGGGATTGTCGGTGAAGAGCGGGAGTGGTATCTGGTCCAGACATTGAATTCTGTGCCCCGCCGCCTGTTGGAGGACCAGTCAACACCACCCCACAGGGATCCAGCACTGATCTCAGCCCTTGAACCAATCCTGGTGATAACAATGCCCGGAGTGGGTGAGACCTTCAAAAGTGTTATCGACGAGATGACACCTGGAACCGATTTCAAACTCATCAACATATTGCATGCCGAAAATGCGAATCTCACCCACGAGGATCTGAACACTAGTATTGACAAGCCAGAACACCGATGCAATATCCACCTTGTGTCATATGATACCTTAACATCCAGAGTGAAACCATCAAGTAATGGCCAACTCTCCTACTGTGCATGGAGTTTTGGGAATTTTGATGAGTCCCATCGGTATAAGACGAACAACAGTGTGGGCTGGGAAATTGCGATGAATGCGAGAATTGGATTCAAACTTCAAGTCACAGCTACACGGGGATTCCATTCACTCGATGACTGGTGTTTTCAGACGATGTGGCTGTTTTCAGGTACTCCTGAAGATCCAGAGGATGATACTGTGATGGAGAAGCACGGTGCTGACGCATTGTACTCCGCTGTGAAGAATTTGATACATGCTATCCGGACTAAAGATGAAGAAGCTCAACAACATGTGGCGCACCGGATGATTCAGATTGCACAGCCATGGACGATCAGGCAGTAGTCAGAATCGAAACTCGCCAATGGAAAACCACTCGTCCGGATGCCAAAGGAGAAAGCACACCTCATGGATCCAGAGTGGACTGAGGAGGAGCAAGCACATCTGAAGACCCGGGTGGAGAGGTACACTTCGCGGGGTGCTTCTGGAGCATGGATGGTTCATAAATGGCAGCTAGCAGGTTTCTCATTAGTGTTGGGAGAAACCAAGGATCGCAACGATGTTTCGGGACAATGGCACGATGAATGAACACTCGATACTTGGTTGGAATCTCCCATCTTCCGATGGCCGAGAGAGATCTTTTTGCCAATGCTTGTCAAGGAACCTGCATAGTATCCCGAACCTGAGCAAGATGACGCATCAAGAGAGACGCTGCTTCCATAAGAGAGAAACAAAAATGCACCACCCAGTGCACCTCCTCCACAAAAGGCAGTGCTATTTTATCCTCTTCCTGGGCAAGTTCGTGATTTGAAGTGGTGGCTAACAACGTGTTATCTGGATGATGTGGATATATTCCACATGAATGACGAAATGGGCAATGATGAATGCACAGAAATGCAGCCCAAATGCCAGGATTCACGAAATCCCTCTGTATTCATAACCGCACCCTAAGTGGGTGGGACAGGCCTAAATCTTACAGCTGCAAATCATGCAGTAGTAACTCAGAAATTTTGGGTGTTGAATGAGCAGCGGCAGGCATTTGCACAAGTTGTACGGCTAGGGCAAAACCAAGCACCACACACATGGTTGCTGAATACAGGTCCTGGTGGCTACGATAACCACACGGGTGATCTCCACCAACAATCTGGAGTTGCACAAATAAGAGTCCTGCATGGCTTGATGAGTCAACCTAACATCACGAAGTCGTTGATATACCGGATTCTGGAGGCTCGTAAGGTCCATACAAAGCGGCTGACAGAGAATGGAGACACGTTGCAGTCTGATATACCATTAATCTTATAGTGTCAGACACTTCATCAAGGTATGCCTCTTTCGACATTCAAGCATCACATAATCTTCTTGACTGATACAAATAGTCAAATAGGTCGTTTGTAAGGGACACTATACTGGAGAGATGAATATTTTTCTCTTCAATGTTGAAGTGAATCAAAGTTCTGATGTTGGAATTGTTGTATCTTGTATTAGAAATGGCTAGAGTGGGATTTCATTGGCGTTCTTGTTTATTATTAATGACCATATAAGATGAAGTGAATTGATATGCGACATAAGAAGTTCCTCCGACTGACCTATTGCATGACACATGGCATCAGTTGAATCGTGAGAATGATGCAGCAAAGGGCTTAACACAATCGTCAGTTGCGAATTTGAGGTGCACCAGAAGCCTCCAGCCACGTCCATATTTCGAATGAAAAAGCAAAATGCATCCACTGTCAAGCATGCCGGAGTCTCTTTGGCAAATGTCATATGATGCGTTATGACAGATCGAGCGCTGCATATCTGCCAATCACATTTAGCGATAAGACAGTCTAGGTGATATTCAAGTACCTATGTCTGAGTATGAGACACAGCTCGCTTATTTGTGGCAAAGCGGGAGCTTTTGCACCCATATGATCGAAGTTCAGGTGCACCGGAACTTCAACCTTAGGGCAGCTAATGCTGCAGCTTTGCCATGAATATCCTGACACAGGTACTCAATATCGCTTAGACTGTCTTTATGACAAATGGGATATGCAAATATGCAGTGATCGATCAGTCATGAAGATCCCGCACTGCATATCCGCCAATCCCATTTGGCAATCAAAACAGACTAGGCAATATTGAGTACTTGTGTCAAAATATGACACATAGGCTCACTTATTTGTGGCAAATCCGCAGCTTTTGCTGGCATATCATTGAAGTTCTGGCACACCGCTGATCCTCATCCCAGAGAGTCGGAAGCTGAGACACGGCTCGGATATTCTTGGCTCAGATGCCCCTTGTGCTGCCGGGGTTTTCCGGGCCTGTGATTAAATATCATTCACAACTGAGATCTTCAATCATGTCCAGAATGAGCTTCTTGGATATGTATGAAGCCAACTTTGACAAGCTGCGAGTCATTATGGATGGTATCATTCCAGCCCAGGCATGCCTCAAGTGCGACAAATAAGCCACCGAAGCGCATGTACTTCGACTTTGAATTAGTGGACCCAGTGCACATAGATCTATCATGACACTTCACCTTTAGGTGCAGGCGGCTCATTCCGCTTGGCACCTGCTAAGATATCAACCTATGCTTGATCAGTATTTTGAAGGCCGCCGCTAACATGCCTTGAACTATCAGCTCCATGTCAACTGTCTGTTGGAGGAAGGTGCCACTGCGCAACTAAACCATAAATGCAGAAGCCCGGCCAATTAGTAACCCATTTAAGTCGATATTGACTAAGTAGTATGTTTGGACCAAGGCTTCCAAATCCTGAATCAACTTCTGCAAGTTTGGGCTCTGTCAAAGAGCTGTGGAAGCTCAAGAGCGAGAATCTCAAAAGACTGATTCTGCTCAGCCACTCGACAAGATGGCTGGCAAGTCCTGCTCTCCCATGTACCGCACTTCCTCAAAGAGGCCTATGTTCGCAAATCTTTGAATCAAGACTTAACTGTATTCTGACTAAATGTATGTTTGGGCCGCCAAAACTTGTATCTGAAAATAGATTATGTGGACCAAATTCCATCAAGAGAAGCTCCGAGAGAGAGAATCTTGAAAGCTCGAGTTATGAGAAGACAGCTACGAAGAGTGCAATTAACTGTCAGAGCCAGGCGAGCCTGCAATCCTCAGCCATTGAATCCAAGCATAACTATTTCTACTTTGGTGCACCTCAATTCCCCGGAACTGCGTGCATGCAACCATCATTCTGCTGCCCGCCGTGGCATGACGTCTCACTTGCATGCAACCATTATTCCTCTGCCCACCATAACATGACGTCTCACTATACATTCATACCATCATAGACTATAGCTTTCAACCCCAATATTGATTTTAAGGCAACATTGTAGTTGTGAAATTCATAATGAATGTGTGATTGAACGGTGTGCAATTTACTAGATATCAGGTGCAAAATCAGAATGTGGGTGAGAATTTATGACCCATTTGTTAGCAATCTTGGCAGTGATGAGTGCTTGAATCAATAAGATTACCCCTGAATCATCCATCGTACATTACCATTCTTTCTCTATGCCTGTATCTCACCTCTGTGTACCAAATTCTCTCCCTCTTCCATTAACTACTGCAACATTGTTGTGAAGGCTATTCTGCAGACAAGGCCCAGATGAAGGCATGAAAGGGAAGTTATGCTTACGATATTGCCTTATTGACCCCTAACTCAGCTTCAGCATTCTAATACAATAGAATACCATGAAAATACAGGTGTCCTTCCAGCAGATATACCACATATGGAGATTCATATTTCTCCTTGCTCGATTACCAACTCCAGTATGAACCCTTCCAAATCAGCC
>Ga0307515_10016953_pt1 | contig 13309 bp, 6 predicted proteins | sample 17_EM_MG_FD_194513 | JGI IMG/M metagenome (GOLD analysis project Ga0307515, IMG submission 194513) | Populus trichocarpa ectomycorrhiza microbial communities from riparian zone in the Pacific Northwest, United States - 17_EM | ecosystem: Host-associated > Plants > Roots > Unclassified | place...
CTTGATGCGAGCAATGGTAGACGTGCTGGGGCGCTGTTTCGATGGGGTTGGCTTCTTGAACGGCGACAAACGAAGGCGGGCCATTCGAGAGGGTTGGTGGCCGTGTTCAAAGTGTGTGCCTGGGTGCCTGGTTGGTCCCAAACCTCAATTCGGTCAACCACCTCACCTTGTCTTAATGACATTGCGATCAAGGAAAATTACATTTCATAGATACTCAACCTCATCCACTTCTTAATAAAGCGTCTGGCCGGAGGCTAATCGTCATTAATTGATACAAGACCTTTCGTTAGCTACCCACGTAAGTAGACTAAACCTTTAACTTCCCGGAGAAAAATGCATACCCGCATTGCTTGGCGTGGCGGCTTTCCGGAATGTGCAACTCGACATTTAGCACCTTTCAGCAGTAAATGCGGTGTTTGAGGGAGGGTAAGCACAAATTTGTCTATCCTCATTCACCTAAGGCTCATGCTATAATGATGGGGAAGACGCAGTATCCAAGATGTCCGATCATGTACTTCTGCCAGTTGTCAATATTGAACGGCTTGTGTCCAGCTCTATGAAACGAGCTACAGGTCATGACTGACGTTCTTCTTCGGTTTGGGATGGCAACCTTTGCCCGTCGGCACTCACCGATTTAATGAATCTTTTGAAGTAATGTCAGTACCTACAGTACCACTGATCAACGAAACCCCAAACCATAAATATGAGAAGAGGGAATAGATCCTACTTCAAGCTCAACGATACAGCTGAAGAACTCGACGCCCTCTGCTATTATGAACAACCATCGGCTCAATCACGCCTTTCTCGCCATTCAACGGTATCGAAACGAGCGGGAAACTTGGCCGTGTTTCAGGGAATCAAGAGTGTAGCTGTGCCTGCGCCGTCTTCACTGCCACCATACTAAATGCGGTGCAGGAGGGCGTCATATGGCTCGCCGACCTTCAAGGTAGCTCTCACATAGTTTATCACAGAAGCCGGACGGTGGTCATGCCGGATATGACCAGCCACAGCTGATCCTCGTATCTGGTCCCCTAGGACCTGGCTGTAGAACTAGCGTAGCGTGTGAGCGGGCGAAATGGTCTTTCGCCCCTCATTTGCTGCGCTCTATATACATAGTCACGGTGGAAAAGGGTCACACATGTCGTACAACATGCAAACCATAGTGTGGCCAAAGTAATGTATCCGGTGGGTGGGCTAATTGCCCGAATAGCAGGGGTGTGCCACCGTGATATATAGCTACACCACCATGTGGCAATGATCGTGGCAGTCAACACTGGCTAGTATGAACGACGTTGAGTCTTATTACCTTGAATATTTTGCACACGACAATGCCTCCAACTGAGACCCTGGCGACCCGGTTGGAATTGACGATGATATACGCAACGAGTGTGATCTTGCTCATTGTTTTCAGGAGTCGTCGTTTGTTATTCAGGACTGCGGAACACGGTAATACGGCGGTGGAGATGACTCTTTCAAGCTTTACAAGGCGGGGCTAAGAACCCGGCTGGCCTGCTAACCGTGAGGGAGTGCATGTAAGTTTAGTCCAGGTAGAACAGGGAGGACTGGACAATGAGCCCTTCAGCAGTTGACGCTAGCGCACCGCCAGTGGTTTGGACGATCAGGAATAAAATACCGGAGGAAAATAGAGCTTGCTATGGTCGAGTACTGGAGTGCCCAACATCATTCCTACTTGGTGGGCACCAAAAAGTACGGTCCCAGCAAGGTTCGAACTTGCGACCTTATGATTAACAGTCATACGCTCTAGCCAACTGAGCCATGGGACCTACATGTTGAAATACGTACAGGGGACATATACACTTCACCCCTGATGGCCTTGCTCTATTCGGCGGGCTCGGGGATGGCGAGGGTAGGGGGCTATCATATATGGTCTTGTCTGTACCTCATATATTCATACCCGTTTCTAGTAGACCCCAACAAATGACTCGGTTGCGTGGAATTCCACCATGCACCCAAAGACGCTATGTCCAACTGCCAACATCCTCATTGTCACCTTAAACCGACGGCAGGTTCATCTATGGCAAGTGAAATTCCAGTCGATCGAATCAGGTCGTTGCTTTGAAAATATGAGAGGAAAGGGATATTCGCCTGCAAATCCGCCCCTGTTCATATCTGGATCTGATAACGGGACAACTGCAATGCGTGGTATAGCAGTGCGTGTAGCACGCGGAGGTTGTACCACTTCGCCTCCAAAATCAGACATAACAATCAGACCTAGCGAACATGGCCTATTCGGCGCAACATGACCATCTGGGTATGCGTGGGCATGGCAGACGCAAGGAGCCTTACCGAAACTTCCCGGTCTCCAATCACGTCAGGGCAGAGACAAGGCGAAAACTTGGACTCGGTTGACGGCTGCCTCGTTGGAGATCTCGACGCTGGCCTACGACTTTACGACTCTTTCAAGGAGAAGAACCAGAAGGTCGCCCCGTCTATGATTGGCGCTATCGTCCGCGTCTACATATTTTTACATGCTGTATGTTAGGACCGAGGCCCGGAGGGCCGGGGGCTTGAATGGATCTTTCCCGACAGTATCGCTATCGGGTGAGTGATGCCAACTGAAACAGGACCGAGGGAAACGCGAGGAAAGGATGAGGCAGAATGAGCGAATTAAGTGCTTGCCCAAGTTGATATGCTAACGTAACTGCAGTACCAGTATCGAAAGTACATAGGTTATATACTACAGGACTGTTGGAAATAGAAATCAAAGCGGTACCGGACTACTAGTGGTGGCTGTCTAAGGGAACGAACATCAGTCAGAAGCCCGAGAACAAGGTACGTCGCTAGCAAGCTAATTCAGACTACAGGACCGAGAACGGGGGGAGGCGCCAGCGGATACGACACACTTGAGGTGTCTGGTGATCTGGGCTCATCGACAAGCCGGCGGGATGGAGCGCGGAGGAATCAATTGGGTCAGGCCGAGTGGTCGGGTGGAGCGGGATGTAACACTGTACGTGACAATCCTTACCAACTCTTGAGCTTGCATGGACATTGCAGATCATTGAAAACTCGACTGGAGGGCTCGTTCCCCACTATTGAGACGTCGACAGCCGAATTCGCATCAACGCCTCTGAAGTTTAGTCCAAAACCATGACTCAGAATTGCGATACGTCACACTGGAGCTTAACTGCCAATAGTACCACACTTGTGAAGATTTCCCAAGACATTGTTCGTTGGATATATAGTAGTCAACCCAATTACATTCGGAGTGGGGATGGCCATAAAAAAGGATTGACACGCCGCCCTTGAAGGACGTTGGAGCGAGTAATAGCATATTGCTAACGAAAAAATTGATACCCACCGGAACGAATCGCTCTGAATCTTGGTCATACTTTAAATGGAAGAGGTACCATCACGGAATGAAAGGCCTAGACTCTTGTCGTTGAATAAAGTACACAGAATAGGTCCAAACTACATGCGCAAATTGAAGCGGAAAATGGCTAGGAAGGTGCACTTTTGAAAATTTTAGTCCATGAAGTCCCAAAGGCAATGTTGTCAAAGTCAAGAGAAACGGAACGATTACGAGATAAAAGGGGTATTGTTAGAAGGGCGGGCGAATGCACGCCCTCACGACAGTCGTGGGGTACCCAGTATAGTAAACCACCCTCTGCGTCCCGGACCCAACCATCGATGTCGTGCTCTGCACAAAAATCAGGATGCATTGGGCTACAAGAGGAAGGTTGGATGGAAACATGTGGAAATGCGTCCCACCTGCGGGTAATGTTGTCAGACTCAGAGGCGATGTGCTGCCCGTCGGAAGAGTGATCAATAGACTGGACCGGGTAGGTATGCCCCTCGAGAGGCTTGCCGGCTGCAGTGCCAGGCTCGGCATCCCAGATTCGTATGGTGCGGTCCGTGGACCCGGAGATGATGTGCCGCCCATCGGGGGAGTACGCAACGGACGATACCGGGTTCGTGTGCCCCTCGAGAGGATTTCCGACTGCAGCACCAGTCTCGGCATCCCAGATTCGAATGGTTTTGTCGAGGGATCCGGAGATAATGTGCCGCCCATCGGGAGAGCAAGCAATGGACGACACCCAGCCATCGTGCCCTTCGAGAGGATTTCCAACTGCAGCACCAGTCTCGGCATCCCAGACTCGAATGGTGCAGTCGGAGGATCCGGAGATGATGTGCCGCCCATCGGGGGAGCAAGCAAAGGACGTCACCGACTTCGTGTGCCCCTCGAGAGGATTTCCGACTGCATCACCAGTCTCGGAATCCCACATTCGAATGGTGTAGTCCCAGGATCCGGAGATGATGTGCCGACCATCGGGGGAGTACGCAACGGACGATACCGAGTTCGTATGCCCCTCGAGAGGATTTCCGACTGCAACACCAGTTTCGGCATCCCAGACTCGAATGGTACAGTCCTTGGATCCGGAGATGATGTGCCGCCCATCGGGGGAGTACGCAACGGACGATACCCAGCCATCGTGCCCCTCGAGAGGATTTCCGACTGCAGCACCAGTCTCGGCATCCCAGATTCGAATGGTTCTGTCGAGGGATCCGGAGATGATGTGCCGCCCATCGGGAGAGCAAGCAATGGACAACACCCAGCGATCGTGCCCCTCGAGAGGATTTCCAACTGCAGCACCAGTCTCGGCATCCCAGACTTGAATGGTGCAGTCCTCGGATCCGGAGATGATGTACCGCCCATCTGGAGAGCAAGCAACGGACGACACCGAGTCCGCGTGCCCCTCGAGAGGATGTCCGACTGCATCACCAGTCTCGGCATTCCAGATTCGAATGGTGGTGTCGAAGGATCCGGAGATGATGTACCATCCATCGGGGGAGTAAGCAAGGGACGACACTGAGAGAGCGTGGCCCACGAGAGGATATCCGACTGCCTCACCAGTCTCGGCATCCCAGATTCGTATGGTGCCGTCCTCGGATCCGGAGATGATGTCCCGGCCATTGGGAGAGTAAGAAACAGACAACACCGGGAAATTGTGCCCTTCGAGAGGATTTCCGACTGCAACGCCAGTATCGGCATCCCAAATTCGAATGGTGCCGTCGCCGGATCCGGAGATGATGTGCCGCCCATTGGGAGAGTAAGCAATGGACGACACCCAGCCATCGTGCCCCTCGAGAGGATTTCCAACTGCAGCACCAGTCTCGGCATCCCAGACTCGAATGGTGCAGTCCTCGGATCCGGAGATGATGTGCCGCCCATCGGGGGAGTACGCAACGGACGATACCGAGTCCGTGTGCCCCTCGAGAGGATTTCCGACTGCAGCACCAGTCTCGGCATCCCAGATTCGAATGGTACAGTCCTTGGATCCGGAGATGACGTGCCGCCCATCGGGGGAGTACGCAACGGACCATACCAGGTTCGTGTGCCCCTCGAGACGTCCAACTGCATCACCGGTCTCGGCATCCCAGATTCGAATGGTTCGGTCGTCGGATCCGGAAATGATGTACCGCCCATCGGGAGAGTAAGCAACAGAATTCACACCCTTATCATGCCCCGTCAGAGGCTCGCCTACTACAGCACCGGACTCAGTATCCCAGATTCGAACTGTTGTGTCGTCGGATCCAGTGACAATGCGGGTCCCATCCGGGGAATAACTCACGCTGGTGATGCCCATAGCGTGCCCAGTCCATTCCAATGGCGGTGCTGGCCATGACAATAGGCCCCCCACTCGTATCCTGATGGTTCTGGTAAATTCTCTGCTGAACATCCTCGATAAAGGTGACTGCGAGGGCAGGAATGGTCCCGTTGAAATATAGATGTGTGGAGCACTGATGGAAACAGGGGTGTGGAAAGTGATTAGGAAATGGCAAATATCCTGAATTCTCTCAAGAAGCGTTGAATCCGCGTCCTATGGCGAATTCAAATCAGATTGGAATGTAAAACTAGCAGCAAGCTCGGCATGTACTCACCCTGACCCAAGCTAGCAACCTTCGAAGGCCTGGAACGCCAATTGGGACCACCCCCATAAGGCTCAGCACTTCAACCCAAAATAGTGGGTACAATCCTTCGAGGAATTTCTTCAAGCTTCCCAACACCAGCACACGCTGATCGCGATTGTCTGGAGGAGGGCAAAGGTGGCTCAACCAATAGAGACAACTATACTGCAGGTGGTCCGAAATGTTCTGCTTCACTCGGGATGGGAGATCTTGAATGTCCGCATTAGCGAGCCGTGAATCTTCGAGTTTGCAGATGTTGAAACGGAGTTGCGTAATCATTGTCTTGAGACAAGTGATCCCCAGCTGCACGTTTTCGTCTCGGATGTTCATCTGATAGTCGCAGTGATCGCTGACAAAGAAATCGTAAACCGACAAGTGCCGGACACGAATTCCTCTATTGGCCGCATCATCTCGATAGAGTAAAGAGCTGAGAGCATCTACCAACCTCTTAACGAGATTGGGTTTCACTCCTGCCAGCTCTGCAATCGTCTCATCGCACAGTGCGCGGTAGGGAGATGATGTAAGAAGCACTCCAATCATCCGCTGAAACTGGGCTTTGTTGTGTACAATTTGTGATTTGAGGATACTGGAGTAAAGTTCGTATAGAGATTCTAGGCCGGTCGCGGATGGGTCTTGCAGAGCTGCCTTCAAAGACTCTTCAGGGTCCTCACAACATTCAAGGGCAAGGGTAAGAGTCTTAATAAAGATGAAAAGACCGTTCGCCCGCGAGATAACTCTGTTGAAATCTGATTCTTCGGGCCATGGGGTGTTAAGATGCCAAACCGAGGCCACTAAATCGAACTGGCTTCGGGCGAAGGTTCGCAAATCAGCACTGGCATCTTGATCTGTGGCCAGGTCATATTGCAAATACGTCGACTGGGTGAGAGTATCAAAGAAATGTTGGATATCGACCTCGGTTCTGCTGGTGATGATAATCTTGAGCCACGGGGCTTGTGTGGCTGCTTCGTTGAGGACCTTCAGGAGATCTGGGCGACTCCGAGGGGCACTACACTCGTCAAGTGCATCAATAACAAAGACGAGAGTGTGCTCCGGGTGGCGAGGAAGGGAGCGGATGAAATCAAGGAAGTGAGAGCCTTTCATCGACTCTGGAGTAAGGTTTGGGTCTTCGCGAAGGTGTTTTGCTACAATGGTTCGGAAAGGGGGAAAGAGTATGGCGAGTTTGTAGATGAAAGTTGGAAGGATGTTTCTGGGCTCCCTCAAATTTGGGTCGTCCCTGCGGCAGAAAAAGGCCCCAGCAAGGCGGCCTCGCTCGTGGAGGCTTGCACAGATCGAATGGGCTAAGGAGGTTTTTCCAATTCCGGGTGAGCCGTAGAGCCACCACGTATTCCTCCAGGGAACATTCTCTTGTCCCGATTTATTGGCTGCCCAGTTCATAATTTGATTGAGAAGAGATTGGCGGGTACCGTCCATACAACGGAAGTCCCGGTGATAGCTGGTGTCGATAGGCTTAAGACGCCTAAGCAACAATTCTCGCTCCTCTCGTTCTTGCTCTGCGCGTTCTCGCTCTGCTCGTTCTTGCTCTGCTCGTTCTCGCTCTATTCGCTCTCGCCTCACCCGCTCTCGCTCTGCTTGCGCTACACCAAAGCTCTGAGGACTAATTACCAACAGATTGAGAAATGAGTGCTTACTGGTCTCGTTGGCTAGGCGGAGAACCTCTACGTTTACGGCACGGTCGAAATCTTCGATGACCTTGTTTAAATCCTTTTCCATTTCTTCGATCATCTCCGGGTACGCGGGACCACCGATCCTTCTCGCTGCGATCATCAGCAATTTGTCATACCGAGGGATGACCACCTACCACGTGTGACATAATCGCATGATAATTTCGCGACCCTGTACATTACTTCAAACATTCTCGGAATGAGCTCCTTCAGGATTTCTGTCTCGTCAGAGACCATTTCTTCTGACACCTTCCTCGCCAAAGGCAAAATCCGCTGCACACGATCGCAAAGACCCGACGGCATCTGGTCATACTTGTTTTGTTCCTTCAAGAGCTAAACCGTCAAGGGTTACTTCTGCCTCCGATCTGCCGGAAGTGAGCACAAACCTCAAACGTGACGCTAGCAACACCAAAGACAGCCTTTGCAATTGGGTTCACCTAACAGGTGTCAATTCCTTGCTCATTCTATGTGAATGTGGGAGAACTGACCCCTGCGATCGCAGCGCCATATTTAATCGCGCTGTCTACGAACTTCTCTTTCGATGCGCCCATCAGTGGATGGTATTCCTTAAGTAATCCTTCGAGTTCATGGAGCGACGTGCGTAGAGCTTCCGCCTACCCGGACATTATTAGCTGGCAGGGGTGGCCAGTGGCAAGGTACGAACGGTATTAATTGCAGAGAATCGTAACTCTATAGAGCCGGTATGCTTTCCAATGACAATAGCATCTGTCCGTCTTTATCAGAGGAAATTCGCAGACTGGTTGGTGATAACGACTGACTCAGGACGGTGAATTCGTGGTTGCTAGAGCTCCAGTAATCACTGAAGAGTCCATCAAGGTCGATTACTTCGTTCGCCTCTCGGTACTTTGTCCAAACTGAATGACCGATCTTCATTCGGACGTCGGCGCGGATCTGGGTGGTTGGAGAAACTTCTCTATACGCGCACATCCACTGATGAGTGTACGTATGGGGGAAATAAAGGACATACTGGCGTTGCGCTGGTGTCCAGGTGTGGTTGTCTTTCTTCTGTAATTCTTTCTCCACATTTTCTACAAACAACCCCAGCGTATACTCCCGATTTGGAACATCTTGCAGTGTGATTTCTGTTTGTTAGCCAAAATGAGCGGTATGGACGTAAATTGAGGTGAAGCGCCGCACGTTCTAGATAAAGGCTTGGATTCTTGATCAGCGAGAATGCACGCGGCGCTATTTAGTCGTTGAGGGTGCTCACAGATTCTCTCTATTGGCATCTTGAGTCGTCATGTTCATCCAATCACTTTGAGGTTCCAACGTATGGGGTGGGTGGGCGCGACCTGCTTGACAGCTGCCAGTACGTGAGCGCCTCGAGCATAATATAAAGGAAACCGCTTTGCTCTCCGCCTGCTATTGTATCGCCGGAAGTCAAATGGAAAGATGAATGAGTTGAAAATATTTTTTATATTCGTTGTGCGCAAACACCGTTCCTCTGTACACTAGATGGCGTGGTGGTTGTGAGCCCCGTCGACTCGTCGCAGTCGCAAACAGTCATACACCCCGATGCTTCATCCGTTCAACTCCCATGACGAGGTGGTGCACACCTCCCCGACATCGTAACGATTGGCGTCGAAATCTTGGACTACATTTCGGAAAGTGGCATCCAAACCCTTGAGGGATACATATCTAATGTCTACTTCACCGTACACCATCCATTGTTACCAAATTTAGTCTCTGGTTCCATCAAGGTCTGGCGCGCGAGTACGTACCGGTTTGTTACGACCACATCCCATCGCCGGGTGGTAGACAAAGCATCCACACCGCTACGACAATTAAACAAATATCTCGTGCCACCCCGTATCAGATACACATGTATCCTACGTCTCATCGCCTGTAACCACCGCCCAATGCTTCCATCATTTCCCTCCTCGCATTCATTCCGCCTACCCACAGTGCAGTTACACACCCACTACCATATCTAGTTAATACCTCCTCAGTCGCATGTACCAATCAGTGCTCTTAGAATACTGCGCCGCTCCGTTTTCGGAACATGTATTTTGTTTATAAGTTCCTACCTTGTAGTTTACATTCAACGGTCCGATTCTCGACTTGGACTCTCGTTCCAATTTCTGTTCTCTTCTTAATCCGATCGAGACCCGCGGCCAGTAGCGATACTGCTAGAAAAGTTCCTGTTCCGCCCTTCCGGAAGGTCGCAGTCCTAATACGCTTAGAGAACACATTTAACGACATGCTGCCGAGCGCGCATAGTTCTCCATGCTAGGAAGAGAGGCAGATCGAATTCGACGATGATGTTTTCGTCATCCTTAAGCTCGTCCAAGATGAGCCTCCGTACGCGATGGACCTTCTGGTACACCCGTTTACGCCCGAGGTAGCGACGTCGCTTATATCCGCTCTTGAAATTGTCGCATAGTAGCAGATACCCGGTGTGAAATCAGCCAGTGGGAGGAAGTCGATCATGGACGACTACACGAGGGCGGTTTATTTCAAGTTGTGGAGGCATTCAAGGCATTCAAGGCGGTTGCTGAGAACGAATCTGGAAAGAAGATACGTGAAGTCATGACGGACGGCGCGCGCGAACTATCGATGGGAGAGATGCGCGGCATCAAGCTTCACACTACTGTTCCTTATCACCCTGCGTCAAACAGTGTGGTTGAGGGGACCATTGTAGTGGTTACTGGTGCGGTGCAATCTATGCTGAGGGATTCAGATCTACCATACACTCGGTGGTTCTCATTTTTCTCGACAATCTGTACAAGCGTACAATGTTTCGGGCCTCTCAACAAGTGATTATGGACAGGTCAGTATCAGTATTATAACAACTCTCCTCAATTTCGCATCGATTTACTCCCCCCGACCCCTCTGCTCATTTATTTGTGCGAGGTACGATCGCCCCTCTGTCCCTTTGCACGCGGAATGGCGTTTGACCTCACACCTCCAAATTAAGGACTGGAAGATCACCACCGCCGGCGGGAAAATGATGCGATCCAAATCGTCAAGGGGCAGGTGGACCCCGCGTGAAATTGCGACGGCGCTGGGGAAGAAGTTTGTGGAGAAGCTAGGCGACTGTAGGGAGAAATAAGTCAAGCGGTAGTATGAAGTTAGTTGATTGTAGCGATTAGTGCCGTATTTGTTTGCCGAATGCTTTGCAGATGCTGGAAGGCCGGGATTGATATGTGGAAGGCGAGGAATGTTGTCAGGATCGGGCTCATACCTGGTCAAAAGGGTTCTTAGATTTGTAAGAAGCTCGACCGCGGGGAGAGGGCTGCGTGCGGTGTAGGACCGACTCTTGCCACTCCCACTCCATGACCTTTGAGGCTAGGCGAGGCGAGGAGAGGGTGGCCTTCGCTTCGGAACCCAATGAAGCCAGAGCGGGGGCGGTCCTTACGTCCATGCAGGCGTTGTGGGCGTCTGAGAAGTCGACGGGGCGGATCAACGCGGCAAGCTCACACTACGTCTACCTCAGCAGTGCAGTGCAGCGCAGTGCAGTCACGAACCATATCATTTACGTCTTGTACCCTTTGCCCCTGCTAGCCTCATTGGGAAAGGACGATCATCTGCTCGACGGCGGGCCGACGGGAGGCCGTGTGCTTGGGTTGTTGACTGTGAGCAGCGGACAATTGGCAGACAGACAGAGCCAGGCAGACAGACAGAGAAATAGATAGATAGGGTGATGGGTAGATAGAATAGGTAGACATAATAATAATGCACGTCTAATTAGGAATCAAATGCTTTGCGCGTGCTTCCTGGCCCCGTGCTAGCACCGCCGCAGCCTATTTGGGTTGAGTGCGTATAAATAAAACCCTTGCAAGCTTTGCTCGTTTCTTCTTCTTGTTCACCCACCAACCCCGCTATCCCTTCTCCTCTTCAACTGTTATCAGTCTCCCCGGCACTCGTTATCAGCGTTATCAGCGACCTCGGCCCTCAGTTCGTTATAACCGAGCGAGCGAGCGAGCCTGTTGAAAACCGCTCCCGAGCCCGCTTTGTCTCCACCTCGCCTCCCAACCGCGCAACTTGCCTCTCAAACCACCCCGGCAGCGCGATGGAAGACACCTACGTGCGCTTCGAGCCCAATCCCCTCAAGATTCAGGCCTGGCGCGCGCGCCTTCAGCCCCCACGAGCGCCACAGGAAGACTCGACGTCCCCCGCAGAACTCTACGCACGCGCAGTACCCACTTTGCTACGCTGGAAAGACCGCCTTGTCGAGTCAACGCTGTGGCGCGAAGTCAGCGACCACCGTGCGGGCCTACCCCCGGGAATATTGTGCGTGCTCGAGGGTGTCGCCCCGGGCTCGCCCGCCGTCGAGCCTTCGTACCCGTCCACGTCTGTCTCAAGCAATCTGAGCATCAACTCTGTCTGGGCCGGATCGGTCGATAGTAGCTCCTCCTCTAACGGTGCGGCCGCAAGCTTTTTGCAGAGCGTCCGAAGCCGAAGCCGAAGCAGCGGTGGGGGTACGCCCACCCCCGTCCTTGACGTCGACGGTTCTGCGGCGTATCACAGGAGTTCTCCCTTATCCATTGCTCCACCCCCTCCCGCTCTTGGTCTTCCTCCCGGTCCTGTTCCTTCCGTAGGCGGCGCGGTCCTAGCGCTTCCTGCAGAACTCTCCGCATTTATCGAGTATCGTGCTCAGCTTGAAGATATCTTCCAAGACCCCCTCCTCTTCTACCCGTACCTCGATCGGAAGCAGGAACTCGTCCTAGAAGCCTTTGATGACGCGACTCCCACTACACACGACCACGATCTCTCCGCGGCCGCCTCGACGTTGACAGATATCTTTTATCTCCTCCAACTTCTCATCCCTGGCATGCTCCTCATCGTGCACGATACGCTCACATTCGTTAACAAATTCAACGTGGCCGTCCCCTCGCCCTCGGAACGAAATGGCTTTAGTACTCATGGCCAATCGCAAAACTATCACGGACGCTCGACGACTCTATTCGAGATAAGCCTCGGGAACGATACCCCCGCGCCTTCGCCTAAGGAGTTTACTGCACCCACCCGTACCGCATCTCGCAACGGTGGTGGTGGTGGTGGTAGTAGTAGTAGTGGAGGTGGCGGGAACCTATCGCGGGTGATGCTCACTCGCACACGGCGCGGCGTACCCCCCGCACAGTGGATCCTGAACAATGCGCAGCTCTTGGAAGAAATCTTTGGGCGGGCGTGTTTACGCGCGTTCCACGACTGTGCAGAGGACCGCTCGCGGGCAAATTGGACGACTGTGTATGCCGCTCACGGCAAGCGACTCGAGCCCGGGTAAGCCCTTTTCGGTCTTATCGTCCCCGATTTATTTTTCCCTCTCTCTCCCACCCCTCCATTATTTTATTTTTATTTTGGTGTGCGTGAATATGAACCTGGATGCTGATGACGTGATTTCTATAGTGCCGATCTTGATTTTAGCCAGGTCGAAGATGACGTCCAGCCTCAGTCTCCGTCTCAGCCTGCCCAGCTCGATACGTTCATGGTGCATAAGGAGGCTGCGCGAGGCCGGGACGTCTACGCCGACTCGACGGGACGGGCCAGAACGCTATAGAGGCGGTGATAAGTAAACTGGGGTGGGTGGCCGTTGGCACCCCAGACCATATAACATAGAGCTGTGTTTGTTTTAACGACGTGTGACGACCTGATTACGACCTGACTTGAGTGTTTGTGTTTGTTCATTTGTTGTTGTTTTTGGATTTACTGTGCTCACTGGGTTTTATTTGATTATT
>Ga0307515_10016954_pt1 | contig 13309 bp, 4 predicted proteins | sample 17_EM_MG_FD_194513 | JGI IMG/M metagenome (GOLD analysis project Ga0307515, IMG submission 194513) | Populus trichocarpa ectomycorrhiza microbial communities from riparian zone in the Pacific Northwest, United States - 17_EM | ecosystem: Host-associated > Plants > Roots > Unclassified | place...
CTCATTCCCTCTCAGGATTTACATAAAGGGTAAGAAAAATATTCATAGCTTTATCTCCTATATATGCAATATTGTTTTTCATCAAGTATTTTGAGAACTTCTCGAGTCTTTTAATCTTAATTATTTTTTATATTAATTAATTGCGCGCAATATATAAATTTTAATAATTTGATAACACTCTTTAATCTGGTGCCTGTAACTTTTTGCATTTTAGTCCTTTGCTTTGTGTCTAGTTAACTATATATCTCAGAAATTATTTAGAACTGGTGGTAGCTAATGCTTACATTCTACCATGTAAAAGGACTCATTTTATACGATATCTTGTATGATTATATGATTTATGTTTCCTTTTTTTTCACTTGAACCATAAATTTAATAAAACATTAAATATTAACAAATTTTATTCCAGTCGTCCGAGATGTCTAATTTTTTTTATTAACCATCCTTTTTTTTCTTCCTGTTCAATAGTTTGCTATCTCTGAACAAGCCAATACAATAAAAGCCATAGTTGAAAAAGGATCGGGTCAAATCTTAATTTTATTTAGATACTAACTAGGTTACTTCATGCACTAATCTATGGTTTGGATATAAAAAAAATTTATAAATTTTTTTTTAGCATTATTAAACCCGGTATATCGGTTAAACTTGAGAACTTCTGTCTCGACTCTTTGCTTAATACAAATTTCAAATTAAATCTTGTGGGAGTTGCCTTGACATAAATTTATCGACTTGGCAGAATCAAAGGAAAAAAATAGACTAGATTAACTCGGTAAACTTGTGAAACTGTGACTTAGATCATGAACTCCACCATATTCAATTAGTTTTTATTTTATTTTATTATATGATAAAAAAATATGAGAATCCATTTAAAATCAATTAAATATTGAAAAATAAAATAAAAAACAATAAAAACTCAACATTAAAAAATAAGATTGAAAAAATAATATCAAAATACTTAAAAAATCCTATAGGATAAAAAAAAAACCAGACACGCAGGCCTAATAGACATAACAACGATGAGTTTCATTGTTGAAAGTGGCTAAACTGACCACTTTCTATCTCCTCACTATTTTTAGGTGAGTTTCTTTTTTTTTTCTCTCTAACTTAGAAACTAAAAAAATAAAGAAAATAAATTTTTAGATCAAAATAAAAATTGTCATTATTATAAAGTTATCCATATATTTTCTCTATTTTTTATATTTTAGTCTCTTGTGTTTCAACTTTATATTTTTACCATTTCTTGAAACCTAATGTTTTCTAATTAGGCTATAAAATGGTTTTATTGAAAGAAAGAAAAAGTTCATAAATAAAAGAATAAGTTATTTAACTGCTCATAAGAATAATAAAACCAACTCCATCTGTTTTAGTTGTTTTTTTTTTAATTACACTGAATAAGTAATTTATTTAGAGATTTTGTTCTATTTTGAGTAGTAATTAAGGAAGGTGGAGTACTTTTTACTCTAGTTATAAAATCTAACCCGATAAATCATGTTAACTCGATGATCTATCAACCCTAGCTTGGGCTGGGTCAATGGAGAAATTAGTGGTCTTTTGTTTTGCTCTTGTTTTTTTAAAGTTAGGTTGATCAAAATCAACCCACCCAACTCGTAATCTAGGCCTTAAATCGGGTCAACCTTGAATTGGATCATAACTATATATTTTTACCCAATTAATCTAAGCTATTAGACATTAGTTTGTTTAGTTTTCACTAGTTTAATGGGTTATATAAAAAACATGTTTAGGATATAGGAAATTATTTGATATTTTTATTAAACTCGATCCATTGAGTCAACCTTAAAATGTATCTCCTTACTTAGCTCATGTTTAAAATTAAATTGTGTAGAAATTGTCCCGATATGAACTAGTTAACTTGGTCAGTCCAAAGACAACTCGGACAACTAATAAAAAACATGGTTGAACTTAAAAAAAAAATTCAAGATGATACCTTTTGTTTTAATATTGAAATAGTGATATATTGGATCGACTTAGGCTTTATAGTTTAACCTATTAAAACTGCAACTCGAGTCATAAACTCCAATGAGCTTCATAATTTTGTTTTTTAAAATCACTTTTCACTTAATTATATGATAATAAAAATAGACGTTCATAAAATTGAATATAAATCAAATGACAGGATTTTTGTTTGAGACTGAAATAACTTTATATAAAATAAATCAAAACAAATTATAAAGATTAATTTAATATTAACCATGAAGGATGATATTAAAATAAAGCAATAAAAAAATTGAATATAAACACAATGTTAATGATAAAATTAGAAAAAAAAGAGAGGAAAAAACCTCCTTCCATGTTCATAATGGTGAGTTATATCCTAACCTTTCTAGTATGAATTATTTTAGCCCTATTGTCAACACCAAAAAATCCACTCATTGGAAAGAATTATTGGAGGCAATCGCACTCATTTCATTTATCGCTCTTTAATTGGAAATCTCTCTCCTCTGTCAACTACTTGATGGCATGCTTTGGGCCCAAAGTATCAGTACATGATATATATGCTTCCTTCCGGCAACTTAAAAGTTAAAAGGATAGGAGTCCAAATTGGTGGACATGATCAGGTTTTTCCCCTGGATTCTCCCTCTCCCTCTCTGTCTATATATATACTTATATATGATATGGACCAGTAATTCTATCCTGCATGCACTTGGGGATTGTTCCTACACTATGAAAAAAGATTATTGACTGTGTGTCGGCATCGTAAGAAAATTAAGGAAGCTTTTTGATCGGGTAAACAGAGACTATTCCACTAATTGTGTTTGGGAAAACATTGTTCGTACAGGCTCATGAACACTGTTCATTGAACAGTGTAGAGAGTTCGTTTTTAAAATCATATAGAAAATAGATTTATTTTCAATTGACATATAAACTAACGAAGGGTAACATTCAAAAGTAAAAAATCACCATCCCTGATGATGTGGGTTATATATAAAATACGTTTAGCAACCCACAAAAGAATGCATAAAATTAAAACAAACCTTCAGCGAAGATTGAGAACATAGTTCCGATCGAGGTCTGGGCTCAAGGTGCCATCGGCACGCAATTAGCTCTTGAGAGGCTCGCATGAGAAAACGAAGAGCAAAGTCGAGCCAAGAACGACCTGGCGGAATACTCATTCTAGCATACATATTGCTCTATACGTAGCAATTGCTAGCCTGCCGACAAGTCATTCTTGGCTCGATCTCTACTCTTCATCTTTTCATGGAAGACACTCAAGATAAGCATCAAGAAGCTTCAACATTGTCCCTAATTAATTACATCTCCTAATGGAACATCTCCAGTACTCTCTTTTTTCTCTACAAGATCTCAATATCAATCTTGCGCAGCATTGTCTACGTATTTATAGCCCAAAATATTCAAGGAATACGGATTGCAAATCTCTATCCAAACCATCACGCCACCTAAGGGTATCAATGCAACTAGGTCAATTTATTCTCTTGTCATCCAAATTAGCATGAGGCAGATATCATAAGAAGTGGCAATATAATATGTCAACGGGAATTGATTCTTGGACTTCAGATAGAGTGGTATGATAAGGTTCCCTCTCATATGCAAGGCATCTGCATGGCCAGTACTTAGATTAGTTTCATATCCTTTCGTGAGAGTATTTCTCTTACTTTTGTAATTCAGAAGTGTTTCAAGTAAATTTTCTCCCCTAAATCCTCAAATCTTGTGAAAGTGATAAATACTGATATGATTGTGAGCTAGTGCTGGGGGCTAAATATTTTGTTCGGTATATCATTCACTTTTTTTTCTGTTTTTTTCAACGTAAGAAATAGATAATTGGCTGTCAAAATTAATATTTCAAAATCAAATAAAGTCTGAAAGCAAAAACCTAAACGATACCAGATTACTGAGGAGATGCGTAAGGGAGTGTCATTTAGAGTGCTCGTTCATGGACCTGCATGTGTGAGAGCTCACATGCATTATTTTAGGTGGCTCGAAATTTCTTTAGCTAAAAGTTTTATTCTTCTTTAGCATGTCAAAGTCAATTACAAGCTGCGATGCTCATCAGAAAGTATCTTAGTATTGAAACATACAGCAAAAACAATGAACACGATCTAACATAGATTTTATTTTTGTCAAAGACAACAACTGTTGGCAATCGGTGAGCTGTTGGTAATAATCACCAATAGCTGGTGGTCGTTAGTACGCTATATTGGTAATAGTTTTTGTTGAGGATTTTTAGCAACAAGTTCTTTCGTATGATAATTGATTGGTAATTTAATTTTCTCTCTTGCCGATATTTTTCTACTGATACATTCTTTCCAATAAATTAGCCACCAAATTTATTTGCAACAGCATACCTGCGGTTGGTATCATCGGTTGAGAAATTTTATCAACTGATTTTCTAGGAAAAATGTTTGTTGCAAATAAATATAATATTAAAACTTATTCAGGGTTGAAAAAAGAACTGGAACCTGTTACAAATTTTCTAATATCTGCTTTTTTTTATTTAATTAACATGGATGTTTGGGTTAGCTTGCGCGTACCTCGACTAATCTTATGAATCTTAAAATTAACGACATTCAACATCTATTTTTTTTATTAATAAGTTTGATGGTAATAAACTCTCTTTCATTTTAAAAAAAATTATATTGTTTAATATTTAGATCTACAAGATAAATGAACGATAGAGGAAATCTACTATAAAATAGTTAAAGATTATAAGAAATCACATTATTCTTATTCCAAAATCTCAAATAATCCAATCTCACTTTCTCTCGATCTATCATTCTAACTTGATACAGGAGAGAATAAGAAAATCTTATTCTTTTCTCTATGCAACATGCAAGAGAAACCGCTAACTATCTATTCTCGTCGAGAATAAGCACTCCTTTCACGCTTATCCTAAAATATAATAACCTTGAGAATTTATATGGGCTAAAGCTATTTGCTTCTCTGTTAAGTTATTTATATATATATATTTTTTATTTTTGTGTTTTAAAAATATTTTAAAAAAAATTTGATTTTTTTAAATTTTTTTTATACCTATGTTAAAAATAATTTTTTTAAATAATAAAAATATTATTTTAATATATTTCTAAAAAACAATTATTTTAAAAAACAATCACTGGTATACTCGTACATCCTACTTACATGCAAAGTTACACACAGTTTCTCATATGGTCTTACAATTTAATCAAATGGGACACAAATGATCCCTCACCGCCTTGTATTTTTCACTTCTTGGCCTACATGAGAGCTTATTAGAGCCTTAATTCTGCCAAGTCTAAACTCCTCCTTTCCCTTAAATGAGGAGCTCTTTCTGTACACTTCAATCTGGCCTTCACAACGAGTTAGTCGTGGTTTTTGATTCATGTTATATTAACCTTATAAGTAGTTCAGATCAAGCATAAGCATTCAAGTGTCTGCAGAATGTTGGCTACTCTACTCCATGATGGCATCTCCACTCAAATTAATGGTTTATGCTGTGCAGAATCATTTTTTAAGAGCTTTGCAAGCCAAGTTTTCTTTCAAAATTTGATGGCAGTTTTATTTTTTGAAAAGAAAAGGAGAACGAACAACTCCTGACATATCTCTCTCTCTCTCTCTCTCTCTCTCTCTCTCTCTCTGTGAAAGTTGATAACAATTAATGCATGCGGTGAATGCGTGGTTGGCTTTCTTGGATTAATCTCAAGTTATCTCTCAGGAACTTGGTCTTGAAAGTCTAATCAGTTGACTTCAGGGATCCAAGTGTTATTAGAAAGAATCGGATTCGGGGTACAGAATTTATTTTATCAACATGAATAGTAAAGCCAAGCATGGTGGCTTTCATTCTTTGTTCTTTTAGAGCGAAGTGTCCTTCGAAAAAATATTCTGCTTCTGGTTTTTGGATTCAAAAAGTTTTCCTTTAAAAACAAAACGATAACATCATACATTAGCCGGCATAAAAGAAAAAGTCAACTCGCTAGAAGGAGGGCTTGAACCTCCGACCTTGTGGTTAACAGCCACACGCTCTAACCAACTGAGCTATTCCAGCTTATTGATTCTGCTCCTTTTTAGTTTCCTGATATATATAAAAATTGATACTGTATATGGTCACAAAAAGTTTCGTGTAACTATTAAGATTATGAGTTTGCGAGGTCAATGTCAAAAGATATCTTTTTATTTTTTTAAATAAAATTTTGTATTTTTTTTTAAAATCCCTTCTCTTCACCTAGATTTAATTAAATCAATTTTTAAACTAATTTAAAATAAAACGAGTTAAGTTTTTTAGTTGATGAGGGATGAAATGGACTTTTTAGAGATAAGGAGGTTTAATAGGACTCCTTTTCTTTTCTTAATTATTTTGTTCTATTTTTTGAAAAAATGTTTATCATATTTTTTCACACGTGTATCAAAAGGCCAGATCTAGAGCCCATGAATATGAGAGTCGGCCATGGATTAGGGTCGTTGGGCCAATAATTCTTTTTGGTAGTCTAAGTTAAACAAACTCAATATCTAAGGGCAATGATTTTAGTCTCAGTCTAAGCAAGAAATAGTGTTCAATGTAAGAGTAAAGAAAGAAAGAAAGAAAGGATGTGCATTCTAGTAGAGTTTCAATTTAAAGGACGCAAACCGGCCGGTTCTCAAACAAGTTGGTAGACTGTTAATTTGATTCTCAAGTGGTCGTCCATGATTTATCCATACAGATAGATCTGGTTCTCTAGATCATACCAAGGAAATCCATAACGGAGGAGGGGAGGGGGAGACGGCGGTGGTTGCTCATGCCAATCAGAGGCCAACAGCTCAAAAGTGTTAGGATTTTGAAGGCTATGTGTGTGTTACTTGTTCTGGGCCAATCAATGGCCCTCTCTGTCTGGCCAACATTGATTTCTGTAGCCAATAGTGTTGTTTTTATATTGTATTAAGATGTGTTTTAAAAATTATATATATTTTTTTTAATTTTGTAATTTTAAATTAATTTTTTTTGATGTTTTAGATTGTAGAGTAACAAGAGATAGGTTAGAAAACATACAAAATGAAACAAGGACCATGCAGACTTGAATAAAATGATCATTGGAGTTCATGTCATTGAAATCACTCTGTAACCACTACTGTAATTGCTATATATGATCTCAAGTATAACAATTTGTTTTTTGAAATAAACTGGTAGAATTTTTCAGAATAGGAGCTCGTTCTGACATTACATGATATCTTATTATTAAAGCACTCTTGAAAAGGTCTTGTAAGAAATTAAAACTGCCTGTAAAGGAGCTTCCCAAACTCCTGGAATCACTTGAGACATCGGATTCTGCTACGAAGATTGCGCGAACAGGTCTATGGTCTGACAATCTCGATTCACCTCTGCTGAATTCTTGCTGCTTCAGTCCCTCTCCAAAACAAATTATTGGATCACACCAAGCAGGAGCATACTTCTTTTCACCCTTCATCTTCTTATCACAGTCATAAAAACCTGTGAGTTCTGATAGTACTTGTAAGTGGGTGCAGATTCAATTAATCCTTCACGCCAACCCTTGAAAACATGACACTTCATGAGCTCGGCCTTGAGCTGATCCCTTTCCAACAAGATTATGAAAGAAAGGGTATATGTGAAAATTTCAAAAAGTTTGGGATGAATGTGGCCACCTGTAATCCCTCATTTATACACTTAATATCTTTTTATTTTATTTTATTTTTCAAAAAGTTCCGGACTTTTCTATTAAAACCAAAAGAGAACTAGGTTAATTAACACTTCGTGGTTAAATCATTTTAATAAAAGAATGTACAATTTGAATTAGGCATTTAATATCTATACACAGTACGTAGATTATGAATATGTTTCTAATTTAGTTATGAAACTAAAAATAAAATGAATTAAACCACTCACTTCAGTAAATAGATCAGAACATCTAGCCCCTCTTGTTGCTTCTTGAAAACCATGGCAACCTTTGAAGCAATTGGAAAACAATCTCGCATGAGGAAATACAGAGCGAAGGAGAACCAAGGATGCTTGCCACCCAAAACCCCCCTTGGTATGTGATCAGCAGCAAGGACCATGCATCTGCGGCAAGTCATCCTTGGCTCAAATCCACTCTCTATCACTTCATACAAGATAATAGATAACTAAGCTTCATTTTGATGATCATGATTGATCATCCTAGCTACGTACGTACCGCCTTAGCTTCTCTAGCAAACCTAACTCAATTTCACGTAAAACTTGCAGCATTGTTAGCATATTTATATATGGCAGTCGATGATAAGGTTTCATGCATGACTCAGAAATTCCAATTCCACAAAGCTTTGTTGTTTCAAAACCAAAAGATGCCACTGGCCACCATGCATGCCACTTGTACGGCAATATGAACAAAAGCTTCCACCTACATTATCTACTTTTATCGATAAAACCTTCAAATAGAGCACACAACACGTATATATTGCTGGTCCTGCATTCCACTAATGTAGTAAAATGGATGCTGTATGCCATTGATATTTGGAATAAAATCTTGAAGATTTTTAGGAGAAGGTGTAATTGGTTAGAAAATGTCAACACGAATTTGTTCTTATATGTTTAAGTTAGAGGCATAATATAAGGATAATTAATTGAATGCACGTTGATATTGTGCTTGCCTCCATGGCAACATAATTCTAGTGCGTCCATTTTCTTTGTCTTCCCTGCACTTGAAGTTTCCCCATCATGTATGTGTAACGAATTAATGAATAACATCTTAAGTGGTTAGAAATTTGTTTAAGGCTAAATTAAAAGTGGAGTCTATTTTTATTGAAAAATCATTCTTCAATAAAAGTATTTTAACATAGAACATTAATATAATTAAAATAAATTATGGATAAATAAAAAATTAATTCTAAAAAATCTTTAGTTGATATATTTTGTGAAGCTCAAAACTCTATTTCATATAAAAAAAAAAATAAGACTTTCTTATAACTTATATAATGGAAAGTTAAAAAGTTTTGAAAGAGCCCATACACACCAAAATTTTTAGAAGAAAGAGAATCTAGACAAAGTGAATTTTAAGCTTAAACCACACTCGTACGCTTACTTGACTCGCACGCTCACTCGGCTTGCATTACACAAACACGGGCTCTAGGTCCCTAAGTTTAGGTTTGTTGCAAAATAAAATTTTGATGTGTAAAGCTACAACTTAATGATGAAAAGTCTCGTTGTGAGTAGAGAATATCATTGATGGAGAAATTAATATTCATCTCATGGAGAGTGGTGTTGTAAGCACATGGTGATTGAAAAATTAGTCGTTGTGCATGTCATGTTATTGGTAAAAAAATTAGTGATTAATAGTTATAGACGAGAAAAGTGATGTCTATTTTGCATGAAAGATTTTAATTTGCACCCACTCTAACTTATCGAGAATGAAAAAATACATTAAGGTGTGTGTCAATCCCTGAGAATTTTTTGTGATTTTTCTTTGTCAAGATGAGAGAAAGAGGAGGGGTTTGGGCCATTGGCCAAAATTGTATACTTAAAAAAAAAAGTTTGTGAATGGTGAATTTGATGCGCCTGCCATTAAGGAAGCTGCTCTGTTATTTTTTGAGCAATGCATGCGACCCACACCAGCCTCAAAAAACAACCTTTCAAGGTGTATATAAATTCTTCTTATCGATATTTTTTTTTATAGTATCAGAGGTGTCATCATCACATCTTTCATGTGATTTTTGTGTGCCTTTCTTTATCTCTCCTTTTCTCTCTCTCTTGTATGCCAACTTCTTGTGCTTTCTTATTAGTCCCTGTTCTTCTATATTTATTTCGGTCCATTTAGATTATGGCTGAAACAGATTTTTTTTTTTTATGTGTACCATCAATTTTAATTACCTCTTCTCGTGTTACCGTTTGCGTTCTAATGGAGTTGAGTTCATCTCTTGAGGTGATCGGGCTTGCTTGTGTGGAGATAATGAAGATAATGGAACCTAAGTATCCAAGGATGTCATATGTACAAAGGTACTTTATTTAAAGTGTCCAAGGGCTCGTACCCATGTTTGACTATCCATGGATGTCGACATATGGACAAGGCAGGATATATCTATGCAAAAGAGTGATTGATTAAGGATCTAGTTAAGAAGGAATTTAATCAATTTTCCTATTTTGTAACATAATTTATTAATTATAGACATAAAAATATTATCTTATAAAATATCATTGTTTATTGTCTTTAATTAATGACATATTCTTTTAATATTGGATGTCCATTCTTTTTTATTTCAATCAAGCAAAAATAAGTCTAATAAATGCATATATATACTTCACTAATAATGTATGTGGAATACTTTTTGGGCCCTTTTGTAATTTGCTAAGAAAGATCCTCTTCTCACTCTCTTTTTCAGTCAGTCCTATCCGTATTCAAACATGAGAATTGATTTCCAGCATTAAGCTAGAAGGGTCTGGCCTCATCATGAATTTAAAGAATAAGATACAGAGAGGTAAAGCTCTTAGATTCTCACATTCTCTTGAGTTATATTCTATACTTGCAAAAAAAGGGTTAGGTCCTACAAGAATTGGATTCAATCCAATCACATATGCCGCTCAAATAATTGTGCATTTCTTTAATTTCTCCTTTCTAACTTTGAGGGGAAAGCAGAAAGTCAATGCCTATTGCCTGATTGAAATCCTTTCTTTGGAAAGTTTTTCGAAATGATTATCTTCAATGGTTGATTGTTGTTATCTTTAAGTCTCCTCCTTCTCGATGAAGCCATGCCAAGAAAATAATTTGGACTTGGAACACATTAAAAGTCTACCAAATATCATTTTTTTTATATTATTACTTGCCAAATATATTTTTTAAAAATTATGTAAAGAATTTTATGTGAAAAGTAAAATATTTTTCTCCAAACCATTAGCTATTAGTTTAAGTTAGTAGGCAAATCTCACAAGCTGTCCACAAATACGTGGGGTCTTGAACGAGTTACCGAACCAAAACTTGTCTCAAATACATCCTCAAAGAATGAGAAACTTTTCAATTGTGTCCCTCTTTTTCATTAAGAGCATGCATGGAAAACTATTTGATAATTGAACTCAATTGGGCAACTAGCTAGAACTGATTATAGAAGGGGAAAGGGCAAGTAAAAATCGGATATGAAGGGAAATGATTACTCTCTTAATTATTTGACGATGGAAATTAAGAATCCACTTAGTAAAGCACACCCGACATAAAATTCTTTTGACAAAGAATTGTACTAATATAATATTCCATTTCTAGAGAATCCTCATCTGTCATCAAATACTACTGGTCAAATATATATTTGGACATCAATATTGGTGCTCTTGTCAATGTGTTTTTGTACTTGCTTGTGGGATTTTCTATTCCACAGAAAATGATTTTCCTTGATGCCGTTTTCAATGTCAACGAGTTTCTATCATTTTTTTTCCAGTTACGCGTTTCATCCTCCTTTAATTATTCTACAATCACTGTCGGCCCCCTTTTTGTGACCTCAGATCCTAGAAAAATAAGAATTAAAATCTTAGATTTTAACTTGATTAAGGTTAAATATTCAAATGTTAACAATACAGCTAATGACTACTTTGCTTGATGCCAATTTCATTGTCAACCAGCCTATGTCTAAGCAATTATAAGATCTTCTGGGACGATGAAGTACTCTCCTTGCTTAGCTAATTGATTAGACATTCTGTTTCCTTCTCTCGTATCAAAGAATCAATTCAACCAAAAAACTTAAGCTGTTAGGTGAGATCCCAGAATATGATTTATATTATTCTCTAACATACCTCCTCAAGAGAAAGTCCTTTGGACTTGAAACTTGCACAGATCCACATTACCTAATGCTTAATTTTTATCAAATAAATGAGAATGGTGAGATTCGAACTCGTAACCGCTTGGTCATCAAAGCTCTGATATCATGTCAAAGAACCAATTCAACCCAAAAGCTTAAGCTATTAGGTAAAGTCACATGATATGATTTATATTATTCTCTAACATCTCGGAACGTCAACATTCTTGATCTTCTGAAAGAACTCAAAAGGAGATGTCAATTTCCTCTTAGACTCATTTTTCATCCAACCAATAACGATTTGAGAATCCGATTCTAGCATGAGATTTTATGCCACTAAAACCATCATTTGAAGATGTAACATCCAAAGCTTTCCTAATGGCTAAAAGTCCAGCTTCATTAGACTTCAAAATCCACCACAAAATACAAGATGCCACCATTACCATGATTTTCCAGTTGAGAACCATTACAATTCCACTTGAACCAACAAGCGCAAGGAAGAATCCAGTTAATGGCAGTCCTATTAACTTATATAAGATCATCAGCTGACCTGGATAAATCGAAAGCATTGTAGGGAAAATCATCCACAAAGTCGTGTTTGGTTATTGTTAATGGATAAAAGGGACATATATGGAAGGGAAAAACATTTTTGATTGAAGAAATAGACATAAATCTGTCTCTAGTGAGTTTCTTTACATCTTTTCTGTTCCAATACAGTAATATAAATAGTTACCTAAGAACTTTAATCCAAATACATAAACGGGATAAAACAAAGTAGAACAAATCATCCAAAAGAGGATCAGAATTTTGAAAAACCACTTTTTTTCGAATCAACCAAATATACCATACACTGAAAAACGAAAAAAAAAGAAGAAGCCCTACTGAACTCCTACTGGCTGAATGGCATTCAAGGCCTTACTCTATTCTTAATCTCTTAAAATCTCTTTTGATTCTATTCTGATTGCCTCTGAAATTTACCCTGAACGAAGATTTCCCATTGACGGTAAAAATCAGCAAGAGAAAGAGGCACGCACCAATCAATACCAAACCAGAATATAAACATGGCCCAAACTTTCCAAGAAAAACAACAATGAATTCATTCATGGTCTACCGATTCTTTAGCAGATGAACAGAAAGGATAAAGAGCACGTGAAGCTGGAATAATGTCTCTTCTAAATAAGACGAGCCTTGTATATATTTTATCAAGAATTGCCATCCATGCAAAGGATTTCAACCTTTGGAGGGATAAAACCTCTTCAAATACGTGATATAGACTTAACCAAGTAGATTCCATCTGTATTGGAGTCTTATAAAACCCTTCACAGTCCCGCACTCAGCTTTAATTTCCTAATAAGAAAAAGGGCCTTCAGGAAAGTAGCAGAAGATAGCTGCAGTTTCCGAAAGTTAACACCTTCAAGTCGCGGAGGAGGCAAACTATCAAGAATGAAGATGATGTTCTTATATATAGTAGTCAAAGATAGTGATGGACAATTGATGAAATAATGTTATCCCAATTTCTAGAGATTGCATAGAGATGGCGAAATTTTGTATTCTTGACCCCAAGTTTGAACCACTAAATTTTGGATATCTGCCACCAAAGAGATTCCTGAATAAGGAA
>Ga0307515_10016955_pt1 | contig 13309 bp, 10 predicted proteins | sample 17_EM_MG_FD_194513 | JGI IMG/M metagenome (GOLD analysis project Ga0307515, IMG submission 194513) | Populus trichocarpa ectomycorrhiza microbial communities from riparian zone in the Pacific Northwest, United States - 17_EM | ecosystem: Host-associated > Plants > Roots > Unclassified | place...
CAGTGGTCGACGTGATGCGCGACGAAGGCCTGCCTGAGCGTGGCCAGCAGCTGGGTGACGCGCTCAAGGTCGCGCTGAACAGCATGTGCGCCGAGGTGCCGCAGATCAGCGACATCCGCGGCCTGGGCGCCATGGTGGCGGTTGAATTCAGCCAGCGCGAGAGCGGCGAGCCGCATGCCGATTTCGCCAAGCGCGTGCAAGCCGAGGCGCTGAAGCGCCGCCTGATCCTGCTGACCTGCGGCGTCGATGGCAACGTGATCCGCTTCCTGTTCCCGCTCACCATCGCGTCGGCTCATTTCGACGAAGCGGTCGAGATCCTGAAGGTCTCGTTGCGCAGCGCCGTGTCCGCATGAAGGAGTTGCGCGACACGCTGTCTTCGCATGGCGTTCACACGCTGATCGCGCAATTCACCGACATCCACGGTGTGGCCAAGGGCAAGTTCGTGCCGCTGGCCCACCTCGATGGTTTGCTCCAGGAGGGCGTGGGTTTCGCCGGCCCGTCGATCTGGGGCACCGGCCTGCCGCGCACCGGGCCGCGTTCGGAGTACTACGGCCGCGGCAACGCAGAGACAGCCCGCGCCCTGCCCTGGATGCCGGGCTATGCGCGCATCGTGTGCGACGGCTTCGTGGCCGGCGAACCCTTCGAGGCCTGCCCACGCCAGGTGCTGCGCCGCCAGGTCGCGCGTCTCGCCGAGCTGGGCTGGACGATGCGCACCGGCATCGAACCTGAGTTCTTCCTGCTGCGCCGCACGGCGAGCGGTATGGCCGCGGCCGACGCCGACGATGCGCTCGACAAACCCTCCTACGACCTGAAGACGCTGCCGCGCCAGCGCGACTTTCTCAAGCAGCTGAGCGACGGCCTCACCGCCTGCGGGCTCGACGTTTTCCAGATCGACCATGAAGATGCGCGCGGCCAGTACGAGCTCAACTTCCACCATGCCGACGCGCTGGCGAGTGCCGATCACCTGATGCTGTTCAAGATGGCCGCGCACGCGCTGGCTGAGCAGCACGGCAGCGTGTTCTCGATGATGCCCAAGCCGTTTGCCAACCAGCCCGGCAGCGGCATGCACTTTCATGTCTCGATGTGGAAGGGCCAGGGCGGCTCCGGCGAGAAGGCCAGCTGCGTCTTCGACGAACGCGGCCGCGATCTGTCCACGACAGCTATGCACTTCATCGCCGGCGTGCTGCGTCACTCGGCAGCGTTGTGCGCGTTGGCCGCACCCACGGTCAACAGCTACAAACGTCTGGTCGTCGGTGAATCACTGTCGGGCACGTCGTGGGCGCCCGCCTATGTCGCGCATGGGCCCAACAACCGCACGGCGCTCGTTCGCACGCTGGGCGGCCGCTTCGAATGGCGTTTGCCGGATGCGTCCGCTAACCCCTATCTAGCGACGGCTGGCCTCATTGCCGCGGGCGTGGACGGCGTCCACCGCGAACTCGATCCCGGATCCGCCTGTACCGATGACTTGTTCAAGCTCACGCTGGCCGAGATCCGCACTCGCGGCATCGCGGTGCTGCCGCAAAGCCTCGGCGAAGCCGTCGATGCCTTGGCCAGCGATGAAGTCATCTGCAGCGCGCTGGGCGACACACTGTCCGGCGAATTCGTTCGACTGAAACGTGACGAGTGGACTGAATACGCCCGCCACGTGAGCGATTGGGAGATGACGCGCTACGCCGCAGCGTTCTGATTCCCTGATGCAGTCTCGTTCTCCCTGGATCTCTTACCTCTGCCTCGGCAGCAGCATGGCGCTGGTCGGCAGCTACGTCGGTTTCTCGAAGCTGCTGGTGCTGGTGTTCCCGGTGTTCCTGCTCGCCTGGCTTCGCTTCGGCATTGCCGCGGTCGCCATGGCGGGCTGGGTGAAGCGCACGCCGAGCGAGGCACCCTTGAGCCCACACGATCGCAAGCTGCTGTTCCTCGAATCCTTCTTCGGCAACTTCCTCTTCTCGATCTGCATGCTGTTCGGCGTGTCGCTCACGTCGGCGCTGGCTGCGGGCGTGATCATGGCGGCGATCCCCGCAGTCGTGGCCGTGATGTCGTGGGTGCTGCTGCGCGAGCGCATCGCACCGCGGGTGGCAGCGGGCATCGCCTGCGCGGTGGGCGGTATCGCGCTGGTGTCGTTCACCAAGCATGCCGATGGTGCTGCCCCCAACTCGCTGCTGGGCAACGTGCTGCTGTTCTGCGCGGTGGTGTGCGAGTCGAGCTACGTGGTGATCGGCAAGAAGCTCACCGGTCAGGTGTCGGCCAAGCGCATCAGCGCGCTGGTCAACCTCTGGGGCCTGTTGCTCGTGACGCCACTCGGCGTATGGCAAGCACTGAGCTTCGACTTCTCGGCCGTGAACATGCCCTCGTGGTGGATGCTGCTCTTCTATTCGCTGGCCGCCAGCATGGTCACCGTGTGGCTGTGGATGACGGGGCTCAAGCACGTCGCAGCCTCGTCGGCCGGCGTGTTCACCGTGCTGTTGCCGGTGAGCGCCGCGCTGGTCGGCGTGGTGTTTCTCGGCGAGCGCTTCAGCCCGATGCAAGCGGCGGCGTTTGCGCTCGCGCTGGCGGGCGTGGTGCTCGCAACTTGGCCGTCAAGCGGCGAGCGCAGGCTCGCGCCGCTGGGCGAGCCGCGAGACCTCCCGCGGTGAAACGCCCTTGAGCTTGTGGTCCGACCACACCTGCCGCCACTTGCGTGCGCCCGGTGTGCCGTTCCACAGGCCCAGCATGTGGCGCGAGACATGCGACCACGGCTCGCCACCGGCGACTTGGCGCTCCATGTAGTCCACCATCAGCGCTTCGGCGCCGGCGCGGTCCAGCGCCGTCGGCTCGCCGCCGAAGAAGCGCTCGTCCCAATCGGCCATGCGCCAGGGGTTGTGATACGCCTCGCGGCCGAGCATCACCCCGTCGATGTGGGCCAGGTGTTCAGCGACTTGGTCGTTGGTCGTCACGCCACCGTTCAACACGATCGTGAGATCAGGGAAGTCGCGCTTCAGCTGGTAGACCATCTCGTAGCGCAGCGGCGGCACTTCGCGGTTCTCTTTCGGGCTCAGGCCCTTCAGCCAGGCGTTGCGAGCATGCACGATGAATACCTCGCAACCGGCAGCAGCCACGGTGCCGACGAAGTCGCGCACGAACGCATAGCTCTCGGCGTGGTCGATGCCGATGCGGTGCTTCACCGTCACCGGGATGCTCACCGCGTCGCGCATGGCCTTCACGCCGTCGGCCACCAGTTGCGGCTCGGCCATCAGGCAAGCGCCGAAGGCACCGCGCTGCACGCGCTCGCTCGGGCAGCCACAATTCAGGTTGATCTCGTCGTAGCCCCATTTTTCGCCCAGCTTGGCGCAGGCGGCCAAGTCGGCCGGCTCGCTGCCGCCCAGTTGGAGCGCCACCGGGTGCTCCTGGGCGTTGAAATCCAGGTGCCGGGGCACGTCGCCGTGCAGCAGCGCCCCCGTCGTCACCATCTCGGTGTACAGGCGCGTGTGCTGGGTGAGAAGGCGGTGGAAGTAGCGGCAGTGCCGATCGGTCCAGTCCATCATCGGGGCGACGGACAGCCTCCAGGGGTTCAAGTCTTGATTCAAGGCCACGTTCCAGTGTGCATCGGGTGTTCGGCGAGGTGCCGAAGCGTGTGCACCTTGGGCCGCATTATCCCAAGCAGCGTCGGCTGGGTTCACTGAGCGGCCATTCCGAAGGCACGGCTCCAAGACAGTTCGATCAGCGGGGAGTTCAGTCCGCCCCGCAACCCGCGCACGGTGCCGATGCCTGCCCTCCACTCGCTTTGGCGCGATTGCTGCCAGCCCGCCCAGAGGAGGCCCTGCGCGATGGCTCCGCCGCTGGTCTGGACACCGCCTCCACCTGCTGCCCCGACAAGCACTTCGACGCCAGCGCGCAGCGGGGCTTTCGCGCTGGTAACGAGTCCGGCTCCGATCAAGCCGACGGAATAGGCACCCGCGCCTCCCGCGTAGGCGCTGTGCGCCTGCCCGCTGAGATAAACCGAGTCGCTGAGGTAGCGGTTGAGCTTGAGGCCGATGGTGTCGAGCGATCGAGTGGTTCCGTCTCGTCGCTCGGCACGCACGTAGTGTTGGAGCACGCCGACCCATTCCGTGCGCACGACGCTGCCTGCGGGAACTCTTTGCCCATGGAGACGCGGCTCGAGGTCGATGCCCAGCCAAAGCTGGGCTTGCTGCGCCCGGAACGAGCCGCTGGCCGAATGCACCCAGCCGTAGTCCCCGCCCAAGGTCCACCCGGGGGCGAGACTCCACTCCACCGTGCCAGTGAGCTTGCCGATCGCGCCGCCATCGGTGGGCACAGCTCCTCCACCCGCGAGTCCGGCCCCAACACGTGCGCCAACGCGCAGAGAAGGCAGAACCGCCGTGCTGATCGCTCCCGTGGCGAGAATCTCCATGTAGCCGGCAGCGTCGCCCTTTACCGCACCGGCTGTTTCGACACCCCAGGAGAATCCGTCGCCTTCTGAGCGGTGTTCGGCGCGCGCGCCCGCCAGACCGATATGGCGCCCACTGCCGTCTGTGAATCGATAACTCGTCCCGGTCATCGCCATGCGGTCGAAGCCCAGACCCGTCGACGAGTCCAGCGAAGTGGCAGGACTGCGATCCGCGTGGGTGAGATGCACGAACCGATCGCGCCATGCGACAACGAGGCCGAACTGGTTGCTGGTGATTTGCCCACTCGGGAACCGCACGGAGGAAAACGACAGACCCCATTGCATGGGCCCCAGATCTTTCAGCAGGGTGACTGCGGGCCGCAGCATCAAACCTCCCCCCGCGGGGGCATCCGCCCCGCCACCGCCGCCCGCATAAAGCCCGGTACCCACCGACCATCCCGGCGCCAGACTCCAACGCCGCTGCAGTTCAACACCGCCAACGAATAGACCGCCTCGCTCTCCCCTCGCAGCACCATAAACCGCAGGGCCGGCATACCAATCGCGGCCGATGTCGAACAGCACCGAGCCGCCCACCAGGCCCATGCGCTCACCTTGCGGCAGCCGCACGCTCTCGTAGCCGAACATCACGGACGTCGGCACGGATTCAGTGCGTGGCTTGCCGGCGCCGACCTGAGCCAGCGCAACGCATGGGACGAAGAGAACCACGGCCAGCGCTACGTGCTGGCACGGGTGAGAGATGCTTGTCATGGACGGTGATGGATCAGAAGGCAACCCCATCACAGGTTGCTTTGGTTTGAGCGCCGACGTCTCAAGGAGCAACGAGCCCCTTGAGACGTGGCGGCGTTTCAGCTGCCGTGGCCGGTCAGCTTCTCGGGATTGAGCAACTCGGCCAGGCGCTCGCGGCCCAGGTCAGTCTGCTCATCGGCCACATCGAGAATCGGCCGGCCTTCGCGGTACGCCTGCTTGGCGATCTCGGCGGCCTTGGCATAGCCGATCAGTGGGTTCAATGCCGTCACCAGGATCGGGTTGCGCGACAAGGCTTCTTGAATCCGCTCCTCGTTGACGCTGAAAGTGGCGATGGCCTTATCGGCCAGGAGCCGGCTCACGTTGCCGAGCAACTGCAAGCTGCCGAGCAGGTTGTGCGCGACCAGCGGCAGCATCACATTCAGTTCGAAGTTGCCGGACTGGCCGGCGATGGTGATGGCAGCGTCGTTGCCGATCACCTGTGCGGCCACCATCGCCGTGGCTTCTGGAATCACCGGGTTCACCTTGCCGGGCATGATGGACGAACCCGGCTGCAGCGCCTCGAGTTCGATCTCGCCCAGGCCGGCCAGCGGACCGGAGTTCATCCAACGCAGGTCGTTCGCGATCTTCATCAGCGACACCGCCACGGTCTTCAACTGGCCCGACACCGCCACGGCTGTGTCTTGCGAACCCATGGCAGCGAAGAAGTTGTCGGCGGGCCTGAACTCCAGTTGGGTCAGCGCGCTGAGCTCGGTGGCAAAGCTGTGCGCGAATTGCGGATGCGCGTTGACGCCCGTTCCGACTGCCGTGCCGCCTTGTGCCAAGCCTTGCAAGGCCGGCATCAACAGGCGCAGGTGCTTGGCACCCGCTTCGATCTGGTGGGCCCAGCCCTCGAGCACCTGGCTCATGCGCACGGGCATCGCGTCCATCAGATGGGTGCGGCCGGTTTTCACGTAGCGGTGAACGCTGTCGGCCTTGTGACGGGTGACCTGCACCAGGTGGTCGAGTGCAGGCAGCAGGTGCCCATGCAGCTCGAGTGCGGCACTGAGGTGCAGCGCCGTCGGAATGGCGTCGTTGCTGCTCTGCCCCGCGTTGACGTGGTCATTGGCGCTCACCGGTTCGCCAAGCGCCTTGCTGGCCATGGTGGCGATGACTTCGTTGGCGTTCATGTTGCTGCTGGTGCCGGAGCCGGTCTGGAAGACGTCCAGCGGGAAATGAACCATGCGCTCGGCATCGCTCTGCGCCAGCAACTGCCGGCAGGCTTCAACGATCGCTTCGCCGACCGGTTGAGGCAACTGCTTCAGACGCAAGTTCGCCAGCGCAGCAGCTTGCTTCACGAGCAACAGCGAACGGATGAACGCGACTGGCATGCGCTGCCCACTGACAGGAAAGTTCTCGACGGCGCGTTGCGTTTGCGCGCCATACAAGGCGTCGGCCGGCACGGCCAGCTGGCCCATGCTGTCGCGCTCCATGCGTGTCTTGCCCGAACTCGAATTCACAGCTTGCTCCTCGTGCGCTCGAGGTGTGAGGCACTGCGGACGAGTATCGGGCCTGGGCCTTTGTGCTGCGGTCTACGTGGTCTTGAAGAACCACTTGCGCTTGCCGTCGATGCGGAAGCGCTGCCAGTGCGCCGGGTCTTGCGCCAGCCGATCGGCCAGCACATAAAGCGCGAGCGGGTTCATGCCCATGCCGAAGTGGCTGGCGTGGACCTGCACGTTCTCGGTGTGCGGCGAGGCCTCGTTGAGACTGCACTGCCACGAGACTACGCCATCGGTGCGCGAGTACACCGAGGTCGTCGGTACCGGTGGCGCTTGGCGCACCTGCTGAATCATTGCGGCCTCGTCGGCCAGCTTCTGGCCGCTGACCATCTCGTAAATCCACCACGCATTGTTGGCACGCGGGTTGCCGCCAAACGGTGTGCCGAGAGTCACGACGCAGCGTGTCTGTTGAGGCAATGCCTTCGCTACTTCCCGGGCATAGATGCCACCGAGGCTCCAGCCGACAAGGCTGAGAGGCCGTTGGTATTGCCTGTACAGCGCATCGGCACGCGCGTTGCAGCGGTCCAGCACGCCTTCGCGCGGGCCGAGGTTGAAGCCTTGATCCCATGTGTGCGGTTCGTAGCCCTTGGCACGCAGAAAATTACGAAGCGGCAGCGTGGTCACGTCCGGCACACCGAGGCCGGGAAACACCAGCACGGGGTGGCCATCACCCACGGGAAGCTTGTTGAGCAATGGGGTCGCGGCCAGCATGGCGGCCAGTTCCCAGGGCGCGCGGCCTTCCAGCAGCATCAGCAATGCGCTCGGGGCCTTGGCCTGGCTGTTCTGGTTGTCGTGTCGCGCGAGTTGTCCGGGCATGGTCACGGGCCTCAACTGCAGGCCATCGGTGGTGATGCCGCATGGTACTCAGCAGGTGTGACGATTTGCTGGAGATGCAGGTCTAGAGTGCGCCGCCGCGGCCCGTTCAGCGCGGCACCGGCCGCGGCTCGCGCAGAGCTGCCAGTTCGTTGGCCACCAAGGCCCCGATGACCAACGCGCCGCCCGTGAGTGCGGTCGGCCCCGGAGGCTCGCCTGCACCGACCCATGCCCACAGCACACCGAAGACGACTTCCAGCAGTCCGAGCAGGGACAACTCTGGCGCGGAGAGAACTCGGCTCAGCCGCACGGCCAGCAGGCAGGGAAACGCGAGCTGAACAAAACCGAGCATCGCGAGCAATCCGATGTCGTGCACGGATGCCTGGAAGGGATAGGCCAAAGGCAAGGCCAGCAAGGCCGAAATGATGGCCCCGATCAGCACGGCCGGCAGCATGTCATGCGCATCGGCATCGCCATGGTTCACATGCTGCAGCACCGTCCAGTTGATCGCTGCGGCAATCGGCACGGCAAGCGCCACGGCCGTGCCTAGCACCGAATTCGCATCGCCACCGCCCGCACTGTTGCCGAACATCCAGGTGATGCCGGCCCCGGCGACGGCGATGGCCAACCAAGTGCGTGCGGCAAGGCGGTGCCGCAGAAACAGGCGCGAGAACAAGGCCGTGATCAGCGGCCCCAGCGCCATGGTGATCAGCACGTTGGCGACGCTCGTGAGGGTCAGCGCGACCATGAAGGCGGTGAACATCACCGACCAGCAGACACCGGACACCCACACTGGCCAAGGCGAACGCAGCAACCCGCGCCACAGCGTCGGGCCGCGCATCCAGTGCAGCGCAAGACCGAGGCCCAGCACGTTGAAGGCGCTGCGCCAGAAGGTCACTTCGAAGCTGCGCGCCGAGTCGAGGTGGCGCGTGACGACGCCGGCGATGCTCCACATCAGCGTGACGAGCACCATGAGCGCGACTGCGCGCCCATGGGTCAGAGACGCAGGCGACGACTGCCCGGCCATGCCCAGCAGGTCAGGCCGCGTCGCGTGCGGCCTTCTTGCGATCGTGCTCCGACAGGTGGCGCTTGCGCACGCGGATGCTCTTCGGCGTGATCTCGACCAGCTCGTCGTCGTCGATGAACTCGACGCCGTACTCCAGCGTGAGGTCGATCGGCGGTGTGATCTTGATCGCGTCTTCCTTGCCGGAGACGCGGAAGTTCGTCAGCTGCTTGGTGCGCGTCGCGTTGACCACGAGGTCGTTGTCGCGGCTGTGGATGCCGACGATCATGCCTTCGTACACCGGATCGTTCGGCTTCACGAACATGCGACCACGGTCATCCAGCTTGCCCAGGGCGTAGGTAAAGATTTCACCGGCATCCATCGAGATCAGCACGCCGTTCTTGCGGCCGGCGATCTCACCCTTGTGCGCCTCATAGCCGTCGAAGATGTTGCTGATGAGGCCCGAACCGCGCGTCAGGTTCATGAACTCGTTGGCGAAGCCGATCAGGCCACGCGCCGGAATGCGGTACTCGAGGCGCACGCGTCCACGGCCGTCCGGCTCCATGTTCACCAGTTCGCCCTTGCGCTCGCCGAGCGCTTGCATCACGCCACCCTGGTGGGCTTCTTCGATGTCAGCGGTGACCAGCTCGATCGGCTCGTGCTTCACGCCGTCCACGTCGTGGAACACCACGCGCGGCTTGCTGACGGCCAGCTCGTAGCCTTCGCGACGCATGTTTTCCAGCAGGATGGTCAGATGAAGTTCACCACGGCCCATCACCTCGAAAATGCCGTCTTCGCTGGTCTCGCTGACACGCAGCGCGACGTTGCTTTGCAGTTCCTTCTGCAGACGGTCCCAGATCTGGCGGCTGGTGACGTACTTGCCTTCGCGACCGGCCAGCGGGCTGGTGTTGACGCAGAAGTTCATCGTCAGCGTCGGCTCGTCGACCTTCAGCATCGGCAGCGGCGCCGGGTTGGCGGGGCTGGTGACGGTGACACCGATACCGATGTCTTCAAGGCCGTTGATCAGCACGATGTCGCCCGGGCCGGCTTCGGTGACCTGCACGCGGTCCAGGCCCTGGAAGGTCAGCACCTGGTTGACGCGGCCCTTGACGGACTTGCCGTCGGGGCCTTCCATCACCAGCACCTCCATCGACGGCTTCACCGTGCCTTGGCTGATGCGGCCCACGCCGATGCGACCAACGAAGGTCGAGAAATCGAGAGCCGAAATCTGCAGTTGCAGCGATGCGGCCGGGTCGCCGGTGTTCGGCGGCACGTGCTTCAGAATGGTGTTGAACAGTGCCGACATGTCGGGGCCCCACTGCTCACCCGGGGCGCCTTCGGTCAGCGAGGTCCAGCCGTTGATGCCGGAGGCGTAGACCACCGGGAAGTCGAGCTGCTCGTCGTTGGCACCAAGCTTGTCGAACAAGTCGAACGCGGCGTTGATGACGGCGTCGGGCTTGGCACCAGGCTTGTCGACCTTGTTGACCACGACGATGGGCTTGAGACCCAAGGCCAGCGCCTTCTTGGTCACGAAGCGCGTCTGCGGCATCGGGCCTTCTTGCGCGTCGATCAGCAGCACCACGCCGTCGACCATCGACAGCGCGCGCTCCACTTCACCGCCGAAGTCCGCGTGCCCGGGGGTGTCGACGATGTTGATGTGCGTGCCTTCCCAGCTCACCGCGCAGTTCTTGGCCAGGATGGTGATGCCGCGTTCACGCTCGATGGCGTTGTTGTCCATCACCGTGTCGACGACCTTCTCGTGCTCGGCGAAGGTGCCGCTCTGGCGCAGCAGTTGGTCCACCATGGTGGTCTTGCCATGGTCGACGTGGGCGATGATGGCGATGTTGCGGATCTGTCGGGTCATACGTTGCTCTCTGCGGTTTCTGTATTCAGGAGGCCTTGCACCTCCAACGGGCTCAAGAGCCTGGTTGAAATCAGTTCGCCGGCCGCGATGTGGCCGCTCCCCAAGAATGCTTTCGGCTGCGGGCCATAGACGCGCACACGCGGTGCGTCGGCGAGCGGCAGGCGGCGGCGCACGCCGCTCAGGAACCGGCCGGCGCCTTCGTCGTCCAGGCGCACCACCGGCCAATCGGCCAGCAAGGTGTCGGCCTGGAGCAGCTTGCTATCGCGCTCGGCTTCGCTCATGGCGGCCAACTGCTCCAGCGTGAACGCCGCATTGAGGGTCAGTGGGCCGCTGGCGGTGCGGCGCAATGCGCTCAGATGCGCACCGCAAGCGAGCGCCTCGCCGATGTCTTCGGCCAGCGTGCGGATGTACGTGCCCTTGCTGCAACGCACGTCGATGGTCAACTCGTCATGTTGCCAGCCGATGATGGCAATGTCATGAATCGTGATGCGGCGGACTTCACGTTCGACCTCGATCCCGGCGCGGGCGTATTCGTACAAGGCCTTGCCATCGCGCTTGAGGGCGGAATGCATGGGCGGCAACTGGTCGATGGTGCCGGTGAACTGCCGGCAAGCCGCTTCGATCTGCTCGCGCGTGACGTTCACCTCGCGCTGCTGCACGACATCGCCTTCGGCATCAGCGGTGCTTGTCTTCACGCCAAGCTTCAGCGTGGCGCGGTAGGTCTTGTCGGCATCCAGGCTGATCTGGGAAAACTTGGTGGCCGCGCCAAAGCACAGCGGCAGCAGCCCGGTGGCCAGCGGATCGAGCGTGCCGGTGTGGCCGGCCTTTTCAGCGCGGAACAGCCGCTTCGCCTTCTGCAACGCATCGTTGCTCGACAGGCCGAGCGGCTTGTCGAGCAAGAGCACGCCGTGAACGGCGCGCCGGGGGATGCGAGGATGAACGGTGTTCATCAATCTTCTCTGGCGCGGGTCGAGTTCGCTTGCTGAATCAGCGCGCTGAGCTCGGCCGCGCGCTCGGTGGTGCGGTCGAACTCGAAATGCAGCGTCGGCACGGTGTGGATCTGCAGGCGCTTGAACAGGCCGTTGCGCAAGAAGCCGGCGGCTTCGTTCAACGCTGTGGTGCACTCCTGCACGTCGCCGACCAGCAGCGAGAAGAACACCTTGGCATGGGCGTAATCGGGCGTCACTTCGACCGCTTGCAGCGTGATCAACCCGATGCGCGGATCCTTCAGATCGCGGATCAGCTCGGCCAGGTCACGCTGGATCTGGTCAGCGATGCGGAAACCGCGGTTGGGGATGGAGCGTTTGTGTCGCATGGTTGTTCCAGGGCCCTGCAAACAACAAACCCCGCCTTCTTTGGGAGGGCGGGGTTTGCATGCGAGGGCAAATCCGCCTTACAGCGTTCGGGCCACTTCCTTCAACTCGAAGAATTCGAGCTGATCGCCTTCCTTGATGTCGTTGTAGTTCTTCAGCTTGATACCGCACTCGAAGCCGGCAGCAACTTCACGCACGTCGTCTTTCAGGCGGCGAACCGATTCGACTTCGCCGGTGTAGACCACCACGTTCTCGCGCAGCAGGCGGAAGCGCGCGTTGCGGCGGACGATGCCGGCGGTGACCATGGAGCCTGCCACCGTGCCGATCTTGGAGGCCACGAACACGGTGCGGATCTCGGCCGTGCCGATGACCTCTTCACGCTGCTCGGGTGCCAGCATGCCGGTCATCGCTGCCTTCACTTCATCCACGGCGTCATAGATGATGTTGTAGTAGCGCAGATCGACGCCGTTGTTCTCGGCCAGCTTGCGCGCGCCGGCATCGGCCCGCGTGTTGAAGCCGATGATGACGGCCTTGGAGGCAATCGCGAGGTTGATGTCGGACTCGCTGATACCACCGACGGCGGCATGAACGACCTGCACCTTGACCTCGTCGGTGCTGAGTTTCAGCAGCGACTGAACCAGGGCTTCTTGCGAGCCTTGCACGTCGGCCTTGATGATCAGCGCCAGCGTCTGCGCTTGGCCTTCGCCCATGTTCTCGAACATGTTCTCCAGTTTGGCGGCCTGCTGCTTGGCCAGCTTCACGTCACGGTACTTGCCCTGGCGGAAGGTGGCGATCTCACGGGCACGGCGTTCGTCGCTCAGCACCATGAATTCGTCGCCAGCTTGCGGCACGTCGGTCAGGCCCTGGATCTCGACCGGCAACGATGGCCCGGCTTCGGTACACGGCTTGCCGTTTTCATCCAGCATGGCGCGCACGCGGCCGTAGCTCGAACCGGCCAGCACCACGTCCCCACGCTTGAGCGTGCCTGACTGCACCAGCACGGTCGCGACCGGTCCGCGGCCCTTGTCGAGCTGAGCTTCGATCACCAGACCCTTGGCCGGCGAGTCCTTGGCCGCCTTGAGCTCCAGCACTTCGGCTTGCAGCAGCACCTGCTCGAGCAGCGCATCAATGCCCTGCCCGGTTTTGGCCGACACCGGCACGAAGGGCGAATCACCACCGAACTCTTCGGGCACGACCTGCTCGGCCACCAGCTCGCTCTTCACGCGCTCGGCATTGGCTTCGGGCTTGTCGATCTTGTTCATGGCCACGACGATGGGCACGCCCGCCGCCTTGGCATGGTGGATTGCTTCCTTGGTCTGCGGCATCACGCCGTCGTCGGCAGCCACCACCAAGATGACGATGTCGGTGGCCTTGGCACCACGGGCACGCATGGCGGTAAACGCCGCGTGGCCCGGGGTGTCGAGGAAGGTGATCATGCCGCGCGGCGTATCGACGTGATAAGCGCCGATGTGCTGCGTGATGCCCCCCGCCTCACCCGCAGCCACACGGGCCCGGCGGATGTAGTCCAGCAGCGAGGTCTTGCCGTGGTCGACGTGGCCCATGACGGTCACGACCGGTGCGCGCGGCAGCACTTCGTACTGCGCTTCGGCGGCGTTGTCTTCTTCCAGGAAGGCATCGGGGTCGTCGAGCTTG
>Ga0307515_10016956_pt1 | contig 13308 bp, 6 predicted proteins | sample 17_EM_MG_FD_194513 | JGI IMG/M metagenome (GOLD analysis project Ga0307515, IMG submission 194513) | Populus trichocarpa ectomycorrhiza microbial communities from riparian zone in the Pacific Northwest, United States - 17_EM | ecosystem: Host-associated > Plants > Roots > Unclassified | place...
TGTATCGACAACTTGTTGGCAGCTTGAATTATCTTACTATTACTCGACCTGATATCTCCTTTGCAGTTCAGCAAGTCAGTCAATTTATGCAATCTCCTCGTCATCTACACTTAGCAGCAGTCCGTCGTATCATTCGATATTTACTTGGTTCTTCTAACCGTGGTCTATTCTACCCAGCTGGATCTCCTATTAGTCTTGTTGCATATAGTGATGCCGATTGGGCTGGTTGTCCTGATACCAGACGCTCTGTTACAGGTTGGTGTATGTTTCTTGGTGATTCCTTGATTTCTTGGAAAAGTAAGAAACAAGATCGAGTCTCCAAATCCTCGACTGAATCTGAATATCGTGCCATGTCCGCTGCCTGCTCAGAAATTGTTTGGCTTCGTGGCCTGCTTGCCGAGATGGGATTTCACCAGACTACTCCTACTCTCCTTCATGCGGACAACACGAGTGCTATTCAGATTGCTACGAATCCCGTCTTCCATGAGCGCACCAAACATATTGAAGTGGATTGTCACTCTATCCGCGAAGCTGTCGATGCTCATGTTATTTCTCTTCCACATATCTCCACCGATCTCCAGATTGCTGACGTGTTCACCAAATCCATGACTCGACAACGACATCAGTTTTTGGTTGGCAAATTGATGCTTATTAATCATCCAGCATCAATTTGAGGGGGGATGTTAGCATAGGCAGTAGTTGTTATTGATAGAAATACAGCTGAAATAGGAGTGTAATTATAGGATAAGTATCTTCCTATAATTTAGGCCTAAATTATAGGAATGTGATGTAAATCAGGATTGATGTAAATCAGGATTCCTTCCTATTTAAGGGACGGGACTCTCATGTAAAGAGGTATTCATTCAGCCAATTAGACATGCACATCTTTTAATTAGATCCAACCTTACTCAATTTGGAGGTCTGTAGCTCCACATTCATTCATTTAAAAGTGTCGACCCGATCAACCTATAATCTAAAAATACAGTAATGGCTGATTGAAGACAAGATGTTGTTTAGTTTGTTAAAGAAAATTAGATGTAAATGTTTGATGGGAGTACCTGATATTTATAGAGGGGATGTTTCTCAGTTGAATGATGGAATTAAGCTCTTGATTTGACCAAATTGACCTTTAGACTTTAACTTATTTCAATTAAAACCTAAATTGACTTTAAATATCAATTTTTCTTGCAATTAAGTCATCAATAAAATTAATTAAATCTTTCAAAATTCTCATTAAGTCCTTACTTATCCAAATTTATATTTCTTTACCCCAAATAAAAATATTTTCACCAAACGAGCCATTTGTGTCAATCTTATACATGTTGGTCTTTCACCAACAACTTAGGCAAAGCTCTAAGCTTTCTTCATGTATATCCTTTTGTATTTTGTATTTTTTTTCTTTTCTTGATTTTTTATGGGTTAAAAAATATGTAACAATAATATCTTAAATATGTCGTACATATAAGTTCATAATCCATGATATTAATATAAAAAAATATAGTTTTGGTATTTTTGAAATGTAGGTCAAGTTCTCATAGATTTTATATACTGGTTATTAAATCCAAAAATACATGCAAATATATACACAAAACTAGTTTTCTTGATTTTTTTGGTATTTAAAAAATGCTAAATCATGCCATGTATTTTTTAATTTATGGAAATATGATTGTTTTAAAAATTTAGGAGAGACTTATCCATATGCAAATTGAAATAAAGTTGTATTTTTGAAAGAAAGTTTTTTTTTTGTTTTTGTGGAGGGAAACTTATTTATTTAATACCAAAAAAGCACCTTACATGGAGTTCACAATTCAAAATTAAATACGAGATGATAAAAAATGTGGGGAACTCAAAATTAATTACAAAATGATCTTCTAAAAATTTGAAAATTTATGAAAACTAGATTAAGACCATGTTTGGCAAAACATAATAACGTGTTTTAATAAAACTATTTTAATCAAGGTATCAACTCCATGCAAATTACTCACCAATTTAATAATCCGACAAACCAACAATCAAACATCAAATCTTATTAGTTTCACTAATTATATTCAAATCGCATACTAATTCAAACGAATCAACACAAATCTAAACATAATTTATACATAAACATTTAATGTCCAAATAGCAATCACAACCTAAGAAAAATAAATTAACAATCCAACACAAATTATCAAATCATCTCAAATCCCAACATACATCAAACCAAATAAATAGTGTCCAAATAAGTTCAAAATTATACACAAAAATGAGCATTTTGTCTCAAATTTCACAACATTTTAACAACTTATCCAAAAAATAATTTGAGATTATGAACTGACCTTCTAAGGTATTTAGTGTGTCTAAAAGCTACTAGAATTAAGCCAAAGGATCGTGGAACAATGGTGGCGAGTGAATCCACGCGCCATAACCACTGCTGAAGGAGCGTGAGCTGTAGGATCTGAAGCTTTTCTGTGTTCTCCTTACTCCTACACCGGCGGTGAGACAAACAGACATCTGAGGAATGAGATCTGCTTGGTTAAAGGTTCGGTCCTCTTTTTTCTCTCTCTCTCTTTCATCTCTCTCTCTCTCTCTACTAGTTCTCAACATCTTTTTTCATTGTTACTGCTGGTTTTAAGTATGGTTGTTGGCGTCATCTTGTGGGATAACATGAGGTCATGGTTGCAATAGGGTTGTGATGTTGCCACAGTCATCCGTGGCTAGTTTTCTTAAAGCTAAAAAGGCCATTGGTTGCTATATATTATGGACGCTTTTGTTCTATCTATTAGTAGAAAATGGGTGTTGCTCACAGTGGTTGGTTCCGGTGGTGGCTGTCGCAGTAGGGAGAGGGAGTTGTTGGTAGGTCAATGGGTGATAGTAGAGAAAAATAAAATGGAAAGAGATGAGAGGGATTGTCCATTTGAAAATGAGAGAAAAGTGGATGGGCTATTGATTATAGTAGAGAGGTTGAAGATGAAGCTTAAATTTTTTAAAGGAGATTGTGCTTGTTTTAGGAATGAAGGCCACGGTAGGAGGAGATGCAGATTGATGGAGCCAGTGGGATTTGTTTTGTTTACTTTGTATATATGGATGATGGTTATGAATAAAAATGGGTTTTGGGTTTTTTTTGTGTTATTTTTTTATGCTTTAAATAATTCTCTACTCCTTTTATGTGTGAGATTCCCTTATTACTTATAAACAAAAAAAAAATTATCTTTTTCCTCCCAATTTCTTGGTCCTGAAGCAAACTTGGTAACCAAGCAATCCAAAATCACTTTGGTCCCTCATTTTTGTTTTTTTTTGAACTTTTGGTCTCCTTATCCAAATTATTTTTAAAAAAAAATACAAAATCAACATCGACTCGATGAGAAAAATAAATCAATGATTTTTAAATGAGCACGTTAAAAACTGAACACGTCATAAGTAAATTTTTGAATTTTGAATTCTTTAATTTGAAAAGATGCAAAAAATGCCCAAAAACAAAAACACAAATACATCAAAAATATATTTTTTGGAGTTTTTGTTGTTTTTTTTGCTATTTTTTTTAATTTTTGTTGTTTTTTAGAAAAAAAAGGGTAAAAATCGAGTTATGAAAATAATAATGATTTTAGTGATAATATTTAGGATATTGATTATAGTGATAGTAGTTAAAGGATGATAGTTGTAGTGGTAGTAAGGTATGGTGGTGATAGTAATGAAACAATAATTGTTGTTATGGCGGTGATCGTGGTATTTGAGGGTTTGTTAGTGTATATGTCTTATAACTAATCAGTTGGTTACACGTGGATGACTTTATTCATGTAAATATATTTAATTTATTAATAAAAACTTATTTATTTTTAATATTGATCAAATACTTTATTAATGAATATGATATTTAATTAATAAATTTAGAGTAAAGATAAATTCCTTGGCATAAAAATATTTTGTAAAGAAAATTATAAAGTTGTTATAATTATGTGATTCTTATTGCATCAAAGCATTGTTCTTAAATGTTCCTGGTCAATACTCTATTAAGACTGGACATTAACTAGAGCTATTGAGAGCGATACATATTATGCTCTTTTCTTTATGAAAAAAAGTAATTGTTCTCATAAGTTAAGGTATGAGGGATACCTAGAACTAATATGTAGGTGCTTGTCGGATTACATGTACACTGAACTGACCTGCATGAGAATTCTATATGGAGAGATCACCAGTGTTTATAGAAAGACTCACGTAATAGTTGTGTAAGTGATATTTAAACGTGAGATCACTAAGTTATCTTATATAAAGAGTGTTGTGTTTTGATCTTGCTATAAGTTGTCCTAATCAATGGTAACAAATGGACAAATATTAGGTATAACATGAACTATATGAAGGTATTTAAGTTATCAAAAGAGGATTTATCACCCTAGATGAATTATAAAAAATATTTCACATGTTCTCAAATAGTATTAATTGTAAATCATTGCACAAGGTGGAATGAGATTTGAAAAGAGTTTCAAATCTTATTCTAAAAATCAATGACTACGGTGTTGAGAATAAACATAATTTGACATAGTAGACACACTCCATGTTATATATATCTAAATTGAAATATTGTTGATGAAATGCTAATAATTACACTGAGAAACTAGTCATTAAAAGGATAAGTCAAACCACCTATGACTTTCCTAATATTTGAGGAATCATGACAGGTTGCCAAACATTGTACTTAATTTTAATATATAATTCAATCAATTATTGAATTGATAATAAATTAATTTATTTAATCCTATTTTATTTAGGATTATGATTTATATGTGGACCAACTTATTAGGGAACCTAATGTGTCACACATATAAGAATCATTGATTAGAAATTAAAATGTAATGATTAATCAAGTATGATTTGATTGTAAATAAATTTTATAAATTGAGTACTATAATGTAATTAAAACAAGGGATTGCAATTCTAAACTATAATGTAATTTTCCCCTTAAATTATATCACATATATTATTTTAAATTAGCCTAAAATAATATGTGATATAATTTAAGGGGAAAATTTATATTTTTTTCATTTAAATGATTTTTAGATTTTCCTATAATATTTGGGTAATGGTCGATGGTGGTGGGTGACGGTGATGGGATAGAGGGATAACAATTTAACTCAAATCAATCCAATTCGATCTGAATCAAATGGTTGAGTTTTTTTTGGATATTTATAAATACTTTACTTGATCAATATTTGATAAGGTATGGATATTATTAAACCTGCACAAAATCACATCTTAACCCGCCCAATATATATAACATTTGTATTACATTTATATTTTTTTGAATCAATATAATATATGCACACCCTAATATTAATATAAAACACACATATGTAACTTTTTAATTTTATATCAAATAATAAATAATAGTAAAATAGTGAATATATGAATAAATGATCAAAACTCAATAAATAAAATATGAATATCTAAATTTATTTTAGGATAAATAATAAATATAATATAAATATAGTAAAAACCTGATTCGCATATACCCATTTACATCCTTTAGTATCAATGGTTGTGTAGTTATGGTGTGGTGGCAATAAATATCAAAAGTTATAAGTTTGGTAGTATTAAGGAAAACATTTTCCTTCATTATTCAGGATTGGCTGAAATATTATTAATTAGAAAAACAAATGGAATAATGTAGAATTTTTTTTTCATTTCTTTCTTCAGTAAACGGTATATCTGGTACTATTACGTATTAAGTAATTATTATAATTTTTTAGTTGATCTCTAACTCTATCTCTAGAGAAACCCTAATTTCTAGTGGTAACCGCTCCGACTCCGAATATATTAAGATAAGCCTTGTAAGTTAACCAAGTCTACGTTTTTAAACTTCGAACGACAACAGAAATCTGATGTCGGTTGTTAACTAGCTAGAGTTTCTCTCTTTAAATTTAATAGTTCTCTTCTTCTCCATCAACACAGTTTTTCTTGATCATGAATACTGATATGACTGAGGTGCAGAAGAAACAAAGGGTAAGTTTCTTTGGATTTTCATGTAGTAGTAGTGCATGAAAATTTAGGGCGAACTACTATAACATCTCATGGTTCCTTCAAGTGCTTCTTAATTAACCTATAATCTTGCTATCATTTGTACTTGAAGTTAATTTGATTATTTTTCTTCCTTTTAATGTTGTGCGCAGGCTAGTTTGTATAGGAAAAGAGGCCGTTCAAACAAAGATCTGACGAATACAATTATGAACAGAAGAAAGCTTACACAGAATAAGAGAATAGCCAACGAGAGAGACAATAGAATTGGTTTGGTCTTAAGCATCCACCATGCAGAGGGCATAGACAACCCTAGCAACTATCCTTCAGTATTCAACAGGAATTACTGTGTGTTGTTTTGGGTTTACCCAGATGATCAACTTGCAACAGAATTCGTCTCAGGGTCACCAGATCTTGCATGGAACCAGAAGTATTGTATCGAATTAGATGAGTCCAGGGATTGCAGGTTTTTGCATGTTGAGGTGCTTAGGTGTGGATCCTCGTCCGAGAGCAGCCCAGGAACATCTAATGGCATGAGATTGGTGGGTAGGGCTAAGATACCTCTACCAGATTTGTCAGGTAAAACAGAAGGCCGCTATGGACTTGTGAGGCTTGAAGAGGACGGGTATAAAGCTGAAGGACACATTACTTTGTCAATGAAATTGATCAAGATAGATCAAAGTTAGCTAGGGAAAATTACGTGATGGAGGTTTCTATGATGAATTTTTTTTCAAGGATCTTTTTCATTATTACAAGACTAAATTTGATGAGTTGAATCAATTTTAGATCTAATTTCTAATATAGAATTATATAGTTTTGCAGCATGCATGGTATTAATTTGTTAATTTATTTATTGTTACTTAATGCATGTATTTTGTTTTTTTCTCTTGTCTAATCAAAGACAAATCTACATGTTTAAGATGAAAAATTTTATAGTAATCTAACTATTATTTTTTTGGCAACCCTCTCAATAACTCAGATATCCATTCGAAGAACATGGAGAATAGTTGAAGTAATGAGCCCCTCAATCTTAGAAGACTCTCTATATCAATTATTCAATAATATTGCATTCATAAAATTTTATATCTTATTAATGATCTATTCCTATAAATAAATAAAAAAAAAACTTGATAAAGGAGTATACTTCCTTAATCAATTTTCAAAATTCTCAAGTAATAGAAAAATATAGAAATTCATAAATAAAATAATTGAGGTATTATGATTTTCGTGGGGATCAAGTTATCGTGTGTAGGGAGAAAAAACAAGAGGGCGTAAAAAATAACTGGTAATGGAGAAAGGGAAATATTCATCATCTCTTCAAGGAACCATGTGAAAGATACTAAATCACAGGAATTGCAACTAATTGCATTGAAGTTTGACTTAAAATAAATCTCTGCCAACATGTGGTCAACTCAATTTTGTTATCAATAGATATTGTTTTTTATTTTATTTTTTTAATAATATTCTTAATCAGACAGCTAGCATGTTCTGCGTCGACGAAGCAACCAAAATAATAACTCCTCTCAGCATTGTTTCCCTCATTGTTGCAGCCATTTGTCTTCTTAATTGACTGTGCTGCTGGAATAATCCTAGCAATCTCTCTTTCCAACAGAGATTGTGCGAACGATGTAATGGCACTGCTCTTTACCAAAAATAAATAAGATTAGGCCTGATCATCTTCCCGTGCAGCCTTAAGTTAGAGCATATTTGAAATTGTAGTGTAGTAATAGTAACGGTTCAAAATGTTTTTTTTTTTAGAAATGTATTAAAATATTTTTTTTATTTTTTAAAACATCAACACGGTTTGCACCACGTTCCAAATACCCCCTTAATACAGTAATAATATTACATCTTTTAGGACTGTTCCCCATTTTTTTTCAAGTCATCATGGTCTCGTGTAAGGAGTTTTTAACTGGGAGCAGGGCTGGTGATTCCCTTAACTAGCCTACTGATGTTTCCACTAATTGACACGGGCTGTGTATTCCTAGGAATTTGGATAAATACTAATTATTTGAGTGTGGAACATGCAATTGTGATTGTTTGCTTGGGATGTAGTTTTTTTTAAGGAAACAAAATGGTGGAAAGTAATTTTATTTTGAAAAGTAATTTTTGATGAAAAGTGAATTATTTTATAATCCAATCACAGGTATATCTAATCCAAGAAGAGTTGTCCACGTTAGAGATGATAATAGTTACTTGTCGGTTGATTTTTTAATATTTATATCTTATTTATTATTTATTGAGTAAAAAATTTAAATATTTATAAACAGTTATATTATTATTTATCAATTAATAAAAAATAAAATAATTAATATATATTTGAAGTATCTAAATAAATGTATTAATAATTAGGTGAAGAAAAGGACATCCACGTTGTCTTCAAGAACACGTTCATCTCGTGCCAAACGGCGGCGCCATCGCCAAAGAAGTTTCTCTATGGAACATCATATCAAGTGGGAATGGTCTGTCCGAAGGATTTCTTTTGGTTTTTTTCACTTGTTGTTTTGGAAACGTACTATGCTGAAAACATCAGTTATTTCCACACTTGTGACCTTGTAGATTATTCTTTTAGCCTTTAATGCAGACAATTCTGCAAATAGAATTAAGCGTCTAATAATGGATCCATTATATACAGGCAAGATTCCTTGGAGGGGTGCATAGCAGTGATTTGGTGTAGTATTTTGTATGGAGAACTCTTGAGAAAAGATCTTTCTAGACCAGCACATGCAACAAAACAATAAACGGGTGTCAAAGCTCTAGTAGCAGACGCAATGGCATGAAAATCAGCAAGATTCCTAGCCTCGAAATAAATTCACCAGATATAAGGGCTAACAGCTCTTGCAGTTAGGGGGGATGAAAAATAGGGGAGAAGATCAACGTTATAATAATGTGATTCAAGGGAAATGAATGGTTACAGATAACGATTATTATGTAATTCATGGGAAATGAATGGCGATCAATACAGCTACAACTACGTAAGATTTGTACATGGGCTTTTATCATGATTCTTCATCAAACCAGGTTCCGGAATCTCAGTTCTTTCCCAAGGTTCAAACTAATGGTAGCATCTGCTTGGACGCATTAGATTAATATTAAGCAACGCAACAAATCTCCATTCACAAGTTGAGACAGATCAACTATCTAGCTTGATTTTTACCATCTTCTGATTATTAAACAACACAATTCACTATCTATCTTGACTGTAACCATCTTCTTCAGAAATATTGAATAAGAACTTTGGAAGAGATGCTATTCGAGGGAGATGAAGTAGCAGGTCCCCGAACGAGTCTTTCCTTGACATTCCTGGTGCCGGCTTGCTGCCAGAAATATCCTTGCTACTGCTACCTTCAGAGCCGCTGATATCACCTCTAACTTTATTCTCATGAAATGATTCATTGGTGTGGTTTAGCAGAACGCCCTTCCCATTGTTAGGCTCTTCAAAGAAACTTTCCCCGTTACCCTGCAAGTTCTGGGTTGAAGCAGGGTCCTTCTGCAGAAGGCAACAGAGAGAGTTGACCCTTGCCATGATCCCTTTCTCATCAGAGGATGTTGTTTGTTGGGTGTCGCTAAGAAGGTACTGTGCGATGTCCTCTAGTATGTCCTGGCATTCTGACCCATCAGCAGAAAAGGGTTGATTTCCAGAGGTCATCTGTTCTGAAATACAGTTCCCAATGTGGTTCATAAGATCAGTCATCGACATAGAAGGGGGCAACCCTGGAACTTTAATCTGATCCCAGTTCCTTGGTGCTTTAGAATCAACAGCTTCACAAATCCCCCTCCCTTCAATTGCACGACTGTCCATCACTGGTACAAGATGATCAATCAGTGATAGTTTAGATTAGGGGGTAGTTAAACGTAATACTCGTAAGCTTTAGAAACAGATCCGAAAACATTCACAAGGCTTTGAACATCATTTTAAAGGAAAAGGAATAATGCTAGGATCCTAGCTGCTATAGAAAAGAAAAACAAAAATTGATAGAAACAACAATACACATAGGATCGAAGGTGATGTGACTGGAGACAAAACATCGTGCACCAAGGTTTTTGACTCTTAAGAGGAGATAGTGCGAAAAACTCCAAACATATGAACTACATGACATCATGCAAGAAGAGATTATGGAAAAAGTTCCAAACCTCTGAATCTTATGTGAAGTTCATTGCAGAATGCACTTTTGCAACACTAGCACTTGGATATGGCCAGAATTTTTAAAAGCACTACGTTTAAAAAACTACCATAAATGACATCTTTCTTAAAACATATTGAAAGCGAAGTCAAGACTTCATCATACCTGAGCTGGGAGAAGGAGCTTCTCGGGACATAGGGTCTGATGTCGAAGCAGTGGGATCCCCCTTCTCAATCTCTAAGGAAGATGATTGAGCTGCAGATGGTGATGCTAGATCCTGGAAGCCAGAAACAACAGATACCTTAGCCGACTCCACTTGATTAAAATCTTGACTTTTTGAATCATCCAGATCCTCAAAAACAGATGGTCTCTGTTCAAAATATGGTGAATCCAAAATTATCTCTGGCTGTTGACTTAAGAAGTTCAAACGCATGTCACACTGGATCAACTTTTCAAAATGTTTATTTAACAGCCCTTCTGGACATTGCAGAAAATGTTGCCTACAAAACCACATCAACAAAAATTTGAGTATCAATGCCTCGTGGATAAGAAAATCTCAAAATAAGTGCATCCTCCATGATTATATTATTTAAGAGTGATGTATTCAGAAGATTTGTACTCAATGTATGACATGTTAGCCTCAGTTTTCTGTTTGAATAACTACAAAAATGAAATATGAGGTGAAGAATGAGAATAGATTAGTAACATTATTTTCTTCCAAATCAATTTACACAGTATGACTTTCTAAATGTGCAATGCAGAAGATTGAGCATTTTCAAAATACCTTAAACAAAAACTGGATAAAAATGGAACAAAGAAACTCCATCACATGCAGGACACACCTACCAGTCAAAGAGTGAAAAACAGAGTAATATGGTGCAACTATCTTACTTGTGTATGCTAGCCTGTCCATCAGTAAAATCTGCCGTTGCCTGCCACAAGGTATGTTTTCGGGGCTGAGGATTAGTTTCCCTGAAGAAGAGGGGCTGTCTGGCAAGCTGCATCATACAAAAAAAAAAAAAAAGTCCAGATTAGTACAGCCCTAGCCATAAAAACACCCATCGTTAAAAAAACAAACGAAAAAGTAAATACATTACCACAACATTCAATGTCGCAGGTTCATTATCAGGACAGTTTGCCTTGAGAGCCATAATATCAGACCACTGGATTTCAATCTTACTCTTAAGACCACCTTCAAGAACTTCCCAAACCAGCTTATGCTTTGCAAAGTAACACTTGGCCACCAAATCACCTTCATATCTCGATTTATACTGCCAAATTCAAATTAAAAATAAAAAAATCCTCAGCAACCTCTATACAATTAACTCACCACCAAAACAACAACACATACCAACAACAGAAAACCATTCATTACCTCCCAGCTCCCAATCCTCAAAATGGAGGCAGGGAAATTTGAAGCCTTAAGCTTGTCCATGGAGCCAGAAGCAGGTGCACTCTTACTCTCCTTCTTAACACCTAGATTCTGCTTCTCCGTCTGTTGAGTTCCGAGCGCGGAAGCATTATTCCCTTGAGTAAGCCTCATTTGAATCAAATCCAACAATGATGGGCTCTTCCTCAACTGCAATCCAAGCGGACTAGGCTCATCTAACGGATTATATTCCGCAGCAGAAACCGGTACTGCATTAGCACCCGCACCCCACTGATCATCAAATTACAAACTAAACGCAATTAATAGCAATACAATCTCTATAACCATGCAAAATTAACCCTAATTAAAACCCAAACAAAAAAAAAAACCCTCTAATTTCCTGAAGTCTTTATAAGTTGACCCCAAAAATTAAAAAATTCCATTTTCCCTTGTTTTCTTGATTTTCTCAGAAATCAAAAACGAAAAAATAACATGTTCAAAAAAAAATCTAAAAATTACCTGCTGAATGGTTTGTGAAGCTTTGGATCGCTTGTGAAGAGGTCCATATTTTTCCTCTAATGGATCCTCTACGATCTCTAGCTTCACAGCTGCTCTTTTGCCCCGCGACGACGACGACGACGAACTCGACGTCGTTTCACGTTGTCCCTTCAAGTCCCCTGAATTCATCAACCACAAATCTTCCCCGGAGATTTCAAAGAAAAATAAAAATGATTTATTTTCTTCTCTCTCTCTTTTTTTTTTTTTTTGTTGAAGATTCACACGCAGGAAATATCGGAGAGATGATTTATAAGTGAAAACCCTAGGCCTAGAGGGAGACTTTAACGGTGTTTTTTTTTACGGCTAGCACCTGTGAGAACCCGTGTGTCACCTGCTTGTCTAGTGAAATTACGGGAGTAGGCTTGGGTTAGGAGAGCGAGAGGAGTTTGAAAGTGGAGGGTGGTTTGGGATTTTAATGTGGATTTAATACGCGCGTTGTAGCCGACACGTATGAGTAATTGGATAAATTGTGGGGCCTGGTGATTCCTTAAAATGACGGCGGTTGTTGGTTTGGTCGGAAACGTGTCAATTGATCTGTAGGTTGCTTCTGAAGAATGTGCTCCTGGAGTTTACACGTAGACTGGTGTGATGATGACAGGGGAGAAGTTAGGGTATGGAAGGCTGTACAAGGTAGCTAGCTACATCTGCTCTTTCTAATTATTGTTAAGAGTGTTTAAATTAGTTGATTAAGGCTTGGAGTGTCAAAATTAGGAACCCCAAGATAATGGGATTAAGTGTCAGAATCTATAGGAAGAGTTTGACAGCAAAGATTGAGTTTTAATGCTCTAATTTAATTAACAATATAAATATATTTAGTACCTTGCAAAGAATATTCTTTATTTATCAACCTAATACTTGATATAAATAAAAAATCAGATTGAAGTTATTAATTGTAATTAATTTAAGTAATTTAATGCTTATTTTTCTCGAGCAAAGTCTAAAATTTGAGTTTTGTGAATAAAATATATTATTACCAGAAGAGTTTTATTTTTTAATGGTTTGACACAACTTGACCAGATTAGTCAAAATTAAGTGATTTTCTAAATATCGAGATTTAGATTAAAAAAAAGAATAAAGTAATGTTGTAAACAACTTCAAGTCTCTCAAATCGGTGATTAAGAAATTTTAGGAGGGTTAATTTAGAAAAAATTATTAATTCTTTTTAACACATTAAACCTATAAAAAGTAATAGATCTTGATTGATGTATAACCTAGTGGAAATTATGATGATTGAGGGCGAATAGGTTCGCAAAACTAATAATATTAAAT
>Ga0307515_10016957_pt1 | contig 13308 bp, 11 predicted proteins | sample 17_EM_MG_FD_194513 | JGI IMG/M metagenome (GOLD analysis project Ga0307515, IMG submission 194513) | Populus trichocarpa ectomycorrhiza microbial communities from riparian zone in the Pacific Northwest, United States - 17_EM | ecosystem: Host-associated > Plants > Roots > Unclassified | place...
TTAACGTAGTTAAAAAGAAGTTCGCGATCCTTATAGTAGTAGATAGTAACAGTAGTATTAAGGATAAAGTTATATATACTTAACTAAGCTTATACTACCGCTACTGCAAGCTCTTATTATAGATTTGCGTTAAGGTTAGCTTAACTAGAATATTTATTAAGCTAGATAGACGCTTAAGTCCTAGGTCTCTTCCTTATATAAATTCTATTACCAATTTCTTTTAGAGTGTTATCTAGCTTTCTCTCCTAATAGTCTTCTTTATAGTATATAGTTCTATTAAATTTTACGCAGTTAGGGTATTTATATATCCTAACTAGTGCTATTTTTCTCTTTATAGACCCTTTATTGTTTAATTGTGCTACTAGTATAGAAACTTCTTAATTAAGTTCGCTATTAAAAATAATAAGTTCCTTACCTAAAGCTCGCGGGTTGGTGTTTTTATATATCTAATTTATTAATTTTATTGTTTTAAACTAAGCGTATTTAGTAGAGTTAACTCTATATAGAAGGGCGGCTTAGGTAAGAAGTTTGTAGTTAATAGGTTAGTTTATTTTAATAAAATAATTAAGGTTTAATATAATATAGGAGACAAACTCCTTTACATTCTTAAAGTTTTATACGCGTTTAGTAAAGAGGGTAGCTATAATATTAGTAATAGCTGCCGGATTAAGATCCTTAAAACGTTCTTTTAAGGCCTTTTATTTTTTAAGCGCTTATCTAGCATTTAATATAAACGGCTTATAGATATTACTAACGCTCTAGTTAATAAAACCGGCTATATAGGCTAGCTGTTTCTTATATTTCTCCCGTTCCTTTACTAGCTTAGCTAGTTTAATTTTTAACTATTTACTAGTAAAGCCTAAGTCCGCCTATTTCTCCTTAATTAACTTAAGTATATAAAGGGGCCGCGGTGGATTATTAAGGACCTATTTAATGTTTTTAGATTAGAGGTGGTTTTATACGTTAATACTAAACATTAGCTAGTCTTTTTGTTTAATAAGCTTTTAAATAGAGGCTTAGGCGGTATATTTATTATTTATATTAGCGGGGCTTTATATTATAGGTAGTTTATAATAGGCAGTCTATAGGCCTTATTAAGATAATATTGTTAGATTAGTTTCCTTTATAAGGAGTGTTTATATAGTATAGGTTTTTAACTTAATATATTCCTTAGCTGGTATAGGCAGTTTTAATAAGCTTTTTTTAATCCGCTACTAATGCGGATATTATAAAGCTTTATTCTTAAAACTCTATTATTCTATAATAATAATAGTAAGGTTGTCTACTAAATAAAAGGTCCTCCTAAGCCTCTAGTGCCGCTATTTAATTACGGACTATGTTAGGCTCGTTCTTGGTATAATCCTTTTATATATTTAGCGTAGAGTTCATTAGTAGCTACATAGCTACTTATTATAAGTTTTTTAGCGTTATAAGTTAGTAAACATTTACCGACTTCTATTAACGCCCGTATAGTAATATTACGATAATAATTATTATAACAATAATAAAGTAATTAGATTTAGCTTATTAGGCGCAAACCTAGGCTTATAACTTGTTAAATTAAGGTTATAGAGCTAAAACTCTGTGTATTGCATATTTTCTATATAGGTAGTTAAAGAGATTTTAAGGAACTTTAACCGCCGGTTGAAGTTGTCTGATTGGTCAGATTCCTGCCAAGAGCTTTCTCCCACAAGTCTCATCACGTGATATCGTTGCGGGCTTGTTTACCAACAAAAACGTTACATGCGGCTGATGTTGCAAGCTTGGCATTGTGCCATGTGTGGTTAACACCGCAGTCAGAGCGGGGTCAGAGCGGGTCAGAGCGGGCTGTGTTCCGAAGGCTAAGCCAGAATCAATCAACACCATCAAAGTATCGTGCCCCTCAGTTACCTGCGAACCAAACAAGGTTCCGCGCCGCATCGACACAAAAAATGGTCTAAATGTCCCCGGGCTTTTCGATAAGCACAGTGCTCTAGAGGTTGAAAATTTTAATACACTATCGAATATATCGAATGCCTGTTGCATCACCCGTAGATAGATTCAACATTATGCTCCCTATGTCCTCCTTTGCAATAGGAATCTGTTGCTACAATTTATCGGGTCACGCCGCTTAATAGTATCCTAACATTCTAAAGTCAGGTTCATCCCAGGTTTGAATCCGTACCAATATCTAATGGAAGAGTTAAAGAAGAAAAGATTTGCTGCGAGCCTTTGTAATTCGTACCTGACTCACAGTTCGCGCTAATGAGCATTCCCACAATGCCTACTGACAATATGACGTTTTTCTCTCCTTCCTCAGACTCCACCTTTCTACCTAGCCACACGCGCACCGTGGATTGTTACTTAGAGACTTCTTCTAACACAACTGCTCACATATCAATCGGGACATATACCTTCAAAATCCCCGCAGCGATGTTTGCTCCAACCTCGTCCAAAGTTGCACGCCCCCGGGTAGTCCTTCCCCCACCCAACGTAAAGTAGGCTTGCAGTCTCACAAGTAGGAGAAAGTTGGGAATAAGTGAGGATAGTTGGGTGAGAGCAAAGGAGGTTGGGTTGTCGTGGTGGAACCAAGCTTTGTTAGCGATGCGCCACATGTAAAGATCCTTGCTCATCAGTAGGAACCTGGACAATATAATGTTACGTTGCAGGACTTCTAGAGGCATGACGATTTGAGTTGGTAATTTGGACTTATGTCTCCGAGCCCATACGTACTATATCATTGTTCGGAAATCGGCCAGAATGTTAGATATCTGCCACAAGAATTAAACGGAAATGCCAACAGCAAGCAGGGGCAGAAATGCACACCACTCCATAACCTTGCAACATGGGCAGACCAACCCGTATGAGAAAACAAAAAAACACAGGGGAAGCGGAAGAGAGCGACGTTGTCTGGGCAACGTCAGGTATCATTTCATTGTGATCTCCCCCTCATCGGCTGATTCGTTGGCTATTGATCCCATACCCATCAATTCTTTGACTTAAAGAAACGCTTCCTAGCAGCAAAACGCTTCCCGACATAATTCCTCTTCCTAGCAAAAAAAACCGACCACGTGAATTCATCCTGCTCCATGTCCGGTGAACACATAGAAAACTTGAGCCGTTTATACGTGCAAATGGAATTAAGAGAGTTTTGGTAGGAGTAACAGCTCTACTTATCGCTCGCGCCTTCAACTAGTTTCTCAGGTAGGCGGCTGTCAGTGGCAGCCATCAACTTCGGTTCATCGACCGTCTCAGACTTCTCTGTTTTCACAGACGACGGAGAATCGGACTTGGAAATTTCTTGACTGCCGCTTACCTGAGAGTTCAAGGACTGAGTGGAAGTAAATTTGAGGGCCGGTGTCTCTTCGCGCTGATTTCGAGTGACAGGGTTGGAGTCGTGCTTCGCATCGGGAACAGATTCTTTCGGAGCGAATTTGTTAACTTGTGACTCTAAATCCTTGTCCTCGTCATCATGGTCAAACATATCACTGTCCGCCGACTCACTATGGCGCTCTGTACCGTCACCAAGCAAAATGATACGACCGCCTAACCCACTGTTAGGGCGGAAACGATGGTCCAAATCCATATCGATGTCGTCGGGGCTGTCGTCAATTCGGTGATGCACCCCCGGACCCCTGAATTCGGCTAAGACCATTCAAAGAAGTTAGCAAATGTTTTACGCTCTGATAGCATAAGGGATTTGGCGTTCAAGACTTGCCATACTCTGGCGGAGCGCACGGGCCATCGCCATTTGAGACCCTTGCTGCGACCTCTTTATACCACTGCTCTTTGGTACGCCCTTGAAGGAGGCCGATGATGACCATGGTCATGTTGTCGCACCCAACCCCACCAGTATCGCTATTTGAAGACAGACAATTGTCCATCATGTTCTCACAGATAGCTGACAATTCCTGCTTAGCTACGATTCCACGTCTAACAAATTCAATGACTGCTTGAGAAGACTGGCAGTCCCAGATGCCTGAGTTGGAAGAGTTAGCTAGTTTGGTCGCAACAGCGCAGGAAGTCAACTAACCATCACAGGCGATGACAAGGAATTCGTCGTCATCATGGAGTTCGTGGATAGAAACATCAGGAAATGCGGTAACAATTTGCTCTTCTGGAGGTAAATCGGCGCTTTTCTTGAATTCGAAGTCACCAATTGCTCGTGAGAGTGCAAGGTTGCCATTGACACGGCCAAAATCAACAAATCCGCCGGCGTTTTGGATTCTTGCCTTTTCACCTGCAAGTAGTTAGATCGCAAAAGCTTTTATGTTTTCTTCCCCTAGCTTACCTTCATTCTGCGGTTTGTGGTCGGATGAGAGAGGCTTCGCTCGGCCTTTGATGCCCAGCACACTTCGTGAATCGCCAGAGTTTGCCTGCTGCAATTAGCAAAGGTCTAAAAGTCCAAAACCAAGGGACATACCACGTAGATCTTGTTCTTTGATATGACACCGACCGAAGCTGTACATCCCGAGACCTCTTCCTCATACATAGGATCTAAGAAGAGATGAATCAGCCTCGTAAACATGGCAGCCTAGCTGGGAACATTCGAGCTCTTACCACTGAGTATAGCTCGGTCCGTCGCGAGGAACCCGTCCTTCAGTGCCTGTTCAATGTTCCCTTGCTTGAAGGCGTCCTGCTTTGCAACAATCTTGTGAAGGTTCTCGCCTGTGTATATTGCGACCTTGTCGCCCCCGTGTCCGTCATACACGCCAAAAAAGCTGAGACGTTGGTCGGCAGGCGTCGCAATTTTCTCCCCGTTGCGTTCATCGCTCTCAGCTTGCATGTCTAGAACGCAAGCGTGCGCATCCTCCATGCTGATACGCCACCCTTGCATCGAAGAAACCCCGAAAATGAGTGTTTCACCTTCTCCATTTTGTGATTTCTGGTAAATACAACAGTTAGTAAGGCGCACGATTTAACAGAGGAGTTAAAACATCGATCGGCGTCATTCCCGGTGAGGCCGCTGGCGGAGTGAACATTGAACGTAATTGGTTATAGCGAGGGTGGGGGAGCAAAGTTAGACGAACTCACCTTCTCAACCACCGGCTCCGAGAGAGTCTGACCCATCCTGCCCACTTCCTAAGAGGACTTGGTGTCGATGGTAGATAGTGTTATGTTGAGATCAAGAGGATTACGCTTCACGGGCATAGATTTGAGCAAGCGTCACTGATTTGTGGGGGTGATTGAGGATTGATGAGGGAGATGCCAAAACAAAGACTATGTGAGAAATATCGGCAAGGCGTAGGCTGTAAGGTATAGTACTGTCGTAGGAGAAAGGGTAACGAAGTACAGGTGGAAGTTCTGTGAGGTGTGGTCGTGTGTTGTAGAGGTTTGCAAGCAAAGAGGCAGGCCGAATAATCGTCATATGGCTTAACCGAATCAGGACGGACGTTAGCCGCACCACTGCCTGGACCGCGACTTCACCAGGCTGCACCGAGCCGCCAACCCCTTCAACAGGATTCACGGAAGCGACGAACGATTCACGTCACGGCCACCGAACGCCAGCCTTGGGTGAGCTCTCACCTTACTGCGCCTCAGCCAGGAACCCTGTCTGGTGGGCTGTGTCGTGAGTGCCCCTCCCAAGGCTATCAAGCCAAGCGCGAAAACGCCTGCTTCGAAGAGGACAAGCTAGACAGTGAATGCGCCGGGCGTTTTCTGCTGCTAGTAGGAAGAATCCTCTAGGTGCCTGGGCCAAGGCAGGTATGTATTGAGATATCTAGAACCAGCCCTGTTGAAAACTTGTGTGGATATGGTAAAGACACTGCAAGGGGCACGGGGCTGCAACCCAAGCGTCAAAGAATGAGAAATTGTGCTGGCGGCTTGCTGTGGCTGGATGTCCAGAATTTATGTATAGGCTGCCAATTGAATTTCAATGTTTGTAGTTTTGTGCATACCGATCCTCCTTTTATGCCTTGACAATCACAGATGTTTGAATTCACGCAAACCAAGTGCTCTCGAAATGGACATCCGGTGAGACATCTGTTTAGAGTGTCCCCTGCGGCTTGAGTCGTATTTACAATACTCCAGGGGCATGCTAACCCTACAAATAGTAAATGTCCATGACCAAGGACCTGGGCTTTATTCTTTCCAGTTGTCAGAACCGCGAGCACTCCGCTAACAGCTCTTCCGTTTCCACATCAGCAATGCCTTCTTTCATTCCACTCTTCTCAAACAACAAGCCTATGGCCACCGACAACAAGCAGGCCTTTAGACAACGCCACTCAGTCGGTGATAGGTAATGGAAATAGGTAATGGAAATAAGTAGTGAGACATATGATGGCAAGAAACAGGGTGGTGAGTCATAAGGTAACGCAAGCTTTGGTACCGGTAGTCGGTTACACCATAGCAGTGACTCTTCCGATGGTGGACCAAGGAAATATGTTCCGACAAGCTAATAACAAGGCCACGCCGTTTCCCGTAAGTACTAGGGACTAGGGGCCAGATCAATGGATAAGAGCTTGGGAAATATACTAGAGTCGGGGGCCCCTAATGCTATACCATCCGTGTTGAGCTTCGAATTAGGATGAACATCGGCATCCATGAAATTCCTTTAGCTCCCTTCCAACGGCACCCGTGTTTCTAGTTGCCACAGCACGTGTGCGTACAACGATATCGTGACTACATCACCCACTCCAGGTAGCTTGGTAGGTCCAGTCAATCCTTAGGTCTGTCTGAAGGCCCCACCGACCGTATCCTTGAAAGTCAGCAGATAGTTAGACCAGGAATCTTATCCCGGCCAAAGCCATTCTTAAAAAAGGATGTTCGTGCCATGAACCCCGTGGATTCGATTTCTCAGAGACTTTCTATAACTACCCGATAGCATTGTCAGTCATTCGCGACACTGCTACGACACCGAGCCTGGGAGGTCCAGCTCAATGGCCACAGCTACTTGGAGCTCTGCGGGATGCCTTGCTGTATATTTTCGGGATAATCTAACACGACAACAGCACACCCAGGACCAGCATTCCATCAGCAAATATGGCCTCTTGGGATGAAACCTCTTAATATCTTCAAACCATCTCGCTTTGGAGATGATACTCATATTGATGGATTCAAATTCCGGGATACCAGTATGCGGGAAGTACTGCCAAGTACCTGGAACAGTCTCATTTCATGGAAAATTAGTTCCGATTTTTGCTGTTCCTGTTCGTCCTAGCATTTCCAATATTCAAGACACTACTAGAGCGCTTCACCAGTTGATTCGACACTTCTGGCGGTCCTTTCTTGACATCTCTTCGTATCATACCCATGAATCTTAATCGCCATTTTTTTTCCAAGTATATCCCGCGTTAACTAGTCGTGGGTAAGAGTAAAAGAGTAACGTATTGAGAAGTTATTGTCAGAGGATCTCCAATCACCATGCCTCGCGGGTTTATAACCATTCCTATCGTCAACAAGTCCCGAGTTCAATCCCGTACCAAGCGGGTTGAAATTGTAATTCAGTCATCCTGGGGTTTCGGAAACAACAAAATTGTTCCTTTAAGCCATACGTCCTTGATCGGCAAGCTGATTTTCGGGTTTCGAACTTGTCTTATGTTTCAGTGAGACAACTCTCAGGTGATCTCTTTGGGCAGCGGCCACAAGAGCCATTACACACAGGAGTTCTTACACTCGACGTCACAGCCGATTGTCATCATCGCAACATACCATTAGAATCCACAAGATGAAAGACCGAGTTTATTTGACTACTTTCCCAAAATCTGTACCTCTTGGAAAGCACCAGTCCGGCTTTCTTTGAGCGGAGGAGCGTACCTCAATGCTGACAATCATGCCGTACACGACAAGAACTTTCTGGAGATAGACAATCCTTAGGACCCGGGGAGCATATTGAATAGATATTGTAGGACGGCCGCTCGCGGTTTGGTGTTTGCGCAACCAAAATGCAACCCTTCGATGTCATTTGAAGCTGCCAAGAGACATGGAGCAAGAACGACCCTGTCGAAGCAAAAGAGTTTAGAAGCTGCATTGTGAGGGACCCCAGCTCGAAAATTTATGGAACTGAGCGATTACTATTTCGGCAAGTTTACACTTAGCAATACATCAGTGGTTTGGGCCAGCATGTATCCCGGCACTTATGCAAGCATAACTACAGGCACACTACAGTCGTCCTTCCAAAATTAGTAAAATGTTTATATAGGTTACTTTGTTCCCGGACAGTATAATCCGATGCTGGCGCTAGAAAATTTGTAGGAGGTGCTTCCTCCTAGACGATTACAGCCTCTAGGCATTGCCGAAAGGATTCTGATTACCAACAGATAGCGCAACTTCAGGGTGCTTCTCCTGCTGTCTGGTTTCTGGGCTTATATTTGTTTAGGGTTCCAATATGCCTCGGCGGCCTCATTGAACTCAGGAAAGACACCTAACTAATGACTTTAGATCCTGAAGTTAGCCGTGGTATTAAAATGTAGCTAGACTCGGTACGAAGAGAGTTTCATCCCGTAAAGCATACCTGGGATACCTTCGACGACATCTACTAGGTTGCTAGTGGGAAGGCTTTCGGATAGCGACGTGATAGACAGGATGCACTAGACGGCTATCTGGCCTTTGAAGGACACCAGCGAGCAGTGCGTTACAGTGTATTTACCCAGACTCCTGCACAGTCACGTACCAAGGACGACCCTTCAGTCTATTACAACAGCCCCCAGTCGTGTCTCAATATCTTATGGATCAATAGAGGAGGTAAATTAAGTACTTTAGGCGTAGCCCTCCGGAAGTGGTATCCATTTGGTCAGCAAGTTCGCTAGCACCGGGAGCGGGGTTAAAAGTCTATTAAATCAACTTCTATTTCAAAGCACGAAACCACGAACACATTTTGATCCGCTTGCGTTGCACGCTCAAGAACCAAATGTAAAGAAAAGAACTAATATAGCTCCTTAAGTCGGCGCATTTAACTCCTCTATACCTCTGCAAGCCGTCAATCGTCAACCATCCCGAGCCTTATCCTACTATGGAATGGACACTTGCATCTTGCAGAATGCAAGTAATAAATTTTCGGTAGTACCGATCTACTCATAGTGATGATTATCCTCGAATTACATCGTGCACTATGTGTAAATAGTGAAATATCGTTAGAGGCACAGCGTAGGAGAGAATCCAGAACATTTCAAAAGGAAGAGCTTGACGTTGATTCCTGGGAAGGAGCTCAGTCGATCTGGGGCCTGCTAAGCTGATAGCAGCAGGTCATACGATTGTGAGTAACCAAAATCCGAGCAGATTAACCACTATATCTCCGCACCACTAGCGCAGCCGGAGTGCAGGATCCTGGTTTAAACCCGCATATTCTCACGACTACACGCATATTAAGCAGCTGGACCCCTGTAAATACCCTTTTTCAACAGCAGCTCAACATCGCGACAATCATTAAGAAGGCAAGTACTTGCCAATCATCGAATGTATCTAGAATCCTGGCTTTGGTCAAACAAACGATCGTGGCGACGACAGCTGTATATGTGGGATGCCATGAAGGCTAAGAGTCACTTCTGCTCAACGCAATAACGTTCGTGTACGGAGAGGGATGAGAAAATACCCGACGAGGTGCAGTATGTGGCTAAGCAAAGTGCTTCATGAAGACGAAGGCAATGAGGAGTAGGTACTATTGTATTGCATAAGCAGGTGCTGGTGCAGTAATTATTTTTCTTCAGCAGCTACCTAAGTTTTCAGGTACATTAGGCTTGCTGTCAGCATGTGTTGGGATCATGAAATCGACAAAAGTATTTCAAAGTGGCAGCGTCCTAGCTCGCGGCGTTACGATTGCCACTAGATATTGCGCCATCAGATGGCAGTTTCAGGACAGGGATGCACAAGAATGGGAAAAAGGGGAAAATCAGGTTCTCAACTACACCATGGTTCAGATTCGGCTGCTACCTCATTTAGCGGCGACCTTTGCTCTGGAAAGAACATGATGCAACTGTATCAGGAGAATCAAAAGAAGATGAGTCAAGGTGGCCAGGCCGGGTCTACCCTGAAGGGCGCTGGCCCAGAAGGGACCCACTCCGGAAGTGAGTTCCTGGCTGACTTGCATGCAACGTCGTGCGGTCTTAAGTCACTAGCTATTTCGATCGTGGCCGATGGCCTTGAAGTGTGCCGAAGAGCTTGCGGGGCCCACGGATGTAGTAGCTTCAGTGGCATTCAGCCGTGGTATTCTGATTATCTCCCGACCACGACTTGGGAAGGCGATAATTATATGTTGACCCAACAGGTTGCGCGTTATGTGAGTTTTCTTTTGCACATGTCGATGAATTACTAAAATCCTACCCGAATTCCTCTCCAGAGCCGATATGGGGGCCGTCTTTGATATTATTGGCAACGACGAAGATCTTGTCGCGGCATTCGCACAGCGCCGAGCTGAATCCGCTAAATGCGATTACGGCCGATCCTTATCCCGACGTGGCGTGTTGTTCGAGGACTCGAGTTCGAAAGTAAGCTTTGAGGCTGTAAGATGACGTTTAGAGCATGCTTGGTGTTATATATAATTGGTCTACATCCCTTTGTATGGCAACCGTTTCTTGCAATATTCGTATATGCACGCCTCCCAAGCCAATCTAAAGGCTCTATACTGTATATAGCTTGGTATTAAAGCCTTGGTCAGTGCAACTGCTCGGCGGTAGGGGTATAGGCGCCACCTCCGAATTTCGGAATCTTGGATATTGCGGTGAGTAGCAGCGATGTGGTTAGAAAGCCTGTATAGAATAGTAGTGTAGTTAATTAAAGAGCCTTAATATTATTGTTGCCTATTTAATTCTCAAAGTCTCAGCAAAATATTATCCTTATACCTAGAAAACGTTGTGCGTCTTTAGCTCCGAAGCCTCTAAAGGCTTAAAAAGCTTTAAAAGCTCTAAGGCCTCTAAAAGCACCTTAAGCATGGAAGTCTTATTTACAATCTTTTTAGGCAACGCAGTATATATACGATAGCTTAGCGGCAGTAGCTGTACAGCCTCCAGAGGCTTTAGCGGCGGTAATACTGAGTAAGGATATTTAGGAAGAGGTTCGGCCGACTGGCTAGAAAGAGGGTATTAAGGAAGACGAATTAAAGGCTATTTTTGAGGCCCGCGGTGAGACCGCTAAGGATAAGGTAGATGAGGTAGATGAGACTAAATTACCAGAGCTATTAGCTAAAGAAGTTTTAAGAATGGGCTTCCCTACCGTACCTACTACTTGGGAGCCTATGGCTACTGTTCCTAAACTAGATCTTAAAGTCATTAACCTTCTAAAGGAGTTAATATTTACCGCTTGGCGTGCTAGTGAGCCTATCTACAACTCTAGTACGGGCGCCCAATCTAATAAATCTTCTGCTTAAGATAAGGATGATAAGCGCTCTACTTACTGTATAGTAGCAGATTAGGTTAGTATAGTGTCCGGTGGGTGTAGATCTAGGTAGGACCTACCAATTCAAGTATTTCTACTGTTTTTTAGTGTTAGCGTATTTAAAAAGCTTGCAATTAGTACGAACCTCTATACAGCCTCTTAAAACGCTAGCGGATATTACTAATTAGGACGGTACGCCGGTAAACGATCACGGGCGTGGAAGGAGACCTCTGCGGGCGAGTTAATAATTTGGGTAGGATTTGTTATCTATATAGGCGTCTTTAAAGTTCCTTAAGTGCGAGACCTTTGGGCTATAGATCCTGAATATCCTAGATACTTAATTAGCTTATTTATAGGCCAAAAAAGATAGGAGTAACTTAAGCGCTTCTTTTACGTATTACCACCTCCACTAGAAGGCGTTAAGCGTCATATATTTAAGAAGATTAAGCCGTTAACAATATCTTTAGGCGAGGCGTTTAGAAAGTATATTATACCTAGATCTATGGTTAGCTTTAATAAGATGATGGTAAGATTTACTAAATAATTTATGGCTATAATTAAATTACCTAGTAAGCTAATACCTAAAGGCTATAAGATAATAAGTCTTTATTAATATGGATATTGCTATAGCTTTATATTTATATTACCTAGTTGCTTTTTTAGGCTTCCTTCTTAAATGGATTACTAAGATATTGTCCTCTTAAAGACCTCCGAATGCGTCCTCTACCTTACCTAATAGCTTCCTCTCTAGACCCGTTAATTCTGCCTATTTTTAAACAACTACTTCACCAATATTCTGTTGCTTTAGGTGCTTTAACGGCTTAGGGTTACTATAGCTAGGACGGCTTAATTAAACTTAAAGGACTACCTAAAGGTGTATAAAAGGGCTAATAAAAGAAAGGTAAGACTACCGTTTAACTTTATTACGGGAATAGTTGTTAGCGCAGTTAATTCGGTGCTTTTAATTGTATGGCAGGATAAGAATTTAGTATGGTTTTTGACGACGGCTTACTTATGCAGCAGTAAGGATGTTAATAAAGTTAACTAATGTCGGCCGCGAGTATATAATTCCTTCCTTAAAAAGCTGGTGGCTAATGTTTAGGGTAATAATCTAATTAAGAAGTTAACGCTTCCTAGGCTCTCTATTAACTATAATAACTAAATAGGCGGCGTTAATATCTATAATTAACTTTGAAGCTACTACACTACCCAGATTACTACTGTACGTACCTAAATACCCTTATTCTTTTGGGCGCTTAATACAGCTGTAATTAACGCCTATATTATTAGTAAGAATATCTTCTGGACGTTAAGTAAGCTATTCCTTTATACCTACTGCCGCTTCTATATATAATTGGTATAGAACCTTATTATTATGGGCAGTTGGAAGATAGGGTTAACTAAATAAGATACTAAGCGTTATCTTTATCTAGTCCTATAAAAGCCTGGGCAATATTAACCTAGTACTGGGCCTGGTCATTAAAATATTAAAACAAATTAAAGAAGTACCTACGTTACTGCTAAAACCCCACTACCTGCGATTTAATAGTGTATGTGAACTTACCGCTCTATTAAAGGTTTTATAAAGAAGTAAGGCTATAAGGGCTCACTAAGATACTAGATATATAAATGGAAGGAGGCTAGGAAGCTTATAATATAAATACGGCGAACAGTATATAAATGCGAGGTTTATAGGCTTCCTCTATGCCTTTAGTGCTTTAATAGCTTTTATTTAGCAGGCGACGACTAGGTAACTATTTTTAATCCTCTACTTCCTTATACCTCCAATATTAAGACCCTAAAGCTAATTAAGCCTTTACAGCAGTAACTTTCTTAGCCTCCTTTAAGCCCTCCTCTACTGCCTTTAATTGATCCTCTATACTAAATAATCGCTAATTAAACTGTTTAACCACCTATAGCACCTTAACGTAGTCGGCGGGCTAGTGGCCCACGCGGGCTAGTGGCCCACCTCAAAACTCACCAAATTTATACCTTAATATCTCAACAACCACTTAATAATAA
>Ga0307515_10016958_pt1 | contig 13308 bp, 3 predicted proteins | sample 17_EM_MG_FD_194513 | JGI IMG/M metagenome (GOLD analysis project Ga0307515, IMG submission 194513) | Populus trichocarpa ectomycorrhiza microbial communities from riparian zone in the Pacific Northwest, United States - 17_EM | ecosystem: Host-associated > Plants > Roots > Unclassified | place...
ATGCCGCGCATCCATGTTGGATCGTATAGGTGCCTTAATAGGAGAATAGTGTTGTTGTTATTGCTGTAAGGGGCACTCAGTGGTTGTTTTCGAGATCTCACCATCCTATATAAAAACTTTTTACCACCGCCCACAATACCTATAACCACTACCACTAGGTTATATCGCACGCTGTGCGACGTCTTTGCGTTGGCTCTAAGTCTGAACTTCGAAGACTTAGGTTCGTAGCCGTCACCACGTATAGGTGTAGAGTCCGTTTTCGACGGCCTGGCTTACGGATATATAGTTTATAGATATATAGCTTACGGATTTATAACTTAGGCAGGTTGTAGATCTATAGCTTTATTAACGGAAGGGTTTTAGTCCATATTTTAGTTTACGGGGGTATTACGGTCCGTAACTTAGGTACTAGGTATACTTTAGCCCGTAAAATTAATTCCGAAACTGCTTAAGTTTATAGGACGAGTTTGGTTAAGTGGGTTAGGTATAAGGCCAGCAATTATATTAAGTTTAGAAGAAGTAAAGAGTTCCTTAGTTTCTTAGAACTGGTCTAGGATTTCCTCTTTAGTCTATTCCGTTTGGTCCTTTTTGTATATTATGTTGTACAAGGACTATATAACAGTAACTCATTTATTCCTTTTAACCTATACACCTTAGTTATATAAGAGGGTCCGTAGGTTACGGATAGTAGTAGGGTTATATACTTTAAAGATAGCTTCCGTAAAGTTCGCGAAGTCTTCCTAGTATTACTCCTATAGGTTAACGTTCATAAGCTTAAAATATTCATATTTAAGAACTTTAAATTTAATATAGTTGTTAACGTCAGGTATAGACGTAAGGTTAACTCCCTACCTCTACTTTTCCTAACCTTCATCGACTTGCTTTCTTAGGTCTACTATACTATATTGTGTAATATAGTACGTAGTAGGTGGGAAAGGTCTTATAGTAGTCCGTAAAGGCGGTTAACGGGTCCATAGTAGTTTATAGAAGGGTAAAGATGTCTATAAGGGGTCTTAACAGGTCCATAGTAGTCCATAGAGGGGTAGGAGGTCTCCGTAACGGTCCATAAAGGTGATTAACAAGTCTATAACAGTTCGCAGAAGGGTAAAAGGTCTCCGTAAGGGGTCTAAAAGACGTCAGAGGTATTAAAAGAGGGTGTGGTAAGGGTCAGGGTTCAAGGTGGTCGCGTTCTTAGTGATCGCGTTCTTAACGTGGTCGCGTTAACTACTAGTATAGTAGTTAATATCTCTAATTAAGGTGGAGCGTAAATATCTTCCAAAACCAGGGTAGATTTAAGGTAATTCTAGGTAAAGTAGAGCGTCAGACATCTTCCAAATCTAGAGTACTTTAATTCTCTTTAACTAAAATAGGGGCTTGCAAGGTTGTCAGAAATTGGCGTTAAGGGTGCTGACTAAGCTCTGTACGCGAACTCTACATGCAATCTATATAGACATTAACTGCATCTACTGCATCACGAATTAATTAATATTCATCGTCTGCGTCATCTCTATCATTAATTAGACCCTTAAGATAGCTCCACTATAACCCCATAACCTTATAATTCCAACAGGTTATAAGCCTGGGTAGTAATACCTCTCCTAACTTAATATCGACCCCCTAAAATAACCTCCTCTACCTTAACCTTAACGACACCTACATACGACCACAAGGCTAGTAAAATTGTTATTTTTAATGGAGACAACTTTACAGACTGGGAGCGCACCTATAAGGCAGCCCTAATTATATTAGAGAGCTAGGATTTTATTACTAGTATAGAGGACCCAAATTAAGTTAATTTAGCTAACGGAAGAAGAAGATAAGGGGAAGCAAACAAGATTATCTATAATTCAATAGGAGACGACCGCCAGGAAGAGATACGAGCGATAATAAAGGCGTACAATATTTAAGGAATGTGGAAAGGAATAAAGAAGTTTAACAAGGCCAATAACAAGGTCTATATTTCTAGACTTCACAGGGAGTTCTATAGCACTATATTCGACCCTACAAAAATGCGAATTATCAAGTTCCTCCATATACTTAATCAATTTAAGATTAATCTAGCCTTGATATCTTAAGCACTTACCAACGATAATATTAAAGAGTAACTCCTTCTAGCCCTACCAAGCGATATTATATAGTAGAATGCGAAGACCTAGTGTCTATAAGACAAACGAGACCTTAAGAGCTACATTACCCTTCTTTAGGAGTACAAGACTGCTCTCCCTATATAAGTATAAAATGCAGTACTTATATACGAGAGGAAGAACGAACCTAGGGGGAGAAGGGGAAACCGAGGTCAAACAAGGGGCAGAGGTTATGCTGGTAGATTTGATTATTCCTTATCACGCCATCGCCATAGCTTATCATCTCAAGTAAGCAAGGAGCTAAGACAACCAGAAAGAGACGAGTGCAGAGTATACTATCAGAAAGGTCACTACTAGAAGGACTGTCCCCTACTTAGACAATTCCGATTTAATAATGCTAAGAAGATAGATTAAGGTACTCCTAAGGCAGAGGAAGTAGGGAATGTAGCAATAGCTGAGGAAGAATTTAACAGCGATTTAATCTACCTTAACCCTAATCCTAAACGTGCTATACTTACAACAACGTCTCTAGCTTGGGCTCTCAACTTAAGTGTAACTAAGCACTTTACTAATAACCAATTAGACCTAACACACTTAAAGAGATGGAATACGCCAAGACAGGTCCGTACTACAAATAGGACCATTGTCCCTACTATAGGCTACGGTTAAGTCTAAATCGGTAGCCTAAGGTTAAAAGACATCTAGCTTATACCTTCGTTTAAGACGATCAAGCTAATCTCAGTAAGGACTCTTACTTAGGAAGGCTACTCGATTACATTTAACCCAGACAATTAAGCTACTAGTAAGTATAAATTAGGTGCGACGTTTAAGGCCACTATAAAAAACAACCTTTATATACTACAAGAGCATCAGGAAGCATTTAATGCGATAGTGGAAGTACACAATTTATAACCAAACGTCAGTAAAACAAATATTAAGCTATAGCACCGCCGAACTGGATATACAAATTATAGTAACCTATTTAAGCTATAGCACTCCTTACTAGGTATAAAGCTTAAGAAGAGAGCAGTACTAGTTGGTAAGAGCACGTGCAAAGCTTATCTAGTAGGGAAGATGCGAGAAATACTAAGCAAGAAGACGACTAGGCGCGAGAAGGTACCTAGTTAAGGACTACACTTTAATACTATAGGACGAATTGGTATATTAATTAGAGGTTATAACTACTACCTACTAGCCCTAGACGACGCCACACGCTATACTTAGGTTATCCCTCTTAAAACGCTATAAACTAAAGAGGTACTACCGCATATTAAGGAGATTATCACAAGGGCAGAGAGGTTCACTAGTAACAGAGCTGTCTGGATTTAAGCGGACAATAGAAAGGGGGAGTTTGGCCGTAGATTTTAAGACAAATTAATATCTTAAGGTATTAATTTTGAACCTTGTCCGCCATACAAGCACTCATTTAATAGCGTAATTAAACGCGCAATCTATACGGTTAACTGTAAGATAAGGTCACTTCTATATTAAGGAAATATACTAGTTAAACTCTAGTGCTACGCAGTTAAACACGCTGTCTAAATTAAGAATTAAGTACCAACCTTAGCACTTCCATTTAACAACGAGCACAGTGGTGCTATTATACCCTATAAGGTATACACCTAATAAGTCCCTAACCTTAAGAACCTTATTATCTTTAGGTGTTACGCTAATCTAATCAATACGCTCAAGAAACACCCTAGAAAGTACGACTTAAGGATAAAACCTAACTACGTTTTTATAGGATTAAAAGGGAGTAGTTAATTCAAAACAATGAACTTATATACGCAAGCAATTAAGCTCTTTAGAGATGCTAAAGTAAACAAGTATAGGTTCCCTTATAGAGCACATTAGGTATAGGCTACGAGCCAAGCTGCGAACTGACCTAGACCTCCCCCTACTACCTCAAACGGGCCAATAAAGACTCCAGTTGCAAGAACTAAGAGTAGGCCAAATAGTAACCAAGTGGGCCGCTTAAGCCGAGTAGAAAGCCTAGGTTAAGACCGAGTAGGCCACTTAAATTAAGTAGGAAGCCCAGGTTAAGATTAAGTAGGACGCTTAAATCTATAAGGTAATGCTAAGGGTAGGACGCCCATATAAAGCACATCGATACACATTCCTCATGCGTAGAGAACAAGGTCTAGAAGGTTACCAAATATAAAGGTTTTTAACGATACGGTGGTTTAGTTAGTAATAGCTATAAAAGCTATCCACCTAAAAGCTGAGAACACTACCTCCTTAGGAGCACCTACAGCACCATTCAACGCTATTAAGCTAGATTAGGCCTTAAGGGAGGACGCTCCTAGCTAAATAAAAGCTATCTTTAAAGAATTTCTCTCTCTTAAGAGAATGCACACCTATACCATCATAAGGGGGAGAGTACCAGAAGGAAGGTCATTACTCCTAAGTAAGCTAGTTCTAAAGCACAAGTATAATGCTAAAGGAGAAGTAATTCGCAAGAAAGCAAGACTGTGCATTTGGGGAGACAAGCAGACCCCTAATATCGACTATTTTGAGATATTTACGTCTATTGTATAATACGACACCTTTAGGTTCCTAATGGCAAAGATAGCAGCAGAAGACCTTAAACTCAACCATATTAACGTTAAAACTACATTTTTGAACCCGCTGTTACAAGAACAGATTTATATACAGATTCCTAACCTATTAAGAGACTTTGAGCCTGACCTTAAGGAGGTAGAAGACGCCTACTTAAAGCTAAATAAGTCACTTTACGGCCTAAAGCAGGCACCGAGAGAATGGTTTTAGATAGTTAAAAAGTTCTTTAAGAGCATAGGTTTAAAAGCAGCTAATACTAACCCCAATCTCTTTATAGGAAATGAAGTATATATCTTACTATTCATTAACGATATGCTAATCGCAGGAAAGCGCCGATACCTTAATATTATAAAGATAAGAATCTTAAGAGAATGGAGATACAAAGACCTAGGTTCTATAGAAGTATTTATAGGCTTCTAAATCGTTTAAGACCATACAAACCAAACCCTTAAGCTACATTAGACGATGTACACTAAGAAGCTACTCAAACAGTTAAAAATGGATAACTATAATCCAGCTAAGCTACTAATACCAGCTAGTACTGTTCTAAAGCCCAATATTAAAAGCCTCCTTAAGTATAATAATATGACAGTCTACCAACAGATTATTAGGTCTACAATCTACCTCTTAAACTACACGCGTCCTAATACTAGCTATACTATCAGTTAGCTAGCTAGGTTTATAGCAGCACCAGGAGAATCACATTACCAATTAAGTAAGCAGCTACTACAATATCTAAACGGCACTCTTAAAACAGGAATTACCTACTTAAATTAAGAGATTTACCTACCTTTATGCAAGCTTACGTTACCTACTAGCTATAGTATCTTTACCGACGCTATATAGGGAACAGAACACGATCGGATATTATTCTAAGGCGTAGCAGTCATACGCTATAGGGGAGCGGTAATCTGGATGGCTTAAAGACAAAAGTTAACGGCATTAAGCTTAATAGAAGTAGAGATTATGGCAGCGTTAGAAGGAGTAAGGTTAGTAGTATAGCTTAAGAAGCTAATAAGAGACCTAGGGGAGAGAGATAACGATAACCCGTTTATCCCTACGCTCTACTGTGATAATAAGGGTACGGTCAACCTTTTATACAACACAAAACACTACTAGAAAGCTAAGCATATTAAGACTCGATACCTCTTCGTATAAAACAACATAGTTTAGCAAGGTTAACTTAAAGTAGTACACATACCAGGTAAAGATTAGCCGGGAGATATACTCACAAAACAGCTACCAATTAACCAATTTACGAAGCACTGTGTAACGCTAGGAATCGGTAACTAACAGCAAGTAATAGAGGTTTTTTACTTACTAGGTTTTCCCTCTGTACGCAGGCCAAATGGCGCTTATAAGGTATTTGGGAATAGCTTTATAATTGCCTATTTAGGACAGACGAGGAGAGCGTCGTCAGCATAGGGGAGTGTTAGAAATTGGCGTTAAGGGTGCTGACTAAGCTCTGTACGCGAACTCTGCATACAATCTACATAGACATCAACCGCATCTACTGCATCACGAATTAATTAATATTCATTGTCTGCGTTATCTCTATCATCAATTAGACCCTCAAGATAGCTCCGCTGTGACCCCATGACCTTGTAATTCTAATAAAGGTGGAGCGTAAACGTCTTCCAAGCAAGTGCGTATCTCCTAATCTGTGCGCGCTCACTAATTAGTATTGGTACCAATTTAATGGTATAAGTGAGTCGTGTCTAGGGGCACGAAATACGTGTAGTATCGTATACTCATTTAGACGGTGGTAACTGTCGATTGTATTAAAGCAGACTACGTGGTCTATATACTAATGCGTCCTCCCCTTAATTAGTTAGTGCTTTATAAGTGCACCAGATACGTAAGCAAGTGGCTAGTGCACTAAACGCGTAAATGCGTACCTGGCGTACCGAACGCGTAGGCACGCGGTTAGTACGACAGGTGCTATAATTATACAATAAGTTTTATAAAATGGAAGTCCTATACCTTAGACTCCTTATTTTTATAAACGGTATATAAATAGACCTAAAGAAAGTTAAAGTAATTATAAACTGGCGTTAGGAAAATAGAAGGGTAGTAGGGGCTAACTTAGGGTTAGCCCGGGGCCAGCCCGGGGTCATTTTTACTAGATCCGCTAATCTACTTATATATACTTCTTTACGCTAGCCCGAGGCCATATTAGCAATATTAGCAACATAAGCAATATTATTTTTAAAAATTCTAATAGCTATAATATTTCCTATAACCGTAATATTTATATAGAAATAATAAAATTTAAAATTTAAAATTTAGGTATTAAATAATTAAGATAAGCGGGAAGCCTCTCGTAGAGGCTCTAAATTGGTAATTAGCGGTGTTCCTAACAATCTACTGGCCGTATACTAATTTCCTAACTAGGCCTAGTGCCTGCCTGTCCTACCTAACCTGCCTATTCTGCCTATCCTACCTATTCTACTAGTCCTACTATTCTACCTATTCGTGCCTACCTGTTTGTCCCTACCTGTCGCGCCTACCTATCTATACCTACCTATCTATACCTACCTGTCTATGCCTACCTATCCCTGCCTATTATGCCTACCTATCCCTACCTATTATGTTTACCTATCTATGCCTACCTGTCTATATTTGTAATTTAAGGGAGAGGTTAGCCCGATTAAAGGCTCTGCTTAATTTAATTGCGATTAATTAATTTAATTTAAATCATTCTCTATGCGTTCGCTAGCTATATATTTAAATAGTAGTTATCTAGGGTACCTCCCTATAAGGCCTTAATTTGATTTAGTTTAGTATAGGCTAATATTAAGACTGTGGTTCGATTTAATTAATTGATTAAATTAATCGTAGTGTTTACTGGCTAATTGTTTAAACGGTTGTCGTCTAGTTTTAGCAACAGTCGTTTAGTTCTAGCGACGGTTGTCTAGCTCTAGTGACGGTTGTTTAGTTCTAGTAATAGTCCTCTAGCTACTATTCTGGTGCCTCCCTAAGTAGGGAGGATATAAGGAAGGAAGGAAGGGTAAAGGTGGTATTTAGGTATATAAGGGGTATGCAAAGGTATATATAAAGGCTATTAGGAATATAGCGGGGACCTAATAGTACTTAGGAAAATTAAAGTCCTACTAGGAGCCTGCTTAGAGCCTACTTAGAGCCTACTTAGAGCCTACTAGGAGGCCTTTAGGATTTTAATACCCTAATAGTAATAAATGTAATAATAGTAACAATATTTATTTTATAGCTATAAGCTAGCGTATAGCTTTAGGGGGTTAGCTAATATGGCAGAAAGCTAGCCCTAGGCTCTGGGGGGTTAGCTAATATAGTAAAAAGCTGGCTCTAAGCTCTAGAGGGTTAGCTAATATAGCGAAAAGCTAGCCCTAGGCTCTAGGGGGTTAGCTAATGTGGTGGAAAGCTAGCCCTAGGCCCTAAAATCACTTTTAGCAAAACTAAATTTTATACGCTACTTCCCGTTTTCCTAATGGGTAAGAACCTAAGAACGTTAAGAATATAAGAGCCTTTATAGGATTTGCCAATTTCTACTAACAGTTTATTAATAACTTCTCTGCCCTAGTTTTACCCCTTATTGCTCTAACCTAAAAGGATAAAGCTTTTATCTTTAATAAGGAATATAAGAAGGCCTTTACTTATTTAAAGGTTATATTTACTACTGTACCTATACTCTAATACTTTAACTTAGAATAAATAAGTGTTATAGAAGCTAACTTATCTAATTACGTTACTAAAGGCATTCTGTTTTAATATAATAAAGAAGGAGTATTATACCCTATAGTATACTTTTTAAAGCAACTAAGCCCTGCTAAATATAATTACGAGATTTATAATAAAGAATTGCTAGCTATTATTAGATACTTTAAGCAATGGCGACCTAAACTAGAAGGCGCTAGATTTCTAATTAAGGTCCTTACCGACTATAAGAACCTATAGTACTTCACAACTACGAAATAGCTAGGTTATTGTTAGGCCCGTTAGTTAGAATATCTATTACGCTTCCAATTCTTAATTATATACCACTTAGGCGTCTAAGGTTAAAAGCCTAATACTCTAACCTAATGCTCGTAAGACGCGCTAGCCTTAAAAAAAGCGTACTCTTATTGAAATTAGACCCTACTTCGCCCTAAACTATTTAACCCCCCTACTAAAGACCTTATAGTATACGTCCTTAAAATAACTAATTAATTAATTAAATAGATTATAGTTAATAAATACCTAAATAATAAGTTTATTTAAGAGACGCTTAAGCTAATGCAAGATAGTATTAGACGCTCTAAAAAGATTTCTTTAAGTAAATGCAAAGCCTATAGAAACCGCTTATATTACTAAAACCGTTTAGTTATTCCTAATTATAATAAGCTTAAGCTTAAGCTCCTTAAATATATATACAATTTACTTATTACCGGCCACCCGGGTTAAAAAAACACTAAAACTACTCTAATAGGAGTATTACTGTGGTGGTGTAATTTGGCCCCTGGATTTAATATCCAGATTAGGTATAGCTTTTGGAGAGCCTAGGCCTTCTATAAGTTATATAGATCGGTTTAGAGCCTTTAGAGTCTTTAACAACTTAGATAGGCATGACGGATATATAATATACTCTTTTCTTTCTTTTTTACTACCTGTTTTACTAACTAATTATAACTAACTAACTGACTAACCGGCCGACTGACAGACAGATAGATAGTACTGTGACTTTCCTATCTTAAAGAGGTCGTACCCTCCTATATATTTTATGGCATTCCATATAAGGATGACGGCAAGCTCTTTGGATTAGAAGTCCAGCGCTATATATATAGGAGACGCATAGGAACGTGCTGCAGCCACTGAAAACTGTTAAGTTACTATTACTGGAAGCCGTTAAGTTACTAATAGGTGTGGAAATTGAGCACGGAACTACTAGCGACGTACGTGTAGGCATTACTATTATTAAGATAAGTTAATAACACTTTTGGAGATTGTTATTTAAGACCTATAGTAGACGGAATAGATGACTAGGAGTGGGAATGCGAGCATGGGGTACGGTAGGATGGAGGATAAAAGAGAGGGTTATAATGCATTAAGACTAGTAAAAAGAAGTCTTTAATTTTTTATTTATTGTATTTATAACGGTTTATATAATTCTTTTGGCATTTATATAAGCCTCCCTTAAATTTATAAGAGTAATGGCGATAGGACTGATAAAGGGAATACTAGGGATGCTAGGCCTATTTTATAATGACGGTGGAAAAGGAAGCAGGCAGCCTGTTAACCTACGAAGTTTTTTTAACCTAGAGGATACGGTACTAGACCTGACTCCTATAATATTTAGAACTGATAACCTTTAGTAAAAAGAGGATAAGAACTAAGAGGTTAACTTACCTATCCTAGGAGAAACTACTAGTTTGTTGCCTTATAATAAATTACTAATAAAATAAGATAAGGTATATGTTATAGCCCAGCCTATACTAGCTCTAGGGACTTTAGGGACTCCTTACTTTACGGGATAAAACGTGTCGTAATTTATTAAATAGTATAAGCGATTATATATTTAACACCGTATTATAGACGATAAGAAGCATTAAGGACTTCTAAAATATTGCGACTATTAGATAGGGACCTGGATCCGAAGTCTGCCTAAGTTTATTATTGGTAGATAGACGGAACTCGTAAGAAAGCTTTAGATAGACTACTAAGAAAGTAACTACTTTTAATAAGTTGAGATAGTAGAATTCTTGGAAGCGTATATACTATAGTGTAGGAATAACCCACCTAGTAGTATACGCGAGTACTATAAATAATTTACACTGATTTCCTAGAAGGTTACTAAAGCTAATAATTTGGAAAACTGTAAATAAGGATACTGGTTTGTAAAAGGACTCCTATTTAAATATTAAAAATATACTATAACTAAAATAGGAGCTGACCTGGATAGATAAAAGTCTTTTAACTTCTACCTACTAAGGAGGGCTGTAGAAGATAAACTTAATTTTATAAGGGCGTAGACCGCTTATTAATAATAAACCCTAAGAAGTAAGGTCTTTGTTAACTGGTTAAATAATTCCGCGAGTAGTAGCCGGCTATATCAAACTAGAGAGATGCTGCTCTTTAGCCGCTTATAGTCTCTTAGCTAAATAAGTTGGTAAGTGCCCGTTATATAACCTAAGAGATAGACCCTAAGCTAGAGAGCCTTACTAGTTAACTCCGGAAGCTTAATCTTAGGATAGTTAAATTAGTAAGCGTTATATCTTTAATGCCGTTCCTTAATAGGATTTGCTAAAACCCAATATGGTATATATAGCTCCTAAATAAGGTGTTAGTGCGTTAAGAATAAGTAGGTCTGTAACTAGTAATAAATAATAACGGACTGCTGCCGTCCTATAAAGGGGCGCTATAAGAGCGATATAAGCTAGGTCTAGGAAGATATAAAGGACTAAGAAACCCTAGTATATACTAGGCATAAGCTAAGACGTATTATAGATGTGGAGGCCCTTATTATTTTATTAACTAATACCTAGAGCTTTAAGAACTAGTTAGCCGGGGGTTCCTATATATAAATAAGAACAACTAAATCTGTACTAGAATATATTAGCGCCTAAGAAATCTACTCCCGTATTTACTAAGTAGTAATTAAATTTAGTTCCTTAAAGACTGGCTAAGGCAGAATGCGAATATTAATCTTAATACGACAGTAATAGGTATCTAACTAAATGCGTCCTTAGTAGAGCTTATAGAAAGTAATAGTGCTAAAAGTAAAGAAGAGCTTAGTGAGTCCTAGGAAGATATATACTAAGTGGAGTCGGTATATATTAATTTAGTAGGAGTAGCAACCTAGTTATAGCCTATAATATGGTTATACGATCTTAGGAAGCTAAGAGGAGATATTAGGGTAATAAAACCACCTTTAAAACCGACTGGTTTATAGCTGGCAATAGTTTAAAATATACGACTAGGAGGATATATCTAAATCGCACTATAACTATAGTGGCAGGCCCCCTAATTACTAGTAAATAATAAGGAGACTAATAAAATAGACTATGCTAAATAGCTAAGAAGAAAAGTAGAGTAAGGAATTGAAGTAACCGCGACCGCTAAAGTACCGCGACTAAAGCCGGTTAGGATAATAGATATATTAAAAGGGAATGTCCTAAGCTTAACCGTAATAGCGGACAAGATCTTATTAAAAACTATTAAAGTTACTATTAGTAACTACCTTATGTATATACCTAAAGTTATAAGGTTATTCTTTAAGCCTCTTTTACTATCTCTTATAGAACCTTACTAATAAAAGTAAGAGAGTGTTAAGGTATCTATATTGTTAGCGTACTTAACATTTTATGCTAATTAAGCTGGCCTAATAATTGTAGGGGTAAACTAGATTAAACGGGAAGCAGGATTTACCTAGTTTTAACGATAATATCTAAAGGTGGAAGTATAGATAGGAGATAAAAGGGTTAAGTGCTTAATTAACTCTGGAGCGGAGCTTAACCTTATTAAGGAAAGTATGGCTCTATAACACGGCTTGCCGATATTAAGTCTGCCCCTATAGTTGTAGGGTATACGTCTAACGTCTGTAAATAGGACTTAGTCTAAGTTTATTAGATTAGTGTTACGGAACGCGGGCAATGGCTATAAAGCGTATGTATTCGGGGAGTCTACAAGACGTTGCGCGATCGATCGTAAGGGTCGAGGGCGTAAGGAGGTGATATACCCTCGCGTAGCTGATATAAGCTGTACGCGAGGTATATGTAAGAGCACGGGGTTCTCCTATAGAGGCCCCTACGGTCGGGTTCTGTAACATTACCCCCCCTCCTATTGAGGTGGAGCTCCGGCGACGCTGTGGTTGCTATATATATATAGGGGGAAATGCTTAGGGTATCTAGAAAAAGGAATATCGTTATAGGTGTGACGGGCTTATATAGGTGCTTCTGACTTAAAGCTTGTAGGTTGCTACTATGCGAAGGTACTGGGCTATAGAGGGGAAGGAGGCTGTTAGGGACTTGGTAAGGTGCAAGGGTATTGCTAAGGCGCTAGTAGTAAGTAAGCTAATAGCAATTTTCCATCCTGGGGATAGAAAATCCTAATTAGTTGGCTTCTTTTTAGCGTCTAGAATTTAACTAATTAGACAACTTTAACCGGCGGTTAAAGTTCCTTAATATTTTATTAGAGTAGTTACGTGACGGTAATATATAACGATTTAGCTGTAACAGCTCCTATAGGGGATTAGGTATAAAATCTCTGCTTAGGCCTAGTTTCTATAGGTTTACGTAGTAAAAATCACTAATTAGATCTTTTACGTTTTTAAAATCTTCCTATAGTTGCCATTCTGGCTGATTTATATCGAATCCTATATAGGTAGCTTTATAGTAGAGCCGCCGTCCTCTGCCTTTGCTAAAGTATTTAGAGTTAATAATTTATTTAACGGTTTACTTCTTATAGTTCTCGTCTTTGCTTTTATTTTAGATTAGTACCGGTGGGGGTTTAGGCTGTATTTATTCTAGTAGAGGGTTAGGCTAATAAAGGTATAGTAGCTATAGGTAAAACACGGGCTATATCCCGCGGGTGGCTAAGGTAGGTAGGAGCTCTAGTTTATATGCAGCTCCTCTATTAATAACTTATTTAATCTAGTAGGGGCTAAGGTTCTTATAATTAAGTGACTTTATAGGTCTTTATATGGAGATATTAC
>Ga0307515_10016959_pt1 | contig 13307 bp, 9 predicted proteins | sample 17_EM_MG_FD_194513 | JGI IMG/M metagenome (GOLD analysis project Ga0307515, IMG submission 194513) | Populus trichocarpa ectomycorrhiza microbial communities from riparian zone in the Pacific Northwest, United States - 17_EM | ecosystem: Host-associated > Plants > Roots > Unclassified | place...
GCATCTTTCATCCAAAAGTGCCTTCAAAACATAAAACAAAGAATATCAAGGCATTTTATATATAAAACATAGGCAAAACACTAGTTAAATGTGGGTGAAACTATCGAATAATATGGTTGCATCATTACACTAGTAGAAATTACAAATTAGTTAGGAAACATATGATTTTAAAGAAGAAGATGTGATGATAGATATATAATTATGTTAAGATTCATGATGTGAGCTTCCAATATGCTATGAATTATTTGTGAAGGGTTAGGAATTCTAGTTCATATAGGATTCTTTGTTTATAGCAATAATGAATATGCACAATTCTTTTTGAAATTTACCTTTTTATTACAATTTATTTTTCTTTATATTTTTACATATTTATTTTTTATTGTTTTCTTACATTTTTGTTTATATTATTTTACTCGCATTTGTTTTCTTTCTAATATGTTAAAATCAAGTAGGTTTCCATATATTTCATTTGATTTGTGAAGCTATTATCTGCTTCCATTTAGGTTTCAATTCCTAATTGTAATTTTTGAAGGAAAAAAATGAAGACCAAATAATATAATTGATGCAAAATTATAAGAGGGAGAACTAGGGCTTAATCATGCTAAGATAAAATCAGCATTCTTACATGGTGAACTAAATGAAGAAGTCTTTGTGGAACAACCTTGTGGATATGTTGAAAAAGGTCATGAACAGATGGTATACAAGTTGAAAAAGGCTTTATATGGATTCAAGCAAGCTCCACGAGCTTGGTATAGCCGTATAAAGTCTTATTTTATGAAGGAGGGATTTGAATGATGTCACTATGAACATACCTTGTTCATAAAAAACAAGGCAAGAGGTAAAATTCTGATCATATGTCTTTATGTTGATGATCTTATATTCACAGGGAATGATGAAACTATGTTTGTTAAATTTAAAAGCTCTATGATGCATGTATTTGACATGTCTGGTCTTGGGAAGATGACATTTTTTCTTGGTTGAGGTGTTGCAAAGGGTTGATGGAATATTTATTAACAAAAAAAAATATGCACTGGAGATATTGGAGAGGTTTGAAATAGACGAAAGCAAGCCAGTCCATAATCCCATTGTCCCTGGTTACAAACTCTCAAAAAATAAGGGTGGAGTGACAATTTATAACACTGTTTACAAACAAGTTGTAGGGAGTTTAATGCACTTAAAAGCTACTCGGCTAGATGTGATGTTTGCAGCGAGCCTCATCAGTAAGTACATAACAAATCCTACTCAGCTTTATTTACAAGCTACTAAAAGAGTTTTGAGGCATCTGAAGGGTACAACAGACTATGGTGTGTTTTATAAAAAAAGGTGAAGATGAGGGACTTGTTCCTTACACGAAAAATGAGTATGCTGGGGATTTAGAAGACAAGAAGAGCACCTCAGGATATGTCTTTAAAATGAGTACAAGAGTGGTGTCGTGGTCTTCAAAGAAGCAGCCAGTAATGACTTTATCCACCACTGAAGCTGAATTCATTGTAGCAACCTCTTGTGCTTGTCAAGCAACGTGGCTAAGATAAATTCTGGAAAAGCTCAGTCATGTCCAAAGTGAGTCTACTATTATTTACTATGATAACAATTCAGCAATTAAGCTTTCAAAAAGTCCTGTAATGCATGGATGAAGTGAACATATAGATGTTTGCTTTCATTTTCTTCGTGAACTCACAAAGGCACTATGACCTTAGTTCATTGTGGTACTAAAGATCAAATAACAAATGTGATGACTAAGCCATTGAAGCTGGATGCATTTTTTAAGCTGTGTAAATTGTTGGGAGTTTGTCTAGAATCATATGTAAGCCAATTGCTAAGTAGCAATTAGTTTAAGAGAGGATGTTAGAGTTGTTAACAGTAGACTACTATTTTGATAATAATCCTTATTGTTTAGGGAAGTTTGTTTAGTTTGATCAAAGGTTGTTAAAATCACGTTTTGACTCGTAAAATCGTATGATTTTATGATTCAAAATATGTTATCGTGTTAAATCGGCTTACAAACTCGAAAAGTGGTAAAATCTTAGTAAAATCATATAAAAACATTGAAATCAGCTAAAATCGTTTAAAATCGTGTTTTTGAACCCTGTTTTACGTGTTTAAAAGGAATATATATATACTGCAATTTGCACTACAGTAAGCCAATAACAACACCAAAAAGTAAAAAACCTAGCGTCTCCCAGCGCCTCTCTTTCTCAATGTCCTTCTAGTTCAAGTGTTCCAATCCAAACTTCCAATTTCCAAATTCAAAACAAATCATCTCTCGGTAGCCAAACAAAGAAACGGGAACAATTGATAACATAATTGCTTGCAAGCTTTACCAGCCTGGATCTGTTGGATTTGTCTCCAAATCTGTACGTATTCATTCCATTTCTCCTCTTTCTTCATAGCATGTTTATAAATAAAAGCTCAGGTCACATCTGGCCATTATACATGATAAAAGAGTTGTAATTCCACAATTGAAAGGAATGCCATTCTAATTGTTTTGGGTAGACTTGCTAAGTGACGGTGTCTTGGTCTATCGATCTCCTCTCATTACCATTGCTATGTATGTTAAAAGTTCTGAGAAAAATGCTTATTTTTCTATTGCAGGGTAGCATGTCTAATGAGCTGTATAACGCCATTGCCCGTGTAACTGATGGAATTTATGAAGGTAATTACACATGCTAGCTACTTTGTTTGGGTTTGTTTTTATGGATTTTCTAATACATGAAGATTTGAATTGGAGTTAAATCAGCATTATTTTTTAAAATCCTTTATATATTGCAATTGGAGGAGATGTGTTCCCAGGATCTACTCTTTCTGATCATGTTCTGCGGTTTAACAACATCCCACAGGTATATCATTGTTCCCATTTAGTTACATTTAAGCAATAATGCGTTCTTTTAGTTTCTCTCTTGTTGACAAAACTGGCAAGTATCCAGTGCTAATTTATACATTCATAAAGTTAAAGTCTGCTTAGTACTTTGTTTAATGGGGGATCTGTACCCTGCAATTTTGCCCATGCAACTTTCTGCTTTGACCATTAACTAAGATTTAGCAAATCTACAGTTCGTACTGCTGCTTTTTATCATCTTGGGTTCCTTTTTCTCTTATTTGATCTTCTGAACTTACACAGGTTAAAATAATGGTTGTACTTGGTGGACGAGATGGGTATTCTCTAGTTGAAGCCCTAAAACAGGGAAAGGTAAACAAACTAGTGGTTGTTTGGGTCAATGGAACTTGTGCACGACTCTTTAAATCATAAGTACAATTTGATCATGTTGTAAGTGGTTGCCCAACTATATTGCAGGTGAGGAACCGTGCTATGCTGGCGTGCCAATGTCTTCCATTGTTGAACAGGGTTATGGTATGGGTGATGTCATCTCTCTTTTATGGTTCAAGCACAACCTTTCACGTTACTGTACCCATTTTTGGAGGTATGTTTCTCATAAATTTTGAATTGTATGACCTTCATTTACATTTTTAACTGGTCATGCCGAGCTTTAAGTTCAATATAGCTCTTCTTGCCTTGTTTCATTATCATTTAGGATTTGACATGCATTTAGAAGTAGTAGTTGGTCTAGCTGCTTCATTTAGGATTTGACATGCATTTAGAAGCAGTGTTGGTGTTCACAATTATATATTAGCAATGCTTGCTATGAGGGTTTTGTACCCCTTGAACCTAGTGTTCCTTTTTGTTCGTTGCATTTTTTTTTTGGTATAAGTTGCTGAAGCAATAAGAATAACTCCATCCAAAGGCTGCTATCAACACTTTTTGTTAGATCTTTTTTTTTTTTTTGTAATGTGTCATTGAGCCACTTTCTACTCTGATGTTGCAGCTTTTTATTTGTATTTGATAGCCTTTGGTGCTCCTTTATACTATATTTCAGAGTTGTTCTTATCTAATTGCTACTGTATTTCAAAAAAATATTGTAATTCTTCACTCAAGTTTTATTCATTGTCTCCGTATATCATGACTAGATGGGTAAATTATGTATGAATTTTTATTTGAACCATATATTTTAAGATGCTTGAACTATATATGAATTTTTATTTGAAGCATGTATTTTAAGGTGCTTGAACTATGTATGAAAAAAAAATTCCTTACAATTTTACGATTTTACGATATGTTTTTACGATCCGATTTTATTTTGCATTTTCTGTGTCGTGTCAAAAATGCGTTTTGGACATCCTTGGTTTGACCTATTGTTTAGCCAGTAACCACATCCATAGTGTTTGTTATTGACGTGGGCTACTCTACTTGTGTTTCAAGTTTCTTGTAAGGCTATAAACAACCAACTTATTGTTTCAATTTAATAACAGAGTACTTCTTTCAAATTTGTTTATCCTTCACGAGAAACACTTATTTCTAACATAAAATTGAGTCAATTCAACTAAAAATGACTAAATTCCACTAAATTGTAAGTTGATTAACAATGGTTAGAGATTTTAAAATTTAAAAAAACATTTTCATAAAACAAATAGAATTTTTTAAAAATATTTAAGAAACAAAAAAAAATCTTTGTATTTTTTTATTATTTCATTTCTTAATTGTTTTTCAAAACATTGATCATTGAACATTTTTTGATATTTTTATTTTTTTAATTTAAAAAATAAATTTAGGAATAATTATTTTTTTTACTTCAATGTTTTTTTAAACTAACAACTAAGAATCTCCTAAATTTTTAGGTTTGATAATTTTGAATTTCTTTATTCCTTAACACTTTCAAATGTCTAAGATTGTTTTTCTATTTAATTCTTTAAAATCTTAAGAATTTAAATGGGTTAGAATTGTTTGAAACTTATTTCATAAATGACTTAGTAAAAAGAAACGTGATTTTTTTTTCTATTCTTTTAAGTTTAAACTTTCAAGCGTTTCATGTATGAATACATAAACTTTCAAAAAAGCTTCCTTAAAAAATCGTAAATCTCTAACTAATTAAAGTGATTTTAGTTTATCACTAACAACCAATTAGCTATAAGATAATTGACACCGTTGAATTTTAATAAATATTTAACCACACATTAATTTGTTATTGATATGAAGTAACATATATATACACAACTTTTAGAATTATAGTTTATATAGATACATTTGTTTAAGTTAAATCTAAGATACAGATTACCCAGTTGATTTTGGGTATGAACATGACGAATATGTATATAACCATAACCAACTAAGTCATACAAAATGAAGATCAATTTGAATACATTTCATACGAGAGTGATTAATCAGATTGAAGCTGGGATGTGTAGCCTTAAGATTGTCACATAGCAGGTGAGGTTTGGTTGTGAGTATAAAACCAAGTTTAGTGAAGAGATTCCATAGCCACATGGTTTTAGAGGTTGTATTGGCAAGTGCTCGGTATTCAGTCTTTGTGGAAGAACATGCAATAACTCTTTCTTTCTTTGAGCTTCAAGAAATTAGAGTGGAACCTAGAAAACAAATATAAGCAGAAGTGAAATTCCTATCACCAATGTTGCCAACTCAATCATCAGAAAAGGTTTAAGAACAGGTGCACCAACTTTAGTAATCTGGATACCATGAAAAACAATTTGGTTCAAATGACAAAGGAGTCATTTGGTTGCTGCTTAATGACTTTGTGTTGACTTATGCATAAATTGAGATTGTTCACAACAAAGAAAATGTATAGACGCATCAAGAAAAAATATTGAAGACTCCCAATAATACAATAAAATTATGGAGATTGACTTATAGATAATGGAGTATAAACATCTTTCACACCATCTATATTGGTATTTGACAAGGGATCACGAAAATACTTCTGTTGTGATAAAAACAATCATGCCTTAGTTAGTATGACCTCAACCCCTAGAAAAAAAAAAAGAGCACCTATATCTTTGAGATAAAATCTATTGTTGAGTTGCTGGATAACAAAAGTCACAAAGGTAAAGTCTTTACCTCCAGTCACAAGGTTATCAACATAAACAAGGAAATAACATGTTATAGAGGCTTGACTATAGATGAATAATAATGAGTATGCCTTTGAAATATGAAAGCCAAGCTGAAGAATAACACGTTTTAAAGTTGTATACTATGCTAAGCCCTTGGAGCTTGTTTCATGCCATAAACTGCTTTCGTAATCTGTGATCATGGTTAGGTGTGGATAGATCATTAAACCCATGGGGTTGCACCATATAAACTATTTCAGATATGTCTCCATTTAAAAATACATTATGAATATCCATTTGCCTCTATTTCCATCCATTCATAACAACAATTATCATAACAGACCTAATAGTAGCAAGTTTAACTACAAGATTGAAGGTTTCATTGTAATCCAGACTAGGTCATTGATTGTAGCCTTTTAAAATAAATCGAGCTTTGAGTCTATCAATTGACCCATCTGGATTCCTCTTTACCCTGAACACCCATCTATAACCTAGTAATGTAGAATTGAAAGGGCATGGAATTAGGTCCCAAGTACCATACACATTAAGGCAATAAGCTCACTAGACATTACCTCATGCCACTAAGGTTGTGAAATGGCTTAATGCACACTAGTTGGTTTAATGGTCTCAAGAAGAGGATTTTTGGTCATAAAATTGAGTTGTTTAGTTTTGAAAATGTTGTTCATGGAACTAATAGTCATTTGATGAACCTGTTGAGGTTGGATAATTGACTTAGATGCATGTCTATCAAGGGTTTAAAAGGAGTCAAAGGCATCACAAATAGAGAAGCAATGGAATTTTCAAAGGCATGATAACTAAAGGATTGTTCTTAGGAATGATGACCTAGATGATTTGGAAAGGAGAAGACTGTGAAAAAGGAGAGTTATAGAGGGTACCTAAAGAAGAAGCAACAATGACAATAACACCTTCTTGAGATGACGACGATGAAGAGATAGGCGTTGTAGCTGCAGTCACTACTGAACATCAATGAATAGAGGAAGAGAACTATGTGGTGGGGATGCATGTTTATTGTTAAGAGAAAATTTAGTAGCATCTGTATTTTGATTTTTATCAAACATGACATGTCTTGAAATGTACAGTCGTTGAATGTGTGGTTCCAGACATTTATTTGCATTTTGGGCTTGGGACTAGCTAAGAAAAATACATGGTTTAGACTTAAGTGGAATTTTATCAGAATTATATGCTCCTGTGAGAGGATTTAAAAAACGGATTTATTTTGTAAAAGGGATGTTGGTTGTCTGTTGATAAGATATGGGGCAGTGTGAAATGCATGTGGCCAATATAAGGGTTCAAGAGAAGCATCATAAAGTAATGTAAGACTTGTTTCAATAAGATGATGACGACGTTTAGCGACGCCATTTTGTGCTGCGGTGTGAGGGGCAATAGTGTAGTGACTAATACCATTAAAGGATAAAAAAAGGTTTGAAGGCAATAAATTCATCACCATTGTTAGAATAATGTGTTTTTATTTTGGTTTGAAATCATGTTTCAATAAATTTTTGGAATTGTGAAAAAATGATAGAAACACCATACTTTTAACCATTGGATAAAACCATATGTATTTAGTATGGTTATCAACAAATATAAGGTAATAACAAGATTCATCATTGCCAGTATAAGTACCTAGTCCCCAAACACCTGTATAAATTAGTTATAGTAGAGCATAACTTTGGAGACTAGTGGCACGAAAAGGTAGTTGATGTGCTTTATTGATGGGATATAAACTATATAACAAAATTAATTTTATTGAAGTGACTGGAAGGGAAAAATTATAAACAAGATGATGAACAATTTTGAGTGAGTGATGTCCAAGACATTTATGCCACCCATCGATTGATGTTCATTCATGAACATAAGCAACAATTTTTGATGAAAAAGTCACCATGGATGTCGAGAAGGTGTAGACACCATTGCTATAAGATCTTTTTATTAGAATCACCCCGGTGCACTTGTCCTTCAAAAGAAAATAGGGAGCTTTGCTATATTAAAATTTGATGTCTGCTCTTGTTTTTTAGCCCAGGTTTGTCTCTACTCCCTACTGCTGTGTTTTAATGATGCTACTGGTGGGAGAAATTTTTATAAGGTTTGAAACTACTACTTCTCCTCTTGGATTCCCATTTATTAGTGCCACAAACTGTTCTCTTTAGTGGGAGCTTTACTATGTTGAAGTTCGATGTTTGCTCCTATTTTTTCTTCATAGTTTGTTGTTACTATCATTGTTTGTAAGGGTTGTTTTGAGGAGGTTTGAGAGTTGTCATATAGTGGTTGTCACAGATGGAAAGGGTTGCTATTTGTTTGAGAGTTGTTTTAGGGTTTTTTTTTTAAGCTGGACGGATTAAGGAAATGGTTGTTGCAGTCATGGATAGGAGGTTTGTTCATGGCAGTGCCCCCCCCCCCCCCCGGGGTGTTTGGGGGGGTTTTATTTATTATGAGTTAATGGGATCTCAACCCTTGATATTAAAGAATATATCTCAGTCATTCATTAGAGCTAAGGACAAAACCTTGTTCTTTTCTACAATTGACAAAGAAAGGTCCAAGACTGTTTTTGCAAGCAGAACAATACTAGGTATTGTTTTTGGAAGAGAATATGCAATTGTTTTTTGTGCAATTAGAGTTGAAATTTGTCTTAGAGTAAAGAACAAATACCAGGGTATAATTTGACATAAAATTTGTGCGGTATGGTGAAAGGGTAAGGGAGAAATTAGGGCTAAAAGGTAGACACATGGTCATCTTTTTCTCTTGTTTTAATAGGAAGAAGACAATAAATAGTGAAATTATGGTATTTTTTTAATTTGGTCCTTATATCTTTGGAACTTTGTCATGGAGCACTCAATCAGCCCTAATCTTTTGGATTCCTTACAATTTCACCATTGACATTCTTTGATTGGACCCTCAAATTTCTAGGTTTTTTACAAAGTGATCATTGGTTTCAAAATTCTTCAATTTAATCCTCAATTAACCTTTAAACTTCTAATTTCTTGTAATTTTATGTCTTATCTCACCCAATTGAGCTTGGAAAAAATAAATATGGTCTTTTGAAATTTCAGTCTTCTAAATTAAGCTCAAATTAGGCTTTCAAACTTATTGTTTCACCAAATAAGTCGCTAATAAAATTAATCTGACCCATTAAAAGTATAATTAAATCTTTACACTTAATTAATTCTTTTAATTTGACTCAAATTAATTCTTAAACTTAATTAGATCTTTAATTGGGCTCATGATTAAATCAAATTGACTTATTAAAAGTCTAATTAAGTTTTCAGACTTAATTTTTATGCAAATTTCTCCAATAATCATTTAATTTAACCTTGAATCTGCATTGTCTTTAAATCTTGGGTACAATGAGGTACAATTAGGCTCCTGATTTTGTCCAAAATTCTAGCTTGGTTCCTCCATGCATTTAAAACCCTTCTCAGCCTGCTCTTGACAAGTTGTCAGTCTTTTTTCATTTTTATTTTTTATTTTTTTTGTTGCTTTTTATTTTTTTCACTTTTGTTTTTTTTAAAAGGATAATTTGATGGGGAATCCAAAATTAGGTTATGACAATTGTCTCCCTCTTTATAATGCTCACGACAAAAAATCTCGTAAGAAATTTTAGATAGTAAACTTATGAAGAAGAAAAGATGAAAGATTATGGATTTATCATATCAATAAATGGTCAACCTTATGAAAGTGTCAAAAGTGAGAACTTGAAAATGCACTTGGAAGAAAAGAAATAGGGTATTACAAAGAAGAGGTTGAAGTTCAACATCCAAAAAAAAAAAAGCAAGTTTAACCGACATGGCAGTTAGTTTGCTTATTCTCATTTTTTAGAGTTGATGAGATTTTAAGGTTAATTTTAAAAAAAAATTATTAATTTTTTAGTATATACATAAAAAATTATTTTTAAGATAAATCATCATTTTAAAAACTTGACTTAAGAGGTTGACCCACCACCACCCCAGGGTCTACACTTGACCTAGATTCAATTTGAATTATTAATATAGTTAAACTAGTTAAACCAAGTGGTTCAATCGGTCAATCCATAACCTAAACGACTTGATCAAAATTTTAGTGAGATATGCCTATTTTTTTAATTTTTATAAAAAAAATAAACGGTTTTGTTCTTTCAAAAAAAAATTGTTCAAAACAATAATGGCTTGAATAAAAAATAACAGGTTAATTTACATCACTCATGAGCTATGAACATTACTGAGTTTTTTTTTTTTCCTGCTCTCGGAAAATGAAACGTGAAGTGAATATCTTCCATACTGACTGTGTAATTAAATTAGCTAATCTTGATTTATTGACTTGCAGGTCAACCAGATAGGTACAGTGACTGGATCCATTAGGGCAGCATTCGACTCCAAAGCTGCAGGTTGGGGTGCGATGGTCAGCCACCGAAGTGGTGAAACTGAGGATAATCTCATAGCTGATCTGTCTGTTGGGCTGGCCAATGGACAGGTTTGTTGACTCAACTCCGTAGACTTGGGCAAATAAACTGATGAACTGCATTTTCTTTGATCTTATGGAATTGACTGTACATGTTCTAATGCACAGATTAAGACCGGAGCTCCTTGCAAAAGTGAGCGGTTGGCCAAGTATAATCAGGTAAAAACTGCAACTTCTTATAGTTTACCTGTTCATTTCCCTTTCAAATATTGCTGCAGATGCAGCTCTCCTCTTGTCTCTCTTATTTCTTCAACGCCTTCCCACCATTTGCTTGTAGCATCCATATTTTCAAGTATAATGCTTTTTGTACCTCTAGAATCTAGATAACACACAGACCTCTCTCACACACACATGCAGACGTCCATTTGTATCAGGAGAGGGCTGAAAAGGCAGCTAGTTAGATCAAGTTGATTACAATTAGAGCCATTTTCTGAGATTTGGCTTGATTGGGTGATCTAATGCACCCTACTTTATAAAACCTTCCTGATGGACTGAAATTTTAATGTTAGAACACCCACAAGTGGATACAACAAAGAATAATCTTGTCCACAGGTGGGCCTTTTCTGCTAAACTCAGAAGCTAACTATTTTCTTATCCTTCTCCTAAGAATATTGTGCGTCTCTAAAACCTTTCTTAGATCAGCAATATTGTCTATTCCCTGTTACTTTCTGCAAAAAAAAAAAAAAAATAGTCTGTTTATTTCATTTGTTCAAATCTATGTTCATCACTTTATTGGCGGGTTTCGATTTGCTTGCAGCTTCTGCGCATTGAAGAGGAACTTGGAAATGTGCGTTATGCTGGTGAGGCTTTCAGATCCCCTTAAAAAAATGTGGAAAAGTTATTGGTTGAAATTCATTATCATGAAATCCCAGAGCTACAAGTCCAGTGGACCTGGAAAATCGAAGGGAATTTTTTAGAGAACCAGTCAACTTAGATTCCAATAAAAAACACAAATGCCTGATCAGCTAGGCATTATAAAATTCTCATCTTGATTGTAACAATTGTGCCCCGGAAGAAGTAAGTGTTGCTGATGTGTGTTAGGAAGTTGAGATTGGTGATGAAATGGTGTGGTGGAGGGTCAGTTGTGGATGAGAAGATGAGAGAGGGAGAGAGTTGGGGGTTAGTGGGCTGCATGAATTATGTAGAATTAATGCAAGCAATGCTGAGGATGTTCAAAGAAACTCACCTGAATAAAATTCATGAGAAAAATAACAAATATTTTTCTAAATTAGGAAGAAATATTATTTGAGTCTAGGAATCCAGAATACATAATGATGAAAGTCAAATGCAATGCACCAAACAAGAATAATTCAAGTTACATCATCATGGACTAGTTAAAATTTAATTAAGCCATCAGCATAAATCGTCGCACTAGATTCCAAGAAAGCTAAACAAATCTAGTTAGAAACTAGAGTAATCACTAAAGAAGCTTAAGGACCAAATTTGGAGTATTTGGAATGGGATTGATGGATGCTCCTGATGGCACAGCAACCAAGGGAGTATAAGATGATGAGAAAAACGGTGATAAAGATGAGGACGATGGCCAAAATCCTCCATTCTTTCTTAATGTTGGCGAGAAATCCAGCTTTACATGAATTGCAGTCGTAGCAATGCTTGTTTTGGTTATTGCTCCATGTGGTACAGTCAGAGTCTTGCACTGCTGGGCCAGACTCGGGCACTATCCAGAATGTTGCATTCTTATATTCGAATCCACAGTCTGCTGGGGGCTTGCAGCAACCAGACTAAAAACATAAAAAACCAAACATATTATGTTTTGCATGCAACAGTCTCGACGATGTCTTTACCAACGTAAGAATTGTTGCATTAGACACAGCGGACGTTTCTACCGAAATCAAGATTTACAAGCAGCTGCTAGCGAAAGAGAAGAAAATCGTATGTACCAACTAAACAATATTCAAACTCAAAACGGTAAGAGTTGGAATATTATCGATTCATGAATCTCATGTATATTTAGATGTAAAATATTGATCAAAAGAGAATAGATAATACCTGTACAGGAGACAATTTGGTCTTGTAAAAATCCGCAACCTGTTGATTAACATCAGAATGAATATCAAGACTCTGGCAAACATGAGCGTCCATCAAACAACTCCTGATCTCATCCCAATTATTCTGATTCACAAAGTGATTCTTCAACCAATTTGAGTAATCTCCGAGCCTGTACTCCCTGTACCCTATCCTTGACAAGGCCTTGCCTGCACCCTTATTTGTGACAATGAATGCAAAAACAGTGAAACATATGAGCCCGACAATCAACAAAAAGTTGAAGCAAGAATGAATCTTGATCCAAAAAGTCTTCTCACAGAGTGATCCCATTAGCCCTAGCAATGACACCACAAATAAAGAGACACCCAGTAAAAATAAAGGGAGTTGTAGGGCTTTTTGACACAAGGAGGAAGAGTGATGCATCATTAGATAAGCAGAAGCGGCGATAGAGACAAGGCCTAAGATCAAGATCAACGAGTTTATAAATGTAAAGACACCATTGCTAATGCGAGCCATTGAGTGGTTAATCTCTTGTTCTTGGTGAGGTTTCAATTTGTTGTGATTTACTTTTAAATATATGTATGAATATATAAACCTAGAAGGCAATGTAACAAAAAGAGATGAATGCTATGCATGCAGACTAGTCTTTACTTATATGGATAGAAGAGACGGAACAAGGCAGGGAATTAATTAGGGTTCTAAAATTGTATGGGATTTGGACTTTAATCCTTTTTTTTCTGCGTCTGCGTACGTGAAAAACGGTTACTTTAAGATAATACTTTCTTGGGAAAGAGGAGTTAGTTACTACTAGGAATCTTACAAGTGTTAACCTTGATGGAATGGAGTAGAGTCCTAATTAACTTCCAAGTGGTTAGAGTTTAAGGTCACGAGTTTGAATTTCGAATTAATTCCAGTAATCCGAGGATTACTTCAAACCAACATTTTGCGCTTTT
>Ga0307515_10016960_pt1 | contig 13307 bp, 13 predicted proteins | sample 17_EM_MG_FD_194513 | JGI IMG/M metagenome (GOLD analysis project Ga0307515, IMG submission 194513) | Populus trichocarpa ectomycorrhiza microbial communities from riparian zone in the Pacific Northwest, United States - 17_EM | ecosystem: Host-associated > Plants > Roots > Unclassified | place...
CCTTCTCAAGGCGGCCTAGCTCAAATTTGGTTGCCAGGCCAGCACCGTGGCGTTCCTCCTCAACAGCCTGCAGACCAAAACAAAGCTCTCAATTGCTGGACCAAAACGATAACAATTTTCAACACAACGCCAATATCTATCACCTCCCTCGGACGACTCGTTCCAAGCCGACAATCATCTAACCGCACGCCCTTTGATGCATGCAATAGCTTTTCTACGCTGGTAGCAATTGCTACGGATCACGATGGAGCTCCCAGAAGAAAACTTGGTACGGTGCAAGAAGGACCCGCGACTCGAGCGCAAGTCAACTAACACAAAGCAATGTCAGTTTATGCGCAAATCGCAAATGGCCCCTCCAAGTCGAATTCCGTCTCCCGGCAAAGGTCTTTCTGAGATCTCCGAATCACAAGGCAATGCGCGGTCGAAGCCAATGTCGAGATTGCCCGCGATGCCGAATCTCAAGCACAAGATGAATGGACCGCGTATGTGGCATGCAATACATTTCGTCTCTGCATACTGACGAAACTTAGTGAGCGAGCCAGAACCTAAACGCAAAACTTTGGTAGAAAGAGCAGGAGAGACTAGGTCCATCGCAGCTCCCACACCAAGCTCACGCGCTGTTGTCAAAACTACCACTCTCGTTGGTGCAGGAGTAAGTTCCCTAAATATAACCATCCCCTCTCCCACCACAATACATATGTTCTTATGGCAGAACGGCGCCGACGGCAAAGCCCCAACCCTGGCTGTGCGACGCCCTTTGCTCGTTTTCTTCTTCCTCGAATGAAGGAGTTCGATCCAAAGGAGGTCGGCTCCAAGCATGATGATCAACCCTGACTGAACCTCAGCTAACACTCTCTTCAGAAGTCAATGTCAAATCTAGGACTCAATCGAAATCCATCCTTTTCCTCATCCGTATCATCATCGCGCACACCGTCTGTATCATCCCGACATACTTCCAATGGCAGCTTCTCGGGCAGTGTTGGACCAGGTGGTCGACCACAAACATCAATGTCTTTCAATCAATCTACCTCCAGACGCCCAGCATCCGCCGCTCCAAAGTCACGCCCAGCAACAGCGATGGACAATCATTACAACGACCCGGGTATGCGACCCTTAGATTCATTTACGTCTTCCTTTCCGTATATCCAAGAAAAGTCAGGTCTACAAAGCAAGAAGTTACGGGCGCCAAAATCATTACATCCAATGAGGTCTCAACCGTCGATGGGAAAGATTAGGGAGGTTTCCGTCAGCACAGCCATGAGTAGGCTCTGTCTTGATGGAGAAGTTAGCCCGCGCCAGCGGCACGAGCATCAAGCGATCGCCTCAGACATGAGACCACCACCAACAACAAAACTATCCCACAAGCCTTCGATCAATACAGGCATGCGGAATTTGAGAATAGACAGCGGTGAAACGGCTCTCGTCCTGTACGAGTCTCCCAGAGACAGCTTAGTAGCTCCGCAGACTCCATCTCATATCCCATTGTCTTCCAAGGCGGATGCATATTTCTCTCCTGTCACACCCTACAGAACTCCAAGACCATCCCCCCACAAAACTCCCTATTTGACAAAAGGTTCTAACATACCTGCATTTACAGCTTGGGATGTCCATAACCGCCTGGAGGACGTGGAGGCGATGTATGCTGAGCTCAAACAAAGCATGCAGAGCACCAGCTCAGAACGTAACGGTCTCGAAGAAGCCGTGGCTGTCTACAAAGCAAGAAGTCAGTCATTAATTTTGACGATCCTAGCGATATATGCTGACAACATGACCAACAGTTGCTGAGCTCGAGACCCTCAGATTGCAGCTATCCTCCGCCAACAAGACCTTGCAGAGTGATTTGGATGAAATGAAGTTGAAAGCGGATTCACTACAGCAAAGACTGCTAACTACAACTACTAGTCTTGACGATCAGATGAGAACCCAGCGCATTGAAGTCGACGATGCCAAGAGAAACCATCGCAACGAACTCGACCAACTCCGGAGAGACAATGTCGATGAGCTTGACCGTCTTCTCCGTCTGCATCGTGATGAGTTGCGTGAACTCGAGCGTAAATCAACCATGGAGCTTGACGACAGGTTGAGAGAACTTGAACGACGCAATGAAGCCAAGCTGGACGAAGAGCGAAGCCGAAGACTTCGCGAAGTTCAAGACCTCGAATCCAGAATAGCTTCCGAAAGTCAAAATCTGGATTTGGCGCTGCAGAAGAAGGATCGTGAGATTCAGAATATGAGGGGCGAGCTTGAAGATATCAAAGGAGAGCTGGATCGTGAACAAACGTTGAAAGGCAATATTCTGCAGAACCTGGACGAATTGAAGGCCAAGTCCCAAAAGACAGGTGCTGAGACATCTTCGACAATCCAATCGTTGGAAAGCACAGTTGCGAGTCTTCGAGCGCGGATCCACTTCCTCGAATCCGGTAGCAAAGCCCAGTCCGACAGCTTTGCGGACATGGAAGCAAGACTACAAGAAGCTGTGAAGTCTGCCGAGGTATCGAAGCAGAAGCTCATAAAGGAGGAGACCCTGCGTCGCCTTCTCTTCAACCAAGTTCAGGAGCTCAAAGGCAATATCCGTGTTATGTGCAGAGTTCGGCCTGTGTTCAACACTGGTGCAGAAGGGGAAGTTGCCAAGCTATCCTATCCGGATGTTGACAAGGAGTCCAAAGAGCTTGAGATCCTTGGCAAAGAGGAAAAGAGCAGTTTGGGAAATATCACCAGGAAGAATCACTCGTTCACCTTCGACCGAGTATTTGGGCCAGAAAGCCAAAACCAAGAAGTATTTGAGGAGATCTCACAGCTTGTACAAAGCGCGTTGGATGGTTACAATGTTTGCATTTTCTGTTATGGCCAAACCGGATCCGGGAAGACACACACGATGTCCTCAGCCGACGGAATGATTCCTCGGGCTACTCATCAAATATATGAGACTGCAAGCAACCTGAAGGAGAAGGGATGGACATATACAATGGAGGGGAGTTTTGTGGAGGTTTACAACGAGGAGATCCATGATCTGCTTGGGAGTTCGAAAGACCTCGACAAGAAGAAGCACGAAATTCGACATGACGACTCCAAGAAGCAGACTTATGTCACTGGCTTGAAAACTGTCAATCTTGACTCTCCAGACACAGTTGAGACAATGTTGAAACAGGCCGCAAATAACCGAAGTGTGGCAGCGACCAAATCTAACGAGCGTTCATCACGTTCTCACTCTGTATTTATTTTGAAGCTCATTGGAAGGAACAGCACCACCAATGAGACGTCTGAGGGTACCCTTAACTTGGTCGATTTGGCTGGTTCCGAGAGACTGAAGCAATCTGGGGCTGAAGGAGATCGGATGAAGGAAACCCAGAGCATCAACAAGAGCTTGAGTTGTCTCGGAGATGTTATTGGGGCTTTGGGTCAAGGCAAGGAAGGTGCTCATATTCCGTACCGAAATTCAAAGGTAAGATCTCCAACATGATTGAAAGGATACCTTCTAACGTTTTGACAGTTGACGTACTTGTTGCAATACTCGTTGGGTGGTAACTCGAAGACTCTCATGTTTGTCATGGCAAGCCCACTTGAGGCTCATCTGACCGAAACATTGACAAGCTTGAAGTTCGCGACGAAGGTAAGTCTCAATGGTCGTCTCTAATTGCCCAAGCTCATAGATTTTAGGTACATAACACACACATTGGCACTGCAAAGAAGTCAACGAAAGTTCGTGAACGAAACAGCGATTAGTGATTTGGCATGAAGCGTGGTGTGGCACTGTGAGACTATCAATTTTGGCTGGCGTTCCAAAGCATTGGGAATTCTCCAATCAGAAATGAACCTTCAATTATTGAAGAGTACAATGGCGTATGCTTGTTGGCTACACAAATGACGGGGTAATGTTATTCTGTTGTATTCATAGGTGTTTGGAGGGGCATTTGGGATACCTCCTTTCTCAGGATGAATGAAAAATGTTTATGATTAAGAAAGGTGGTTGTTCCCATTCGCGATTTGTATTTATCCTGACTTTCTGACGAAAATGGGGTTGGAAGAAGGGCCAGTGTTCCATGGTACGCGCAAGTTGATGATCATGCCAAAGTCAATCTTGGTAATGCTGGGGCTGACCTCTCCGTCACTTACCTTCTCCCAGTCAGCTCAGTCACGCGCGCGAACTCCCCCTCCGTATGCCTCCAAATCTCATCCACCATCCCTTTCTCCCTTAATCCAGCCAAGAGCTCCAGCACCTCAGCCGAAGCACTCTCACAATCCGGCCCTACTGAATACATCCCACTCCCCCTCACCCCACTCGTTCCAACCGCAACCTCATCTCCCTCTCCAACCCTCACACCATTACACCCCCCTTCGGCAGCCCGAAATCGTCCCGAAGTAGCCAAAAACAAATGCCTCTCCCCACACTCCTCAAGCGGCACAGATATCAACGCACCCATCTGCTCCTCAGACATATAATTCAACAACGGCGTCTTTACCGTCCCGGGGTAATCGTGCACGATACTCACTGTTGTCTCATTCCTGGCTATGGATTCCAGACCGAGCGTTACTAATGTGCTGAGATGGCCTCGTAGCTGAGGGAGTGGGATGCGTAGAGCGGGGAAATCGGCCGCGTCGAGAGGACCCTCTTGGGTTCCGCCGCCAACGGAGATGATGCGGCGGAGGTGCGGGGCTGAACGTAGTAGTGGGAGTAAGGAAGTGATGAAAAGGATGCGGGTGTAGTAGTTTAGTGCTGCGAGGAGGTGGATGTGCTCTGAGGTTTCTGTGTTTCTTAGCAAGTTATTCAAGCTTTTTTCTTTATCTCTGGGCATGTACTGCTGCGATCAAATCTCGCTACTCCCGGACTGAGGAATAACAGATTTATGAACTTCTCCTTTTGTTTTATTTGGATGCAAACGGCGTCGACGTTCCGGATTAAGCTTACGTCTGCTTTGATGAAGTTGTATTCGCCACCTGCGTTGAGTGTTTTGAGGTCTGTGAGGATAAGGTCTGCAGCTTCTTGGGACCGGCCGATGAAGTAGATGCGTGGTTGGGTGGTGTATTTTGCGAACGTTTTGAGGGTTACTTTACCTATGCCGCTGGTTGCTCCGATGAAAACAGCCACCAATTTGGGAGGCAGAGTGGAGGAGATGAGGGAGTTGGAAGCGTGGACGATCGATAGGGAGACCATCGTGAATGACGGTTTGGTGATGCTGAAAGATATCTTGCTTGGTATCAGGCGGTAGCTGCCAAGTGCTGTGTAGGCCTTGTGAGAAGCTTTGGTTAGAGGAAGTTGCCATCTTCCATCGAATGATCCATTTCCAAGGCCGAAATCCACATAATATATCTTGCTTTGTATGCCTAAGGTATACTTTTTAAGTATCGCCATATGTGTCGTAGTGGCATCATTTCAAAGCCAAATTCGGCGTTCACAGAAATGGTCGGCGTTGGCTACCGCAAAAGAAACGCCGAACTGTAGGGAAACCGCCGGTCTTCACTTGACCTTCTTTCCAAATGCGGCTCACCTGGATTTATCAGCCTTTTCTCGAATCTCTCCCCTATTCGGCGAAGGTGTATTCGGAGCACTTTCTAAAGTCACGTGCACACCGCTTAATTTGTGGTTCCGGTGGACCAAGAAAGGGGGGAGTTTGGTACGCGAAAATAAGCGAGAATCAAGTCTTGCCTATATTTTTAGCCCACACCACTTTGAATTCTTCCCAATTTCAAGAACAAAGGGCTCTCCCAACATGGCCACCCTTCGGTATCAAGAGGGTCCCTCCTCGTTTCGAGTAACAACTCGGATCTCCAACGTGGTTGGTGTTGGGAGTTCTTCCTCATTCGGAGCACCAATGTCCATCTCGGACGTGCACCACATTGTGGCTTCTTCCTCGAGCGCAGCCACAACTCCCACCTCCAACATGGATAGCCCAACCCTGCCACTAAAGAAGTTCCATCTCTTCCCCGATCTCCCTTCAGAACTTCGCCAAAAGATCTTCGCATACGCCATCCCCATTCCGCCCATACTCCGCGTCCAAGTCACCAACTCAATTGCAGACCCCGAGTTTGAGATCGTCTGCTTCAAGTTCCGAGTCTTGGAACCGAAGAACATCTACATAGGCCCCTTCCGCAAGGTCATCTATTACTACGCCTTGCTCTCCGTCTGTAAGGAAGCTGGGGATACCTACAAGAGGATTTGCTATGCGGCTTTGCCGGTCAGGAAGAGAAGATTGATAAGATACAATCCAGACGAGACTATCGTCTATATTACAAATCTCATTACGACTTTTGTGAGGGATGAGGAACTCGCGCCTAGTATTGGTGAAGGGTGGAGGACACAGCAGTGGTTTAAGGAGATTAAGAGAATCGGTGTTCCTAGTTTTGATTGTCTTCGTTACAAGGATATTGCTGATAACAAGGTGCTCGGGCGCGTACTTGATAAGTTCGAGGCCTTGGAGGAGTGGACGGGTTTTTACTACCATTGGGGCAGCCCCTTGCTCTCCTTGAACTTGGAGCAGCATGACTGGACTGAACAAGATTGGATCAAGTGTAAAAACAATGAGTTTGATATGCTTCGGGAACAGTTGGAGGAATATTGGAGCCATTTCCGGAAGGATTATAAACCTCCAAGAATTTTAGCGAAGGTGGAATAGCTTTCGTATCTTTCACGACACCCTCTTTACCACTAAATTTACGATATGTTGACATCTCTTAATTGTTTCCCTGCTATTATTACCTGCTTCCCCTTCACGCCTCCAGCTTTCGCTTTCTCTTCCATCTTTTCTCTATGATCTTGCCTCCTTCTTACTTGCTTCAAAGTTTCAATGCGGATCTAGTTATTAAACCTTAGAAATTTGTTTCATGCCCTTCGATACGATGTGCGTAGTAATGTATGCTCCGTTACGACTATTGCCAAGAAGAGAGCCAGGTGGGATGCAAAAGCGTTGAGAATGGCTTTAGCTTCCGCCCCCACATCAACCGATGGTTGCTGAAGAGCGGCCATATGTTTGACAATTGATCAGAAGAAGATTAGTGGCCATTGGGAGAGATTATATTCTTTCCTGTCCTTAACTCTAGAATGTTATACTACCTCGACTCTAAAATGATATGCGTCCTCCAGCACTTTTTTTTCTTTTACAGGCGTTCAGAACTCCGGGACACTGCCAAACTCTTCGTGTGGTGTGCTGCACCAACTCAACTTTCTCTTTGAAGACCTCCTGAAAACCGTCATGGCTTCCCGAAGTTCATCTGGATTTTCATGCCTATCCATTTAAAGAACAGGCTCAGCAAAAAGCTGCAGCTCCTCATACTTCATGTCAAACTCTTCCGCCAATTCCTCCATCATAAAAGCCTTCTGCAACATCAAAAAGTTCTCGTCCGGGATTGTCACGTTATGACTTGGAATACTCACTGCCCAGAACACAAATTCCTCTTTCTCATGCAACACTTTGTAGTACCACTTGCCACCTTTACTCTCCGCTTTAATATAAAACTCCGGGAAAATAACCTTTACTTCTTGAGCGTAAGTCTCTTCAATGAACATGACCTTCCTCTCAATCACTCTGTTCCAAGCGTTCCCCTTCAGCCATCCCAATACCCAGTTCTCCGAGCTCAGATGCTTGTCTAGAGTCAGGCTAAAGATTGCCGCATCATCATCAGTCTGGCTGAGACCTATGGCTATGATTGCTTCACTCAACGTCGGCCTGAACTCGTCGATGAATGGTTGAAGGTATACGGTGGTACGGTTGCCGAATTTGCCCTTCAGCTGGAAGGGCAATTTTGTTGTGACTGCTTCCATGAAGGTTTCCGTCTGGCGATAGTCAGTCTTCAGTGTCATGAAAAGGTTGCAGGAGTGCTTACTGCAGTTGTTGCCGTTGTAGTTACAGGCAAGATGCCTCGACATGAGCATACTGACTTGAACTGCTTCGTGAATATTGGATACTGGTCGGTGTACTGGCGGTCTGCGCAAGCCGGCCATTCGAGCGGGATGTTGGTTGGAATATCTGTCGCGGCGATCGTGAAACTTCCATCTATTCCTGAATGTATCGATTTGGTCATGGTTCTGACCCGAGGGAAGTGGTTCTCGTTGTTGTTGAAGATTGTGAAGGTTGTGGTAGATATTGCACTGTTTCAACTTATTAGATTTTGATTGCACTGACAAAATAGGGGGCAGTGCAGTTTTTGATTGCAGTGAAATTCAGAGAATAATGACTGATCCTACTTACAATGCTGTAGTGAGCCCAACAGTGGTGGCCAGGAAACTGGAACAGTGGTTTTCAAAATCAATTTTCACTGATAGCGAGTCCATGTCAACGGTGCGCGCGCACATATCATCGCAGTAACCGTGGCGTTCGCGACGAAAAAGATTGCCAATTGCAATGGGCCATCTAGAATGTCCCACGAGACTCGGTACATTGCTGGAGACTGGAGTAGGAATGGCCTCTCCAGAATGTCCCATCGAATTCGGTACATTGTGACCGAAGATTGGAGTCGGAGTAACCTCTATAGAATTTCCAACGAGACTCCGCACGTTGCGACTGGAGACTGGAGTTGGTAGGCCATATCCACGAGTCGCCGTGCAAATGGCCAAGGCGCAGAGAATCCCTTCAAGATTGAGAATAGCGACCATCTCGTGAAATTGTGGCAGGACATAGAAAATAAGAGCCGGTTCAACTTCGACGGTTCTGGGCATATATTGAACAATATCAGGAAATAATAAAGACCATGTATGAATAGAAATAAAAGTTGCCCACTTGAAATCGGGCGTAGGGGGATAATATCGGTTCCAGCGCTTGCAGAAGCTGGGACCCAATCTCGTGGTGGAACCAAATGTACCAAGCCCAGTGGGAAAATTAGCGCTACCCCTTCAAATGCTCTCTAGGAGATCTCGTATATTTAATGACACTTCGAAAGTTTCGAAAGCTGTGGAAATTTCACTTCCCCTCTTCTCAAGACCTGACCATAGTTCAACTTTGACTGGGAACAATGAAACTTTGTGTCGCTCTTCGTGTCCAGGTCGAGGCTTGTATAAAGCGAGTTAGATTAGTACAAAATGTCATATTAACGACCAAACAAATGATCTGAATAGAACGAGGGAAACCCAAGAAGCATTGGCTTTATAAGGCTTGAGATATGTTAAGGAGTTATTATTATACGACGCAGATATAGGATGCTCTGGATATTGGAAGCTAGACTCTGCGAAGCGAGGATAGACGATTGTCCTAACTTGATGGTCGGCACTAAAAGGGGCTTGATCTGAGGGGTTGGAATAAAAGTAAAAAAAATCGCAGCAAGGTCAGTCAACGAAACCGGATCAGCATTCTAAAAGTCTTAGGAATTAACAATGTACCAGAATCCCGCGAATATACCCTGGCCCCAGCCACTCTAAAGCACCAGTCTACTTCTTTCCCTGCCAGTTATACACCAACCTTACCTTCAGTGCCTCGCTACCCTTCGTGATAATCACCCTCCTCGTATAATACCTCTTGCCATCAATAATGGCAAACCCCCAAATCTGCTCTCCAGTCCAGCCTTTCTCCTCATTATCCACAAAACTCTCGATATGCCTCTCTCCATTCGGGCCGCCGTTCTCCTCCTCCCCTTCAATCCAACCCTCCTTCAAGAAGTCATCTGGGATTTCGGGGCTGTCGATTGTGATCCAGCGGGACTTGCCCTTCAAGCTGCCGAAGATGTGATCCACGTGCGAGCGCTCAGTCCAGTCGAGCTCGCGGAGTTCGGTGGTGCCTTTGATGCCGCCCGTGGCGGTTTGGTCGATGTCGATGTGAGTGTGGCCATCTTCGGAGGTGTATTGTTTGCAGTGTAGGGTGACGGTTGCGTAGGCGATGGCTTTGCGGGTGAGCCAGCCGATGCCTTGGAGAGTAAGGACGGCGTCGGTGTCGTCGGAGAGGGTTTTGTTCTGCGGGGTGTCAGGCTTCTGTTTGTCGTTGAAGGATTGGAGGAATTGAGTTAAATGAAGATATTGGAAGAGACATACCATCACCCACTCGCCGGTGAGGTCCTTCAATGTAACTTCTGGCGGCGCCGCCATTGTTGCAAATTGATGTTGTAATTGCTCGATGTTTCGCGGGGTAGATTTATCGTGACGAATTGATGCCCAATTTCTGGGTTCTAGGATGAAGGATGATGGGGGAGAAAGGCGGGAGGAGGATGGTATTTATTGCAACGTTGATCACAGCCTTTAAGGCTGCGGTCAAATGCACCTTCCCCTCGTCGTGTCTGGGTATGCCGAGGTGAAGTGGAGGTAGCCTTCAGCAGCACGTGTCGTTGTCCTACCGTCGCGCTGCTGCCAGGAACGGCAAGCTGCCCCGGTTTTATGCTTGTCTAGTGCGAGGCTGTGGTGACCAAAGCCTGCGTTTTTACTGGCTGGCGGTGCTGGGGTGGGGAATCCTTGCGATGCGAGACCGGGAGAAATTTCTAGGGGGAGCGACCAGCCGTGAATCATACCTCAAAGGGCAAGCACTTCGTCGGAAGGACCGAGGTGACTACGCTTCACTTCTGCAGAGGCATACCGATTGGGGTTGAGTTGATTGTGTTTCAATTGAGCTTGCTTCGCGAGGGTCTGCCAAGATGCTTCCACAATTGGGGCGAGGAGCTCTCACGGCGAGAACGGCTGGAAAATACATGTGAGTCAACTCCCTCTCTCTACAGACAAAACTGACCCTCTCAGCCGTGGCATCTCATCCTCGTCCTCCCGTCTATCATCTCATCATGACGAACCAAAGCTCAATAAAGTCTCTGCGGCCATCACGCAACCGAAGTCCCAGGGAGCTTCCCAAGCTATGCTCTACGCAACCGGGATGACAGAAGACTCACTCAACAAGGCACAAGTGGGAATCTCGTCAGTATGGTACACTGGGAATCCTTGCAACATGCATCTCCTGGATCTCAACCATCGAGTGAAGGAGGGCGTTGAACGGGCAGGCTTGGTTGGATACCAGTTCAATACTATCGGAGTCTCGGACGGCATTTCTATGGGCACAAAAGGAATGAGATATTCTCTGCAATCGAGAGATTTGATTGCAGATTCCATTGAGACTGTGATGGGCGGTCAATGGTACGATGCCAATATCTCGATTCCAGGATGCGACAAGAATATGCCGGGTGTCATGATGGCGATGGGCAGAGTCAATCGCCCGAGCTTGATGGTTTACGGTGGATCGATCAAGCCAGGATGCTCTGTTACGCAAAACAATGCCGACATTGATATCGTTTCCGCGTTCCAAGCCTATGGTCAATTTATTACGGGGGAGATTTCCGAGGAGACGAGATTTGACATCATCAGACATGCGTGTCCTGGTGAAGGAGCTTGTGGTGGCATGTACACGGCCAATACGATGGCCACTGCTATAGAAGTAATGGGCATGTCTCTTCCTGGCTCTTCTTCGAATCCTGCGGCCTCGAAGGCCAAGTACATGGAATGTCTTGCCGCAGGAGGAGCAATCAGGAAACTTCTGGAGGAAGACATCAAACCAAGGGATATCATGACAAGAAAAGCCTTCGAGAACGCCATGATTGTCGTAAACATCACTGGGGGCTCGACCAACGCTGTTCTACATCTCATCGCCATCGCTGATAGCGTCGGCATCAAGCTCACCATCGAAGATTTCCAAGCTGTCTCCGATCGTATTCCCTTCATCTCAGATCTCAAACCATCTGGTAAATACGTCATGTATGATCTTTATAACATTGGTGGCACACCTGCACTCCTCAAGTTCCTGCTCAAAGAAGGAATCATCGACGGCTCTGGAATGACCGTGACTGGCAAGACCCTAGCCGAGAACCTCGAAAACGTCCCCGAACTCCCAGCAGATCAACAGGTTATCCGTCCGCTATCAAATCCTATCAAGAAGACCGGCCACATCCAGATCCTACGCGGTTCTCTTGCACCAGGTGGATCAGTCGGAAAGATCACTGGAAAAGAAGGCTTGAGATTCGTCGGCAAAGCAAAATGCTACGATGCTGAGGATGACTTCATCTCCGCCCTCGAACGCGGCGAGATCAAGAAGGGCGAGAAGACCGTCGTCGTGATCCGCTACGAAGGACCAAAAGGCGGACCTGGAATGCCCGAGATGCTGAAACCCTCATCTGCAATCATGGGCGCTGGGCTCGGGCAGGACGTCGCTTTGATAACCGACGGCCGATTCAGCGGTGGAAGCCACGGCTTCTTGATCGGGCACATTGTTCCTGAGGCTCAAGAAGGTGGCCCCATTGGACTGGTGAGAGATGGGGATGAGGTTATCATCGATGCGGAGAAGAGGGTGCTCGATCTAAATGTGCCCGAGGAGGAACTGGTGGAACGGAGAAAGGAGTTTGTGCCTAAGCCGTTGAAGTATAAGAAGGGCACATTAGCGAAGTATGCGAGGTTGGTGAGTGATGCTAGCCATGGGTGTATTACGGATGGAGAGGTTGTGCTGGGAGCATGAACCCCTTAAAATATTTCGGAAACACAAAGTTGGAGTGTAGATATGAACAAAATTGATGGTGAATACTTAGGCAGATGGTGAATAAAAAGCTTTTCCTTCTCCCATTCCCAAGCTTACTTCAAAAAAATTGAGATGACCAGATCCAGAGTATTCCGTTCTTATAAATGGGAGATGGGCAGACTTCCTATGGTATTCTCGAGTTCTAGTGTTTGTAGACCTTTCTTTTTTGGAAGATCTGGTCCTCTCTCTCCTTTCCCTTCCCCCTCGCTGGTCTCGCTAAAGAATGGAGTCCATTTGGAGCAATGGAAGCATAGGTAGCTTACGCGAACGCACCGATCACTGCATCCTCTATGGAGCATGCATATATGCTCCATGAGACTCTTTGATTGCAATGGCTACCCATATCGAGAACTTACAGCTGGCGCCAATGGAAGGAGGGCTGATGAACGCTTCATTAATCTATACACCAGCCGCATTCCGGTCGGGGAATAATTTCTCTAAACAGAACAAATACAAAAGCAACAGCTCCGCGAAAAGAGGAACAGAATTCACGCTTTCGTCGAGTTCAACATGCCTGCCGTCTGAGCAACGAAATTCGCTGCCTCCGTTGCGTTTTGTGAATACTGTTCAAGGCCGTCAGCAAACGTAGAACTGTGGGCAGGGAGGGACAGCGGCAGTACCGTGAGATGAGGCTGCAAGACTTGATTGCCGTGTTGGCAGATGTTATCTCCCGTATGGCAAATCACCAGCGTTTTTGCCGCAGAGACCCCAGCCACAGCTGTTCCGTTGTTTGGATCACCGAAGATAACCACTTGATATGTCGTTAGCTAAGTTCTGTTCCAAGGTGACATGGAAAGGGAGGGGGAACAGAGGGGGAGGGAGTTTACCAGAGCTAACAGCAGCAGC
>Ga0307515_10016961_pt1 | contig 13306 bp, 11 predicted proteins | sample 17_EM_MG_FD_194513 | JGI IMG/M metagenome (GOLD analysis project Ga0307515, IMG submission 194513) | Populus trichocarpa ectomycorrhiza microbial communities from riparian zone in the Pacific Northwest, United States - 17_EM | ecosystem: Host-associated > Plants > Roots > Unclassified | place...
TACTACAATTGGTGAACTTTTTTCTTGTGTTGAGCTTTTGTCCATATTACATTTTTATTTGAGATGTATCCTTTTTCATTTTAAGCGAGTCCAGCTTCAATGCTTTCATTTTAGCCGAATCTGCTTTAGTCAGTTCGTTTTTTACACCAATTACCTGGTTGGTGTATTTAATATTAATGGTGCGGTACTTATCCCAGCCCACGTGTGGCAGCACCTGTTTATAAAAGGCTTGCAGGTTCCTTAGTTTTACATTTAACGAGTCGGCATTACCTATCAAAATTCGCTGGCTGCCTACCCTTGGTATCAATTCAATCTCGCGGTCGGTATTCACATATATCTGCGCTATCTGTGCATCCCACAATGAATCCCGGCGAATAAAGTCGGCTGTTTTATATAAATCCTTTGCAAGCTGTGTATGCAATGAATCAACATGATTGGTAAACAACTCATCGATATAACCATTGGCAACCAATACCCTTGCGGTAAAGTTTGACGACAGCGGAATTTTTAACCCATGCTGATCGATATAAAAATCCATATCGTAATGGTTCATTACCCTTAATATGGGCTGGCGCTGGCTCACCTCAACCATCAACACTCCATCCATTTCGGTGTATACCTTTGCAAACTCAATAAATGGATTTGCCCTTAGTTTGTTTTCCAGGTCCTGGATATTAATATTTTCCAGCTTTTGCCCTACCAGCGTATGGCTGTTGGCTTGTAATATCTGGTCAACCTCCTGTTTATCTATAAAATACTGGTTGCCCGGAATGTTTACTTTTACAGCGGTGCAAACCACCGATGCTTTTTTCGATTCGATAAAACCCATAAGCACCACAAGGCCACCCAGGCAAATTACCCAGGCAAATCCTATTAAAAGGCGCTTCCAAATGAGTTTTTTATCCATGCTGCATTATCTCCTTCAAGGGATGTACCAGTGTATCTATATCACCCGCGCCTACTGTTAACAGCAGTTCGGGTTTTTCATTTTTAATAGCGTCCAACGCTTCCTGTTTACTTAGTATGCGTTTATTGGTCAACGACATTTTGTTAAACAGCATGCCTGAAGTAACCCCTTCAATAGGCAACTCGCGGGCCGGGTAAATATCCAGCAGTATCAGCTCATCAACCATGCTCAGCACCTCGGCAAAACCATCGGCAAAATCGCGGGTGCGGGTGTACAGGTGAGGCTGAAAAATGGCGGTCAGCTTTTTATCGGGGTATAACCTTTTTACAGATGATATGGCCGCCCTCAATTCTTCGGGATGATGCGCGTAATCGTCAATATAAATATGCCCCGGTGTTTTCACGATATACTCAAACCTGCGTTTAACACCGCGGAACGACCCAAGCGCATCTTTAATTGATTGGGCCGGGATATCCAATCTTAAAACAGCTTCGATAGCGGCAACAGCATTTTCGATATTGTGCGTACCTGCAATACCCATTTTTATATCGGGGATACTGATATCGGCATTGATAAAATCAAAGTAAAAGTCGCCACCCTCAATACGGATGTTTGCCGCATGTGCGTCGGCCGTTGCATCTTCCAGGGCATAGGTATAGCCGGTATCTAAAGGTAGGCCTTTTTTGTGTACCAGTGTACCGCCGCTTTTTATCTGCGATGCAAATAGCTTAAACGATTCTGTTAAATGTTCATGATCGCCATAAATATCCAAATGATCGGCATCCATGGATGTGATGATGGCCACATCCGGGAACAGTGTTAAAAACGACCGGTCGTACTCATCAGCCTCAACAACCATTACATCGTTTTTGCCATACAGCACGTTGGTTTGGTAGTTGGATGATATGCCGCCCAAAAAAGCCGAACAATCATTACCCGATGCTTTTAACAAATGTGCCACCATGGTTGATGTGGTGGTTTTGCCATGTGTACCGGCAACGGCTATGGTGAACGAGCTTTTGCTGATTAAACCTAAAACCTGCGAACGTTTGAATAACTCAAATCCTTTATTTTTAAAATAGTTAAGTACCGCCGAATCCTTAGGGATGGCCGGTGTATAAATAATGAGTGTATCTGCAGATGGCGCCTGGAAGCTGATGGGGATACAATCGGCATTATCCTCAAAACAAATCTGGATACCCTCGTTGTGTAAATCGTTGGTGAGGTCGGTAACTGTTTTATCGTAACCGCAAACAATACAACCCAGATGCTGGAAATAGCGGGCCAGACCGCTCATCCCGATGCCGCCTATGCCCACCAGGTAAACCCTTTGTATGTCGCGTAATTCCATTTTGATGTTTTTAAAAAAGGTCCTCCCCTTTTTGGGAGAAGGAGGACCATAACTTTAATTGTTATTTTATTATTTGTAAAAGCTCTTTAGCTATCACTTCATCGGCATTTGGCATAGCCATTTTACCTATGTTAGTGCTTAACTTTTTTTGTAATGATTTGTCGTTCAATAACTCAATCGCCCTATCCACCAATTTCGCTTCGGCATCCCTGTCGGCTACAAAAATGGCAGCGTCCTCCTGCACCAGTGCCAGCGCGTTCTTTGTTTGGTGGTCTTCGGCCACATTTGGCGATGGCACCAGGATAACCGGCTTTTTCACCACGCATAATTCGGCAATGGTGCCCGCCCCTGCTCTTGATATAATAACATCGGCAGCTGCGTAAGCCAAATCCATCCGGGTTAAAAACTCCCTTATCTTAACATCCGGGTGGTAATCTTCGCCCAGTTTTTCGATGATTGTTTTATAATAAAACTTACCGGTTTGCCAAATGATCTGCACGTCGGCAGCTATCAGCTTATCCAAACCAGCGATAATGCTGTTATTTAATGTACGTGCGCCAAGGCTGCCTCCGGTTATCAGTATAGTTTTTTTAAAGGTTGATAACTTGTACAACTCCAAAGCCTGCATGTGCTTACCGGCTATATTTACCGAATCTTTACGAATAGGGTTGCCTGTTTTGATGATTTTATCGGCAGGAAAAAACTGCTCCATATTATCAAAAGCCACACAAATTTTTTGTGCTCCTTTGCCCAGCCACTTATTGGTAATACCCGCATAGGAGTTTTGTTCCTGTATGAGGTATGGTATTTTTTTCATTGATGCCGCGTACAACAACGGCCCCGAGGCATAACCACCAACCCCAACGGCAGCATCAGGTTTAAAATCTTTTATAATTTGTAATGCCTTGCGTACGCTGCCTACCAGTTTAACCGGGAACATCACATTTTTCCAGATAGAATCGCGCTGAATGCCGCGGATATCCAGGCCGATGATCTTATACCCGGCGGCGGGCACCTTTTCCATCTCCATACGCCCAAGGGCTCCCACAAACAGGATCTCGGTTTTAGGGTCGATAGCCTTCAAAGCATTGGCAATAGCAATAGCCGGGAAGATGTGTCCTCCTGTTCCGCCACCGCTTATGATGATGCGCGGCGAAGCCCCCCCCGCCCCCTGAAGGGGGTGCTTTTGATTGGCGTCTTTTGCTTGTATGCTATCCTTTTTCATTTTATAAACTTCTTAAACTATTGTTCCCCCTTCAGGGGGTTAGGGGGCCTACGCTACGCTTATTTCCCCCACCACAACCTTCTTCGGTTCTTCAATATCCCTGCTTACTGATAATATGATTCCGAAGGCCACACTTGTGAACAACAGCGATGTACCACCCATACTTACAAAAGGCAACGGCACACCCGTTACCGGGCCAAGGCCTACTGCCACAGCCATATTGGCAAAGGCCTGTATTGCCAGGCTAAAACTTAAGCCGCATGCCAGCAACGCGCCAAACGCCTTGGGCGCCTTGGTAATAATTTTTATACACCTGTACAACAAAAACAGGTAAATGCCTACCAGCGCGAAACCGCCTACCAGGCCGTACTCTTCAACAATGATGGCATAAATTTCGTCCGAGTATGATTCGGGCAGGTAATTCCGTTCGGTGCTGTTACCCGGGCCTTTACCAAAAAGGCCTCCGCTGGCGATGGCTATCTTTGCATGATCGGCCTGAAATGATTTATCTGTTTTGGTTGAATCGGGGTGCAGGAAGGTATTTACGCGCGAAACATAAGTATGCCGCCTTGGCCCCAAAAATATAACACCCAATAATAATATAAACCCTGCGCCGCATACAATAGCTATCTGCTTAATGCTGATACGGCCGATGATTAATAACAAGATACTAACGCCAAACAGCATCAACGCGGTTGATAAATTGGCTAAAGCAATCAATATAAAAACCAAACAAACGGAGCCCATGATAGGCAAAAATGATTCCTTTACATCTTTAATATTTTCCTGCTTACGCGATAAAGTGCGCGCCAGGTAAGTAATCAGGGCGAGTTTGGCCAAATCTGATGTCTGGAAGCTTAAACCAACAAGCGGGATATTAATCCAGCGGCTTGCGTTGTTGATATGGCTACCAAATACCAGGGTATAGATGAGTAATGGAATAGTCACGATCATCATGATTTTAGACAAGCCTGCATAATACCGGTAATCCAGCTTGTGCGAAATATACATCAGCATAATACCACCCACAACCATAGCCAGGTGCTTCATCAAAATCGACTCGACACCAACGCCACGTTTATAAGCAAGCGTACCCGTTGAGCTGTATACAGCCAACAAGGATATAACAGAAAGCAATATCACTATCAGCCATATCCACCGGTCGCCTTTTGTGTTGTTTAATATCCTATGCATTTTGCTTATGATTCCACTGATTTTTAGATTGATTTCATCGATTTAAGACAGCCCCAACGATTTTACCCGTTCACCATTTTCAAATCTTCAAATACTCAAATTTTCAAATTAAAGTTCCTTCACCGCTGCTTTAAACTGGTTTCCCCTGTCTTCGTAATTTTTAAACAGGTCGAAACTGGCACAGGCTGGTGATAATAAAACAGTATCTCCTTTTTCGGCCAGGTGAAATGCTACCTGGGCAGCCTCCTGGGCCGAGAATGTATTTACTATAACATGTACATCATCTTCAAAAGCATCGTGTATACGCTTGTTATCTTTACCCAAACACACTATTGACCGTACTTTACTTTTTACCAAATCTTTAAGCATCCCGTAATCGTTACCTTTATCAACACCGCCAAGTATCAGCACTACCTCACTGCTCATACTCTCCAATGCGTACCAGGTTGAGTTAACATTGGTGGCCTTTGAATCGTTGATAAAACGGATGCCCGATATATTGGCTACAAATTCAAGCCTGTGTTCAATAGCTTTAAAGTTGCCCATGCTCTCTTTGATCGTTCCCTCGCGCAACTCCAGCACCCTTGCTACAATACCTGATGCCATGGAGGTGTAAATGTTGTGCTTGCCCTGTAAGGCCAGTTCTTGAATTGACATTGTAAAATGTTCTTGATTTGTGTTAATGACAATATTGTCGTTTTCGAGATATGCTCCCGGTTCAATCTTGGTTTCAATAGAAAAAGGCAATAGTTGAGCGTCGAATTTCCGGTTGGCCATACCTTTTATGGTTTCCGGGTCATCGGCGCAGTAAATGAAATAGTCGGCCGCCGTTTGGTTCTGCGTAACCCTGAATTTGGATGCCGCGTAGTTTTCCAGTTTGTAATCGTACCTGTCTAAATGGTCGGGTGTGATGTTGAGCAATACTGCTATATCCACCTTAAACTTAAACATATCATCCAGCATAAAGCTGCTTAGTTCCAGCACGTACAAATCAAAGTTTTCGGTAGCCACCTGGTAAGCAAAGCTTTTACCTATATTGCCGGCCAGCCCAACATTTAAACCACCATTTTTTAAAATATGATAGGTTAAGCTGCTGGTAGTAGTTTTACCGTTTGACCCGGTTATGCCGATGATCTTGGCGTTGCAATACCTACCTGCAAATTCGATTTCGGATATTACCGGGATCCCTTTCTCTTTAAGCTTTTTGATGATCGGCGCTTTATCCGGAATGCCGGGACTTTTGATCACCTCAACCGCGTTCAGGATTAAATCCTCGGTATGTTGTTTTTCCTCGAAGCTGATATTCCAGTCTTCCAGTTGTTTTTTGTACTTATCCGCAATGGCCCCAAAATCCGACACAAACACATCATACCCCTGCTTTTGCGCCAGGTATGCCGCACCAACACCACTTTCGCCGGCGCCAAGCACAACAATAGCCCCCCCCGCCCCCTGAAGGGGGTGCTTTTGATTGGGTATGTTGTTTGTCTGGCTCATTTCTTACTTAATTTTTTTATTCTATTCTCTTTGAATCCGTTATCGTTCCCCCTTCAGGGGGTTAGGGGGCTTCGCGTCCTACCTCAGCTTCAACGTTATTATCGTTATTATCGCCATCAGTATCCCGATGATCCAGAACCGGGTTACGATTTTGGCTTCGTGGAAACCTTTCTTTTGATAGTGGTGGTGCAACGGCGCCATTAAAAACACCCTGCGGCCCTCGCCAAATTTCTTTTTGGTGTATTTAAACCAGCCCACCTGCATAATTACCGACATGTTCTCGATCACAAATACACCGCATAATACCGGCAGCAATAACTCTTTACGAATCATGATAGCAAAAACAGCTATGATACCGCCTATGGCCAAACTGCCTGTGTCGCCCATGAATACCTGCGCCGGGTAGGAGTTGTACCACAAAAAGCCAACACAGGCACCAACAAAAGCACCGGCGAAAATCACCAGCTCGCCCGAGTTGGGGATGAACATGATGTTTAGGTAGTCGGCTATTTCGATATTACCGGATACATAGGCCAGTATGGCCAGTGTAATACCAATAATGGCCGATGTACCCGTCGCCAGGCCATCTATACCATCCGTTATATTGGCCCCGTTGGATATAAAAGTGATGATGATGATCACAAAAAACAGGAACACCACCAGCGAATAATACTCATACCCAGGACCAATAAACTTTAATACCTTGCCATAATCAAACTCGTTGTTTTTATAAAAAGGCATGGTAGTTTTGGTAGAGTGTACGTCCTGCGTATAAACCGGTACATTCTTTTTCAAGTGAAAATCAACAGGTGCATTAACTATTACCGGCAACTTTACTTCCTGGCGAATAACAATATTGGTATTGAAATACATTGTCCAGCCTACAATCAGCGATAAACCCACCTGACCTACAATTTTAAAACGGCCTGCTAAACCTTCCTTGTTCTTTTTAAATACTTTAATATAATCATCTAAAAAACCAATGGCGCCCAGCCAAACGGTAGTAATTATCATCAGTATAATGTATACATTACTCAATTTGGCAAATAACAAGGTAGGCACCAGGATACCCAGCAAAATGATTAGCCCGCCCATAGTAGGTGTACCCGATTTTTGCATCTGGCCTTCCAAACCTAAATTCCTAACCGTTTCGCCAACCTGTTTAAAACGCAGGTAATCAATCAGCCTACGACCGTAAACGGTTGTAACCAGCAACGATGTTATTACAGCCAAAGCCGTACGAAACGTGATATACTGAAATACCCCGAGTCCCGGTATGTTGTAGTTTTTATTTAGATAGTTAAACAAATAATATAACATTGGCTTTGCGATGTGCAGATATGCAGATTTCAGATGTGCAGATTAATAATTTGCAATTTCGAGATAAGCAGATTTGCGATTAATGTTTTAATTTCTTAGTTCTATTTAATTACGTTTTATTCTTTTATCGAGGAAATTATTTTCCTAAAACCTTTACTATTGATTGTACATCATCCAGCATCGATTGTTCAAATGGGTAACTCTCTGCTTTCTGGCATAACAACAACCAGTACCTGGTTTCTTCGGCTTCCTTATAAGCTACTTTACATTTATGTTTAAAATCGCTTTTACTTTGCGCCCCTTGTGCTTCGCAAACATTTGCCCCTATCGATGTACCGCTTCTGAACAACTGATTAGCCATATTGAATTTCCTTAACGCTTCCAGCTTCTCGGTGAAGCTGATAACCTTTAAAGAAAACTCGAAAGTCAAATCAACAATCAGGTTAGGTCTATCACTCATTATTTTATCAATTCATCAGTCACTAATTCCCTCGTCTGCACATTTGCATATCTGAAATCTGCACATCCAATTCCCTCATCTGCATATCTGCACATCTGAAATCTGCACATCCACCTACACCAAGAGTTTAAATTGTTCCTCCAATTCCTCCATATCGTCAAAATGATTTTTCACTCCGTGGATATCCTGGTATTTCTCATGCCCTTTACCCGCCACCAGGATTATATCGCCCGGATTTGCCAGCATGCAGGCTGTTTTAATTGCCTCTCTCCTGTCAACTATGCTCACCGTATGGCGTTTAAACGCCGGGTCAACGCCCTCGATCATGTCTTTGATGATCTGGGCCGGATCTTCCGAGCGTGGATTGTCTGATGTCAGGATCACTTTATCGCTCCATTCGCTGGCCACACGGGCCATAATTGGGCGTTTGGTTTTGTCACGATCTCCGCCACAACCTATTACAGTTATTACCTTCTCGTTACCTTTGCGGATATCGTGAATGGTGCTTAGCACATTTTGCACGGCATCCGGTGTATGGGCGTAATCAACTATACCTATAACCTTATTTGGTGCTACTATATATTCAAACCTGCCTTCGGCACCGGTTAGTTTGCTCAGGCTGGTTAGCGTTTTGGCTTTATCCTGCTCTAACAACATAGCGGTAGCGTACACAGCCAGCAGGTTGTAAGCGTTAAAGGTGCCAACCATTTTAAACCATACTTCTTCGTTATCAATATGCAGTAACAGGCCGCCAAACTGGTTTTCCAGGATGCGGGCCTTGTAATCGGCCATGCTTTTAAGCCCGTAGGTTTTACGGTGCGCCTGCGAGTTTTGCAGCATGATGTTACCATTCTTATCATCGCTGTTGGTTAAAGCAAAGGCGTTTTTTGGCAAGCCATCAAAAAAGGCTTTTTTGGCCTTCAGATAACTATCAAACGTTTTATGATAGTCCAAATGATCATGCGTTAAGTTAGTAAACACTCCACCCGAAAAACTCAGGTTATCTACCCGGTGCTGCGCAACCGCATGCGAGCTAACTTCCATAAAGCAATAATCGCAACCCTGCGTTACCATCTCTTCCAGCAAACGGTTAAGTTCAATAGGATCGGGTGTGGTATGGGTTGATGGTATCACCTGGCCATTAATCTGGTTTTCGACAGTTGATAGCAAACCTGCTTTATACCCCAGATCGCGAAACAACTGATAAAGCAGCGTAGCGATGGTGGTTTTGCCGTTGGTACCGGTAACGCCAACCAGCTTTAACTGTGCCGACGGGTTGCCGTAAAAATTGGCTGCCACCAAACTTAATGCCTTAGCCGAATTGGCTACCATTAAAAAATCAACTTCGGCTGCGGTGTGGGCGGGTAAATCTTCGCATATAACTGCGATGGCACCCTGTTTAATAGCCTGGTCAATATAGTCGTGCCCGTCAACCTGTGTGCCTTTTACGGCAACAAACATCGACCCCGGAATTACCTGGCGCGAATCAAAAGCTACAGACGTAATTTCTACATCGGCGCTGCCTTGTAACTCGGTAAATGCTAACCCATCTATTAAATCACTTAAATACCTCATTGCAGTTCAATTGTTATGCGTGATCCTTTTGGTATTGAGCTGCCGCCGGTAACCGATTGTGTGGTTACCATGCCGCTGCCGCGTACCGTTACTTTATAGCCTGCATTGCCCAAAACATACAGGGCATCGCTCAGACCCATTCCTGTTACTGTTGGAACAGTGCCTTCTTTATATCGTGTATCCTCAAATGGGATACCATTACTGGTATCAACTCCGTTGCCGGCAGCATCTGCCGATGCGTATAGCGGCTTTACACCCAATTTGGCATATACATGTTTTAATGCCTTTAAATTGCCCTGCTTTACCTTAGGCATTGATGTATTGCCAACCAGGCTTACCGGCGACGGTTGGTTTATCTCCATATCATTGGCATAAACCTTATCGGCAATCTCCCTGAAAATAGGCCCGGCAACCTTAGCCGCCAGGTACGATCCGCGGGTGGGGTTATTTACCACCACGATCATGGAATATTTAGGATGATCGGCCGGAAAATAACCGCAAAACGATGCCTGGTATTTTTTTACTTTATAACCTTTTGTACCATCGGCCACCTGGGCTGTACCTGTTTTGCCGGCCACCGTATAACGCGGGTTTTTAATTACGCGCTTACAATTACCTTCCTGTACAACACCCTCGAGCATGCTTTTCACTTTACCAAGGGTAGCATCCGAGCATACTTTTTCATTAATCACCCTGGCGTTAAACTGCTCAATGGTGCTGCCCATCCTCCTGATCTCGCGCACAAAAATGGGCGCTATCATTTTGCCATTGTTAGCTACCGAATTATAAAACGCCAGCATTTGCAATGGGGTAAGGTTCATTTCATAACCGTAGGCCATTTCGGGCAGGGTATAATACTTGTTCCAACTGCGGTTGGCCGGGTTTTTAATAACAGGTCTTCCTTCACCGGGTATCTGCAGGCCCAGCTTATCATTTAAATGATAGCTGTACAGCTTATTGATAAACTGCCACGGGTTATCTTTGTAATGACCGTATACCAGCTTAGCTGCCGCCACGTTTGATGATTCTTCAAAAGCCTTTTTTACCGTCATTTCATAGTTGTCATGCTCGGTATCGGTAATGGTTGGCCCCTTTGGGAACTTGTATTTACCACCCTCGGCATTCACTATAGTATTGGTATCCAGTTTATGCTGATCAAGCAGGGTCATATAAGATACCAGCTTGAAGGTAGACCCCGGATCAATTGCATTGCTGATGGCGTAATTAAAGCTCTCTTTAAAAGTATTTTCTTTTGAACGGGTAAAATTGGCTATCGCGCGCACCTCGCCGGTAGCAACTTCCATCAACACCACGCAGCCATGATCGGCGGCGCTTGAATCCAGCTGCCTTAACAAAGCCGCCTGCGCTATCTCCTGGAAATTTACATTGATGGTCGACATGATATCGGCGCCATCTTTTGCCGGTATCTCGTCTTCGTCGTTATTTACAGGCATCCATGTTCCGCCCGGAATACGCTGCATTAAGCGCCTGCCGTTTTCGCCATTGATGAATGACGAATAAGCACCCTCCAGCCCTACCGGGTTTTTAATGTTTTCGTTTTTATAACCAATAGTACGCGCGGCCAAAGCATGAAAAGGCAAAATGCGCTTGTTTTGCTGCAATACAATCAGGCTGTTTTTGGTTTTCCTGTTTTTAAACACCGGGAACTCACGAATCTTCTTTAACTCCTGGTAAGTTACCCTGCGGCGTAAAAGCTGGTAACGCGAGCCGTCTTTACGGGCATCGCGCAGTAACCTGGCATATTCGCGTGGCGTTCTATCGCCATATAACTGCGATAAACCTGCCGACAGCACCTCTACATTATCATTAAAAACGCTATCAATGGCCAGGCCTGCACCCAACATATCCATGTGCAGCTCATACTCAGGCACCGATGTTGCCAGCAGGCTGCCATCTACCGAAAAAATGTTACCCCGCGCGGCCTCTACATCCCTGAACTGGGCTGTCATGTTTACTGCTTTGGCTTTCCATTTTGCGCCCTGTATAAATTGCACCCGGCAAAGCTGTACCACAACCGCGAACGAAAAAAGTACAACAAGGCCAAAGGCAATATATACCCTAAGCAATATGTTAGTCCTAATTTTCATCATTATCCTCCTTCACCGTTATCTTTTTTGGCGGCTCAACGCTTTGCCTCACTCCAAGGGTATCGGCACGTTTGGCCACTTCAATTAATGTACTTTTAAAAGCCATATCAGCTTTTGTGGTTTTAAAATCCCAGCTGCGTTCTTTTACTTCTTTAGTAAGGTCATCAATGTCGCGGATGGTTTTTTCGGCCAGGTGCATATTGCCAATATATACCATACCCAAAAAAGCAATGAACAGCACAAAAGGCAGGGCGTTGGTAGCCTTCTCGCTTGTAATAAAACGTTTGGTGAAAAATTGCGTGAAGAAATTATCCGGGATCTCCCTTTTTCGGGGTTTATCCTCAACAATAAGCTCTTCCTCTTCTTCCTCCTCCTGAATTTCTGTACGTAAACGATTGCTCATATCTTTACAGCTATCCTTAATTTAGCGCTCCGTGCCCTGTTATTGTTACTTATCTCATCTGCCGATGCGGTTATAGCCCCACGGCTTACAGCATCAAGCGGCCTTTTATTATTGCCGTATAAATCCTTTTCTACCTCGCCGCTAAACTTGCCTTTGGCAATGAAGTTTTTTACCAGCCTGTCTTCCAGCGAGTGGTAGCTCATGACTACCAGCCTGCCGCCAACAGCCAGCACCTCGGCACTCTGTACCAAAAATTCCTTCAAAGCTTCCAACTCCTGGTTCACTTCGATGCGCAGCGCCTGGAAAACCTGTGCCAGGTACTTATTTTCTTTCCCCTTCGGGATGCGGTTAATAATAGCGTTCTTCAAATCGGCTATGGTTACTATCGGGGCATTAAGCCTGGCAGTAACTATAGTTTCGGCCAATGATTTGGCGTTTTGAATTTCGCCGTAAACACCAAAAATGCGGTGCAGTTCGGCACCTGTATAATTGTTTACCACATCCTTGGCCGTAAGCTCGCCGCCCTGGTTCATCCGCATATCCAGCTCGGCATCAAAGCGAATTGAAAAACCACGCTCGGCCTGGTCAAACTGGTATGATGATACGCCTAAATCGGCCAGTATGCCGTCAACCGGGATAGCACCGTGCAAACGGGCAAAGTTTTTCAGGTACCTGAAATTCTGATCTATAAAAACAAAGCGCTCATCGTCAATTATATTTTGCTGCGCATCGGTATCCTGGTCAAACGCCAGTAAAGTACCTTCGGGCCCCAAATGTTTCATAATCTCGCGCGAATGCCCGCCGCCGCCAAAGGTTACATCCACATAAGTGCCATCCTTTTTTATAGCCAGGCCATCAATGCATTCCTGCAGCATAACCGGTGTATGGTACTCACTCATCTATCCTCCTTGCTTTACTACCCATTACCGCTTCGGCCAATTCGGCAAAATTACCAGGCTCATTATTTATCATTTCGGTATGGGCAGCCTTATCCCATACTTCAAACTTGTTTAATACACAGGTTAAAACAACATCGTTACCAATGCCGGCAAAATCAAGCAAACTCTTTGGCAAAAGTACCCTGCCGGCCGAATCGGGCATCAAAGCCGTGGCGCCGCCGGTGAAATACCGAATAAAACGCAGGTTTTGCCGGTCGTATTCGTTAAGTTTGCTCAATTCGTCAAGTCTTTTGTCCCATTCGGATTTTGTGTAAATAACCAGATACTTCTCCAGGCCGCGATTGATCATAAGGCCCTCGCCGTCAGCTTC
>Ga0307515_10016962_pt1 | contig 13306 bp, 10 predicted proteins | sample 17_EM_MG_FD_194513 | JGI IMG/M metagenome (GOLD analysis project Ga0307515, IMG submission 194513) | Populus trichocarpa ectomycorrhiza microbial communities from riparian zone in the Pacific Northwest, United States - 17_EM | ecosystem: Host-associated > Plants > Roots > Unclassified | place...
AATATAAATTATTAGAAATTATTATTAAGTGGTTGTTAAGATATTAAGGTATGAATTATCTAATTTTTGGTTGGGTTTTGAGGTGGGCCACTAGCCCGCGTGGGCCACTAGCCCGCCGACTACGTTACGGATTAAGCTATATATCCTTCTTAAAAGCCTAGTCCCTATACGTCGCATCGGCCTAGTAAACGGTATTTATTTACGGCCGTATAAGGTTTTCTATTATAATACTAATCTCTTTTATAAAGAAAGGCGTTAGGGGTATAGTTTTGGGCTAGATAAGCTGCCTATTTTATATATTAAGCTATAAGCCTAAATAGGCTAGCTATTTTCTCCCTAAGATTATATTATAGCTTCTAAGGTCCATAATAAGGAAGGGGATATTATACTACCTTTGTCTGTTAACGCGGAGGTAAATTCGCAAGATAGTTATAATAGGTGGTTTTATCCGTCTATTATAACCGCGAATAGGGACTAGTTTGGGCAGTTCTTTAAGGGGTATATTTAAAAAGTCAGCTAGTTTTATAGCGCACTTTATATTAATTAAGGTAAAGGCATTTACTCCTAAGTTAGCTAAAGTAGAGGTTAAAACTTAATATTTATTACAAAATAAAGTATAAGGGATAGTGCAGCTTCTTCTACTAACTAGCTAACCTAGATCGATATATAATATATTAATCCCTTTTAACCCTAAAGAGGAGTCTTCCTCTAGGGTTCCTCTTTTTCTGGCTCTATACTATCCTCCTAAATTAATAGGACCTCGTTTATCTTTACCTTTATTAGGTAATTCCTTATAGGGTAGCCTATTTAACTATATAAAAAGTAAGCTCCTTAATCGCTAAGGGCCTATATATAGGGGTCGCTATATATAGGCTAGGTGTACACCAGGCCCGCAGTAAGGGTAGCTGTATAGCTAGCTACTGGGTTAACTGTAGGAGTTGCCAATTATGCTAGGGCACTATAGGCCGTACTTATAATACTTACGGCCTAGTTTACAAGATTTCTAGTTTTTAGCCAGTTAGCGCGTGCCTTAATTTAATAGAGGCCTTAGTTAATAGCTAGGCAATAGTCCATAAGTTTCTTTAACGTCTATACCGTAGTATAAGCTAGTAATACGGCCCGCTGTAGGTCTAGGGTAAGCTTGTCGAAGAGGTCTAGTAGTAGGTCTTCCTAGGGGATCTAGGCTTATCCGGCTAGGTATAAAAAGCGGGTTTAAAAGGCTAAAAAGGTCTCCGTTGTTTTTATATTTAGGCTTTTATAGCTAAGGTAGGCGTTTTATACTTTAAAAGGGTCTTTATAAATAGAAGATAAGTATTTAATTATTTCTTCTTTAGAGATAAAGGGGTCTGTTAAGTCTTTAGTATATCGCGGGCGTAAATATATCTAGGCGTCTCCGCCAATAAGGCCAAAAATATAGGCTATTCTGGCTCGAGCGTTAGGGAAGTAATCTATATTAACTTTAAGCTTATCCCGTAATTAAAGCTTCTAGTTATTAAATATAGGGTTAGTTCCGTCTGTAAGTAGCAGGGGATCTGCGACCTTTACTAACCGCTTTAGTGCTATATAGGCCTTAGTAGATCCACTAAGGCGCTAGAATAGGGCCTAAAGGACTATAGTAAGTCTTTAGTTATCTAATAATAACTTATTATTAGATATAGGGGTATCTCTAGCTTTAAGCAGCTCTCGTAGTTGTTTAATTTTAGTGTTAGCAGCCGTAAGCTCCGCTTAGGGGGTTAAAACGTTAATTGTTTCTTCGTCTGAAGTATTTAAGGGTCCTACGGCTGCTTTACCTACTACTATAGTTCGTGGCATAGTAGTAGGGGTATTAGGTAATTCCGGGTAATTTCTTTAGGGGTTCTAGTCTATGCATGTCTTATAGGCCTTTCCTTAGGGTTCTATTCTTTTCTTTTAGGTCCTGTCCTTATAGTCCTAGTGATATCCTTAGGGTCCTATCCTGTATTCTTATAGATATATTTAAGTTCCTTCTTAGGAAAAAAGAGTAGAGTGAGCTTTAAATAATATTAGCGACTTAGTTAATTGAGATATAAGCACGGCAAAAGGGTCGCGCAAGCCTATACAATTAGATTGTCTATAAACGAGAATCTAAAGCTAGGGAAAGGAAAGGAGAAGAAGAGCAGCACCGTTCGATGTTTTATAAGATCTTCGCGTTACGTGATCGCAATATGCGGCAATCTGTGGCAACTTGCCGGTGCGTAGTTCTGCCAAGTTCTGCCAAGTGCCGTAACACTCTTTCTATATTTTAGTAGTAGTTAACGCCTTCTTTTTACTAGCAGCTTCCTCTACTATACCTTTATAATCCTTGCCAGAGGACTTTGCCTCTTTATTAGCCGCTGCTTTAATTAAAATACCTTTTACTTAAAGCGCCGCATTAATAGCCGTAGTAAAATTAGCGTCTTTAGTATTAGTAGACGCGTTAATAGGTGCAGTAGCGGCCTTATATTTAACTATAAGATTAACCCTCTATGCCCTCCTTACGTACTTTAACTATGCCTCTATTATTCCCTCTACTTTGCGCTATTTATCTATATTATTAACCTCTTTAAGTATTATAGGATCCTTTAAATTTAATAACGTAATAACGGTAGTTAATTAATTAAGCTAGAAAGAACAAAGACCGTAATATTCGTTGGCTTAATGCGTATTTTAAATAATAAACTTTTGGTATTTAAAGGCTCTAAACGGGACGGCTAGAATATTAGTAAATATCTTTATGGTATTAGTGTATACAATTATATTTAGAATAAAGGTTTAATAATCTTTGGGCTGTACTATAATAGTAGAAGGCGTCAGTATAGGTAGTATAGGTTTAATAGTAAGGTCTACCTCTTTAGGCGCTTTAGAAGTGTTCTTTACAGTATTTTTAGGTGCTTTGGCTCTCCTCCTGTGCGTTATAGCGCTAACTAAAATAGGAAATAATATAGGCTTCAAATAGCTTCAAAAAATAGGCGACGGCGATATATTAGCATGGAGGATGGGTGGTGGCATGCGCGAGTACAGAAAAAGGGTTCAAACAGGTGAGGATTCGGCAAATTTCTATTTTTGATCATGGTTTCTGACATTTGATCGTCTCTTTCCGAAGCGACTGTACTCGCGGTTGAATTGCTTAACCACGACGGCTTAAAATACCACTGTACCACCAAAACGACGGCCATAAGCTCTCAGACCTCGGCGGAGAATTCGTTGGTGATAAGGAGCAGTATGACCGCACGTGCGCGTAGTGCATGTACCAATGGTCCACCGGGGGTCTATTTATAAGATAAATCCTAAGTTTCCTACTAACACTCTCTCTCCAACCATATCCCGTCTTTCTCTTACCCTCCCTTCACCTTGCACCCGACAAAAAAGCATCTTCCTACTAAGCATGGGCTTAATCGCCGTCGTTCAAGGCTTCAAACTCAGTGTCACCAAGTTTGACAATTTTCTTATGGCCAACGGACTCAACCCGACTGAAGGATACCGGCTCTTCCCTCACGAGGCGGCAGATGTTGCCAAGCTCTTTAGGGCCAAAGGCGTCGATTGCGAAGCTAGAGTTTTCGTGCCGTATGCGACCGGATTCAACAACTCGCAGTACCTATTCGTCTGCTGCGATTGGATCTTTGTGCTTGCCGCGAGAGAGATTGAGGGTGAGTTGCAAAAGCCAGTGCCACCCGCCTTCGAAGGTCTGCGCAGGTCGCTCCAGGCCGAGTCGGGCGTCTCGAGGTATGTCGTGTACGACGAGGACATGTCGTGGACTCCGGAAGAGCTGATTAGACGCAACACGGTAAATTGACCTTATTGTAACGTGTAGACGTGAAATAATGCCGGCTAACTCAGATTAGGCGCCTATACAGTGCGGCGTGTGCGATATGGTTTTCAGTCTCTGGGAGGACCGGATGAGGCATCGCTGCGACGAGCACGGAATATCCGAAGACCAAAACCCACTGCCTGATTGCTAGAGCACAGGTAGATTCGAAATCGTGGATTAAGATTGGCGAAATAGAGTTGCGCAAGCTTATTGGATTTACGGCGCCAATGGGTTTTATGCTAGAACTTTCCCCTTGTAGGTAAAGAGCGAAGGCTTTCACAGACACCGCTCACCAAAATAGGGAAAGATGGCAGGAATTTTTCTTAGGTAGCTTTAGTTAACCGCTTTACATTAACTATAGTCGCTGATTATTCTAGCTGAATATAGCATAAAATATCACGCCATGCCTCCGTTAACAGGATTGTAAGGCGTCTCACTAAGTTATAATAATATGGCAGTTTTATGGTTAGACCTTGGAACAATCTGAACCAAGTTACTTGAGAGTCAAAGAAGATGGGCAACAAGGTTGCATTTAGAATTCAGCGTTCGAAAGCCACGATGCAAAAGAGAACATAGAAGTCCATATTATACACATTTTCGAATATAACTACCGGCTTTCTTATTCCTCCTTGGCCCGGCACGGCAAGCTATCCTTCCATAATAAGCCCTTCAAAGTCGGACCACCGTATTTTATTACTTCCCAATTAAGCCAGGCGGCCGCACAGCTTGTCCAAGGCTTCGACGAAGGCACCAATCATCGGGTGCCGACCCGCCGCGGCCCTAATGCTTGGGTCCACGTCCATCGTAAAACCAGCTGCTGTGCTTGTCGCCAGATATGTTCCAAATGTCGACTGCTGCTGCGGCAGCTGTATGGTTGAGGGGTCTAGCCCAAATTGTTCGTGCATGGCGGCGACTATGTCATTGCCGGAAATGGGGTCAAGCGGTGTTCCTGGGTGCTGGTAGGATGTCGTGGGGGTATACGAGGCACGCGGCGCTGGTTGAGGTTGTTGAGGTTGCGGAGGTTGCAGAGGTTGCAGAGGTTGCAGAGATTGCTGACTCGATGTGCTGCTGCTGCTGGCGCTTTGGCGCTGAACCCATCGATTATTTACAAGAACGTACATCCCATCATTGGAATACACATTCCCGTCGGAGGATAGAAATGAGTTCGGGGGGGTTTGCTGTGACATGTCGGAACTTTCTGCGTGAGTGTGTGAGCTTTCTAATCGAGAGAAGAAATACACCACGCTGGATTTAAAATTTAAATTTTCATGAGGACTAAAGCGGGCCCAGAGCGGCCTTTAGAGGCAACTGGATCTATGTAGGAGGACTAGACCCGGTCGAATGACTAAAACGGTAAAAATCCCAACACAATGGAGAAGTTTTTTAGGAACTACTAGCTACTTCACTGGGTCGGTGACTCATTTCCATACTTGGCAGCCTTATCCACGGGGTTTGACTCTAAAACGGGTTTACATTGTGTTGGTGCCTAATCCACATCATAATTCTAATATTTATTTAAACGCGTCCCTGGGCCTTTGGCTCTAGATTATCTTCATCCTGATCAATATGTCCAACAACAAAGCCTCTTCGTTACCGACTCCACCATCACTTCAGGATCTTACGGTTTCAAAGTTTGAATCTCTTGAACCTGGCCAGCAGGAAGCACTGTTTCACACGCTACGAATAGAGATTGCTCGCCTGCAAGAAATAGAGAAAGACTGGTGTCGATTGACATGGTGTCCACGTTTAGATACCCAGATTCACCTACCATCCACTAGGATTGAGCCAGGCGGTTCCGAAGATGATGCAGATGGTGAAGATGATGGATACAAACAAATGGATATGTTTCGAGAAAAGTGGTCGTACAGTGAAAATGAGCACGGTAAATATGTTTCAAGGACAGTTCGAAAAGCCAAAGAGTTGACAAGAGATTACAGAGACTAGCACAACGTTCAAGCGTGACACGAGTTGGCATAGCTACGATCTCCATGGCGAGTCGGCAGATTCGGATCTAGGGCTTTGCACAACCCACCTGGGTCGATGCGGTTGTTCCACGCCCTGGGAATTTGGGTTTTCGGCTCGAATTTCATCACAGCTTCTCCTCTACCGCATTACTGTTATTTTTGGTATGCCGCCACCGAGAGTCTCAGATGGCTTTAAAGTATGCTGGGAGGTAGAGCTTAAGCACATTGACGGTAGTGTTTTGAGGTTTAACGACTGGAAAGGTAGTGCCAGTACGGGGTTTAATGGTTCCACTGATGCTAGTAGTGATGGTTTAAAACTCCTAAATTTCTTGATTGGATTGGAATGCCTACATACCTATGGTATGAGAGCTGGCATAATGGCATGAAGAATATTGGCTGATGTCGGCATCGAATGGAAACTATTCAGGGTTGGCAACGATGAATGAATGAATAAATAGGCCCAATATTTAATTCGTAAGCCAGCCAAAATATCGCGATATGAATGGATAATAGCGATATTGTAGATATCACTAGTCTTGGCATGGTGTAGTACTAAATCGATGTAGCCGACGTCTCCCTTGAAGCCCCTTAGAACATTTACCAGTAGCTCTCTCCTCCAGCCATTTACAAGTCCTCCTCTTGCCCACAACTTTAAGCACTCCGATCGCTCGATATTTACTGCCCGAAGTTTCCGTTTTTTATTGGCCTGTTCGAAGGATTCGAGGGAGGAGTCGGTAGGTGTTTTGGTAGAGGATAACGTGTTGGATTCTTCGTTAGATTCTCGTCTTTAAAATGTTTACTTTTAGGCTTAGATATCCGGCTGGGCGTTAGAATCATTGTTGGAGTTAATAAAACTAGATTATAAGAGAAAGGGAGGCATAGTACTAGATTAAGGTTGGTTTGGGGTCAGCGGGCGCTCAGCCGAGCGGTCAATAGAACGCCCAAGAAGCCGAGATCTCATCGCAGTGGGAGCTATACTGCGGGGAAGCCCGCATGTGGTATGGTGGGAATCATTAAAGCTGAAAGGGTAAAAATACTGCGGTTGTAGACCAACCTCACAGGCCAATGGTTTGAGTCATATGTCCAGGAACAAGGCTGAAACATTTCGTTTCACCCGGATGAGAAGTGAGGCGTAGGACCGCGTCATTATCGTACATTCGTTTCCCTTCGCTTCTCTGTTTTCCCGTTCTGCATTCTCTCACAGCACCCCACGACTAGTCACTTCCAATCCCCAGCTAGCCGTCCTTCACTGTGGTCTCTACCCTCACCTCCACATCATTATCTCTAGCAGAGACACTCTAAAATCTCTCTTCCTCCTCTCGATCCATCTCTCTCACTAGATTTTATCATGGATGTTGTTGGTATGGACCCGGCTACCGCCAAATTGGCAGTGGAGTTGCAGCTCGAGGACATTGACGAGATTCTCTATGGATTGAACGAACGGGATGATCTGCACGAGGCGTTTGTACTCACGAGAGCCAATTACCAAGATATCCTGAAGGTGTTGGAGGGCCAGGTGCTCGCTCTCGGCATCCTCAGAGCAGACCACGCAAACCGAGTCCAATTTGTAAGCCTTGTGGAAGAAGAGAGACAGGCAGCTCAGGATCACGGACTCGCCTGTCAACTTGCTGGCCCCGCTACCCAGGCAACCCCGGCGCCCACTTTCGCCTACCCAACTAAAGATATTTACTTTAGCGATGATAAAATTACAGTATCCTCTACGACTAGCATTCGCATACTCAACGCCGCCGATCCTACACAAACCAACCTATACTTCAACGAGGATAGCGGAAGTGCCCTCAACGTGGCCGAGGGACCCAAGAGCAGCACATTCACCTCCTCATCCAGCTACGCTGGCAAAGGCAAAGGCAAGACAAAGCAAGTCATCTCGGACGATGGCATTACGCACGCCCTATGCTCCGCCTGCATGGACCGTCACCCGCGCTTCGACGTCCTCGAATTATCATGCAAGCGGAAAGACGACATCGCGCCCCACGCCTACTGCCGCACTTGTCTCGTCGACCTGTTCGAGTGCTCGCTCACAGATACATCGCTCTTTCCACCGCGCTGCTGTGGAATGCGGATTTCATTGTATGCTGGTGCCCACTTTTTCACCCCAGAGCTGGTGACAAGGATTGAGGAGAAGGATGAGGAATTGAGGACGTCGGATCCGACATATTGCAGCAACCGGTCATGCGCGAGGTTTATTCCGCCGGCAAATATCGAAGCGGCGATCGCAACATGTGGTGTTTGTGATCAGAAGACATGCACGACTTGCAAGAATCCAGAGCACAAGGGCTTGTGTCCTGAGGACCCAGCTGTGAAGCAACTAATCGATGTGGCTGAGGAGAAGAGGTGGCAGCGTTGCTATAAGTGCCGCACTATGGTCGAGTTGGATGTCGGTTGCTTTCATATGTAGTAAGTTCCCCCCTCCGCTCCTCTCCGAATTTGCGATATCACAGTATAAAGGGGTTTAAGAGATACGTAGTTGTCGCTGCGGCGGCCAGTTCTGCTACCTCTGTGCCGCGCCCTGGAAAACCTGCACCTGCCCCCAATGGCACGAAGAGCGCCTCCTCCGCATCGGACGCATGGACGATGCCGTCCGGCCCGCTCTTGCCCACCAGATCGCCATGCCGGAGCGCCGCGAGATGCCCGAAGCCAACCCGGTCCGCGAAGTCGCTGCGGACATGCATCTACGTCTTGCTACCATCGCAAGCGGTTTTCTTATGGATGGCGAGCCTGAAGAGGAGACGGATGAACAGGGTGGCTGTGTGCATCAGTGGGAAAGAATTTTTCGCTCCGCCGAAGTCGATACAACATGCTCTATCTGCCAGCACCATCTGCGATTCGTGAATTCGTGTGAGAGATGCAGTACACGGCTTTGCAATCGCTGTCTCAATAACCGGTTGGGAGTGTGAGATGGGCTTGTTATCGGTGCTGCTTTTTGTGCGTTTGGACGCACTTTATGAAAATTCGTGTCCGGCGCTCGCATGTCTTGGGCGTTGATGTCATAACCCAGCAGCAGTGCTCCGTGCGCGCTCGACCATCAGTCCAAATCGTCCAAAACCAAATTGACCATTGAAAGTAATAAGAGGAGGTGTTCCGCTTCATGCCGGTACACGCCTCATTCCGGAACAAGTCGTCCTCAAAGAGGAACAATTCGTGTATCACCTTGAGAGGTTGTATTCCGGAACGGTTGCTTTGCTCCGGGAAGATCTGATACTACATCGGACTTTTGGAGCTATCCCTTAACACGTCAATTCGGGTTATCGATAAGGATAATGATCAACCAGCTAAATTTGGTGCCCGTACTCAGGAATATAAGGCTGCCATGTGTGTTTAAATCCTTCTAGTAGTCTTTGATAGCCGGCTCTATAATAATTCCCATATGAACAAGCACTCCGAAGTACGCGTAGAGTTCCTGCCCGCATGTTAGCAGCCATATGCGTGGGTGTTCTACTTCCTTATCTGGCGGATAGAGCTCCGCGTGCTCATTTGCCCACCCTATAAGCTTACCTATAATCTCACCCGTACAGGATAGCCTGAATAACTTAGGAGGATCATATGTATTAACGTTAGAAGGGAGGTTTGGTGAACTATGGTCGACCTAATTATTAATAGAGAGGTTCGAATTCGGGCAGCGGCCAGGGTTTAGAGGGAGCTATTTTTCGCCGTCTTATTTAGGGGAACGTTATATTAAGTCTTCTAGACAAGGTCTACATTAATTCTAGCACGATTGGAAGGCTTGGTGGCGGTATCCCTTGCACCAATAATATTGTTCTTAGAATTGTGGCACGTGCGTTTTCGGCGGTCTGAGCTTGCTGAGGTAATCTAACTTAACAAGAAGGAAACGGCCCGGCTGTTATTCCGACGCTAGCCAAAAAGGATTGGCATTAATCTAATAACGAGTTACGAAGCACTGAATACAGGTATTAAGGCGTAAGAGCGCGTAAAGAGGTACTTAGGTACGTAGAGAGGGAGGCAACACGATTTATAGTTATCTGAACGTATTATATATTGCAGTAGAGTTAAAATCCCTTAACACAGTGGAATTCGTCCTGTAGTTATCGATAAGGAACTAGCCAATTAGAAAGCTAGATTTGTTTGGTGTTCCTAAGGCTTATGCACGGGCCATATCCTCTTAGGACGCCACCGGGTCAAGGGATAGAAGCTGTTCCTGTGTACGCCAACCTCCTGGAAGCATCCTCACCCAACGCCTGCCTTGGCGCCCAATCTTACAGCCTTACGGCATAGGCAAGTGGAGTAATCCAGCGCAAGGGCTACTTTAGTGTTTCGATATATGGCGGCCGTTCGTTAGTGAATTCATTGTGGCGGCGCAAGCGGAGGAGCAGTAAAACGAGGCGCAGCTGACGTTTCCTACCAAGTGGTATAATTGGAGATCCCGGCGCAAGGCTGAGGATTCGGTCGAAATGCCTTCGACGTCTCTTGTCTAATCGTCGACGAAGATTTACTTTTCGAAATCGTTTCACAGAGTTGATCCGCTGCAGCTATGTAACCCCTCCTATTTCACCCGGATCGAACTTTCGCTCCGACGTCATCATGTCCTTCGGTTTCTCTGTTGGCGACTTCGTTGCTGTTGGTAGCCTTATAAAAGACATTTCTTCCTGTCTTCAAGACGCCGGAGGCTCGAAGGCGGAATATCAAGAACTTTTACGCGAGCTCGAATGCCTCCAGCAAGCCCTGCACCACCTCGACAAGCTGCAGAATGGTGGCTCCTCGTCCACGAACCTCGATTCCATCAAATACGCAGCGCTGAGCTGTCGGCGCCCTCTTGAACAATTTTTGGGGAAGATCCGGAAGTATGATACATCTCTTGGGGTATGGGGAAAGGACAGTTTTATAAAGAGTACCGCAGACAAGCTACGATGGGGATTCGGTCAAAAAGAAGAGGTCCGCAAGCTCCAGAGCTACCTCAATATTCACGTTGGGACAATCAATATCCTGTTAGCCGAGCATGGCTTGGAGAAGATGAGTCTTACGTCGGATAAGGCTGCCGCTCATCAGCTTCATATTCGGGAGAGGTTGGAAGATACTCGCGGTATAATCGGGAAGATCAGCGGCCGCTTGACGGTGCAGGCTCTGGTGGTACAGAGCACTCAAAATATGCTTGCGCGGCTGCTCGAAATGATAAGCGGTGAGTTTAGGACTTCATGGAGGTCTTTAGGAGAGATGGTGGCTAAAGTATGGTAGGTACTTAATCAGCCGTAATCCAACTTTTAATCCCTAAGCTTGTCTTACCAAGTATGCAGTGTCTCTACCCAGCAAACATATACTATAATACTTGAGATCAAGAGCTCCCTGGCAGGACTAGACACACGATGGTCATTCTTCCAGGCTCCGTTGGTTGTAGAAGATGCCCTCGGTTACAAGATCCCAGTGCCATCAGAGTACGACTTTGATCTCCTAGACGCTGTCGTTAAGCAAAAGTTTAACACTGGACCCGGCTCTTTAGATGTCCGGGCCGGCAACTACGAGTACTTTAGGACGAAGAATAGCAGTGATGTGCTCTCGAGGACCAGCCGGTTGCTCCCAGGAATGGCCATTACAATGGCTATTATTGTGGTTCGTCCAACATTAATAGACGAGACTTGCCCTATGCCGAAGTGCGGCTCCACCCAGACCGCCGAGTCCCCTGGTGGTGGTAGGACCTGGTACGTGAAATTCACGTTATTTATGGGTTTATGACTGACTATATCAAAGCTGTAAATGCAATGTGTGGTTCTCACCGACTGAAAGGAAACGAAGATCGCTCCACGATCTCCTATTTGCAATCTCTACGCTATCGGAGTCACCGGCAAGCGAAGATCAGCCTGACGACACTAGGAGAGCTAGCAAACGAGTTAAACTCACAGCTGTTGAGGAGGATGTGGACGTGTTCAAGAATGTGAGATTATCTCACGAGGAGCTTCCAATGGAGCCTCTTAAGCCTCTGGATCTTCCAAATCCCTCTGATTACGACTTCCTTGATCCTCTGAATACTTCTAATCCCGCTGACTACGACTCCCCTTACCATGCATCGGCGCACCGCAACCTCGACCCATACTCTAGTAGCCTCCCAGACCCCACCTTAGATAGTGACGCCAAAGCCACGTCACCGCCGGCCTTCCCCCCAAAACAACAGCTCATTTTTGATGTAAGTCCCTATTGACCAGTCTTGATCCAAATTAGATCCGATACGAAATCACTGTGTTCAGTGGCTAATGCGACAACAGGAAGCTGTGAGCTACCTCGACCAGATCAAGGTACAATTTGCAGAGCACCCGGATGTCTATGACCGCTTTCTAGACATCATGAAGGACTTCAAGAGTGGGGCGTAAGTACTATGCCCTCTGTTTTCTAGAAAAGCCTGCTTATGCTTTCCCTTTAGCATCGACACGCCAGGCGTAATTAATAGGGTTTCCCCACTTTTCGTGGGCAATCCAAATCTTATCCAAGGTTTCAACACATTCTTACCTCCTGAATACAAGATTGAATACGGCATCGACGGAGATCCTAACGCCATCAGAGCCACTACTCCTATGGGTACAACCGTTTCCTCTACGCCAGTAGCGCGGCCACTTTCTGCACCGCGGAGTGCCGCGTCAATGGAAATGGCGCCGGACCTAATGAAAGCCCGTATTATATCCACTAACCCCAGCAAGAAAAGCAAAAGGAAGAGAAAAAGAGGTTAAGCTATTCTCGAAAGGTTATGTAGGCGGACGATTTATAAATAGATTATAATTAATAAATACCTAAATAACGAGTTTATCTAAGAAACGCTTAAGCTAATATAAGATAGCGCCAGACGCTTTAAGAAGATTTCCCTAAGTATAAAGCTTGTAGAAAATCGATATAATAACTAGCTTAATAACGTTTATATGACCTAAGTAATGCTCCCTCTAAGGCCTCTGGGTGCGGTGTGATCACTGGGTTAGCGTTCATCCGAGCTAAAAAGGATGAATTGGTTTTCATGTTGAAAAGCTGAGGTTGCAGCAGAAGGTTTTTGGTCATGGGCTCCGATCAATGCGAGGCTAGAAGTGCACGTTAGAATAAGTATTACGATGACCAGAGAGGAGTTTCTTGCCATTCTAGTGAAAAGTAGATTTAGAGATGCTAGGCCAGTTATATCCTTTCAGATCCAACATGCGTTCTTGCTCAGCCCAGTATTGATCTCGTCCATGCATTGACATTATAAATGCGGCATTTAGCAGCTAAATGCTAGAAAATGCTAAAATAGCAAAAAAGTAAAATTAAATGCTGGTAAATTTTTCCCTAACGTAGCGGCCTGGCAATATAGCGATCTGCTAAGGCTGCGACTATATAGCGACAGCCCTCTATTAAAAAGACGACCTATATTTATTAACTATATCGCAGTCTATTAACCTAATGGCAAGACGTAGGCGTAACGCTAACGCAGTGTATAGTACTAAGTCTAGGGATGTGAGGGGATCTTGTAGACAGGGGGCTATAAGGACACGATTGGAACAGGATAGATTGGTGAGAGAGACGAATCCTTGAGGAGGTAAGGCCTCTGGGA
>Ga0307515_10016963_pt1 | contig 13306 bp, 11 predicted proteins | sample 17_EM_MG_FD_194513 | JGI IMG/M metagenome (GOLD analysis project Ga0307515, IMG submission 194513) | Populus trichocarpa ectomycorrhiza microbial communities from riparian zone in the Pacific Northwest, United States - 17_EM | ecosystem: Host-associated > Plants > Roots > Unclassified | place...
CGGGTCGATGATTTCGTCCTGTTCGCGATCACGACGCGGCTGTCGATACCCGTCGTGCTGGTCGCGCTCGCGGTGGTGGCATTGATGGGATCGGGTCTCGGGCTCGTGGTGGCGACGCTCGGGCTGCTGTTGTGGGACCGCTTCGCCGTCGTCGCGCGCGCGACCACGATGCAGATCCGTAGCCTCGACTATGTCAACGCCGCCCGCTGCGCCGGCGCTTCGACGCTGCATCTTTTGGTCAAAGAGATACTGCCGAACATCGCCAGCCACCTTGCCGTGGTGGGAACGCTGGAGATGGCGCTCGCGATCCTGCTTGAGGCAGCGCTGTCGTTCCTCGGCCTCGGCGTGCCGCCGCCGCTGCCGTCCTGGGGCCTGATGATCGCCGAGGGCAAGGACTACATGTTCTTCTCGCCCTGGGTGATCATGGTGCCCGGCGTCGCGCTGTTCGTGCTGGTGCTCGGCATCAATCTGGTCGGCGATGGCCTGCGTAATCTGCTCGGCTCGGAGCGGCTGCGATGAGCGCGCTGCTGGAGATCGAGAATCTGGAGGTGACGTTCGGCGGCCGCAGTGCGGCGGTACGCGGCGCCTCGTTCCAGGTCGAGAAGGGCGAGACCCATTGCCTGGTCGGCGAATCCGGCTGCGGCAAGTCGGTGAGCGCGCTTGCCATCATGAACCTGCTCGCGCGAGGCGGCCAGCGCTCCGCCGCGCGAATGAGCTTTGCCGGCACGGATTTATTGTCGCTGTCGGACCGCGAGATGGCGCGCCTTCGCGGCAATCGCATCTCGATGATCTTCCAGGAGCCGATGACCAGCCTCAATCCGGCCTTCACGATAGGCTCGCAAATGGCTGAAGTGCTGACCCGCCACAAGGGCGGTTCGCGCAATGCGGCACTCGAGCGGGCCGTCGAATTGATGGGCCGCGTCGGCATCACCGCGCCGGAGATGCGGCTCGGCCAGTTTCCGCACCAGCTCTCGGGGGGCCTCCGACAGCGCGTCATGATCGCGATGGCGCTGATGTGCGATCCCGAATTGCTGGTCGCCGACGAGCCGACCACCGCGCTCGACGTCACCGTGCAGGCGCAGATCCTGCGGCTGCTCGCGACGCTGAAGCGCGAACTCGGCCTTGCCATTCTCCTCATTACCCATGACCTCGGTATCGTTGCGCGCGTCGCCGACCGCGTCTCGGTGATGTATGCCGGTGAGGTGGTCGAGCGGGCGCCGACTGCCGAATTGTTCCGTAGCCCGCAGCATCTCTATACGCGGGGCTTGTTGTCCTGCGTGCCGGTGCCGGGCCGGGTGCAGCGCGACCGGCCGCTCGGATCGATCCCGGGCGTGGTGCCGGCGATTGGGCCCGGCTTTGCGGGCTGCGCGTTTCGCTCGCGCTGTTCCCATGCGGACGCGACTTGTGAACGCGAGATCCCGCGTCGCCAGGCAGGCAGCACGCATGACTATCTTTGCCGGCTCGCACCGGAATTCTCGGAGCCGCAGCCCGCATGAGCGTCGCGATCGAAGTCCAGAATTTGCGGTGCGAGTTCCGGGTCAATGCCGGATGGTTCGCGGCGGAAAAGCGCGTGATCGCGGTCGACGACGTTACCTTCAGCGTGCCGGCCGGCAGCGTGCTCGGCATCGTCGGCGAGTCCGGATGCGGAAAATCCACGCTGGCGCGGCTGATTCTTGGATTGCTCAAGCCGACGGCGGGCACTGTGCTGGTCGACGGCAAGCGGCTGTTCGACCTCGACCGCAAGGCGCGCGCGCGGCTGATCCAGCCGGTGTTCCAGGATCCGTTCGCCTCGCTCAATCCGCGCCACCGCATCAAGGATATCGTCGCGCTGCCATTGACCGCGCAAGGCACGTTCACGCGTGCGGAGATCGAGCGCCGGGTGGCACAAATTCTCGAACGCGTCGGGCTTTCGGCTGCGATGGGTGAGCGGATGCCGTCGCAACTTTCCGGCGGGCAGCGCCAGCGTGCGGCGATTGCACGCGCGCTGGTGCTGGAGCCGCGCATCGTGATCTGCGATGAACCGACCAGCGCGCTCGACGTTTCCGTGCAGGCGCAAATCCTCAATCTGCTGTCCGACCTGCGCCGCGATCTCGGATTGACCTATCTTTTCATCAGCCACAATCTCGCGGTCGTGGAGCATGTCGCGAGCGAGGTCGCGGTGATGTATCTTGGCCGTATCGTCGAGCGCAACGAAACCGACGCGCTGTTTCGAGCACCTGCCCATCCCTACACGCAGGCATTGCTGCAAAGCGTGCTGACGCCGGAGCCGGGCCTGGGCGTGCCCGATATCGGCCTCGGCGACGCCATGCCGGATCCCGCCAATATTCCCCCGGGCTGCCGGTTCAATCCGCGTTGCGGCATCGCCGTGGAACGGTGTCGCACTGTGGCACCAACGCCCATGGCCCGCGAGCCCCGCGGAATGGTAGAGTGCCATCTGGCATAGGGCGTGCATTTCAGCGGTTCGGAAAACACCAAAAAGAAGGAGAGCGACATGCGTTTGCAAATCAAGCTCGGCACAGCCATCCTCGCCACGGTTCTGCTCGGCATCGGTGCGGCGCCGGTCGCGGCACAGAAATCCGCCGATACGTTACGGGTCACGGACCGCAGCGCGCTGCCGAACGTCGATCCCTACTATAACAATCTGCGCACCGGCGTGGTGATGCATCACCAGGCCTGGGACGGACTGGTTTACCGCGATCCTGAAACGTTCAAGGTTGTGCCTTTGCTCGCCACCGAGTGGAAGCTGCCGGACACGACCACGATCGATTTCACGCTGCGGCCCGGCGTGAAATTCCACGACGGCAGTCCGTTCACCGCCGATGACGTCGTCTACACGCTCAATCTGGCGTCCGATCCGGCGAGCAAGGTGTCGACGCCCGCGAACTATAATTGGATCGAGAAGGCCGAGAAAACCGGCGATCTGTCGGTACGCGTCAAGCTCAAGCGGCCGACGCCGGCGGCGCTGGAATATTTCGCCATGGTCGTGCCGATCTATCCCAAGGCCTATCGCGAGAAGGTCGGCGCGGACGGTTATGCCAAGGCGCCGGTCGGCGCTGGCCCGTACAAGATCACCAAGGTCGAGCCGGGCGTTTCCATCGACTTCGAACGCTTCGAGGATTACTGGGCCGGCAGCCCCAAGGGCAAACCGGCGATCAAGAAGCTGAGCGTGCGTTTCGTGCCGGACGCAACGACCGAAATGACCGAGCTGCTCTCCAGCCGTGCCGACTGGATCTGGAATTTGAATCCCGACCAGTTCGACAGCGTCAACAAGCTCCCGCATCTGACGGCCGTGCGCAAGGAATCGATGCGGGTCGGCTATCTCTCGCTCGACGCCGCTGGTCGCACCGGCGCCGACAATCCGATCACCAAGCTCAAGGTACGCCAGGCGATCTGGCATGCGATCGACCGGCAGGCGATAGCCGACAAGCTTGTCACCGGCGGCAGCCGCGTGCCGGCGGCGCCCTGCTTCCCCACCCAGTTCGGCTGCAACGGCGAAGCCGCGACGCTGTACGACTACAATCCCGCCAAGGCGAAGCAACTGCTCGCGGAGGCCGGCTATCCCGACGGTTTCGATCTCGATCTGGCGAGCTATGTTTTGCCGCAATGGGGTTCGGCGGTTCAGAACTATTTGATGGCCGTCGGCATCCGCGCCAAGCTCAACCAGCTGCAGACGGCGGCACTGATCCAGAAGGCGAAGGGCGGCGAGCTGCGCGCCTATCTCGGCAGCTGGGGCAGCTTCTCGATCAACGACGTGTCGGCCTTCATGCCGAACTTCCTGGACGGCGGCGCCGATGACTATGCGCGCGATCCGGACATACAGAAATGGCTGATCGAAGCCGGCTCGTCCAACGACCCCGAAGTCCGCAACAAGGCCTATTCGGCCGCGATCCAGCGGGTCACGCAGCAGGCCTACTTTGAGCCGCTGCACACCTATGTGACGACCTACGGCTATTCCAAGCAGCTCGAGTTCACCCCGTATTCGGACGAGCTGCCGCGCTTCTATCTGGCGAAGTGGAAATAGGGCGGGGCGGCAGGAACCGGCGCGGCATCGCCGCGCCGGGCTAGCCCCACTGGCGTCGATCGTTCCGAAGCGTCTAGACTATTCGAATCTCGCCAACGGGATTCGGAGCCACGAATGCCAGGGTTGCTCAGTCGGCGTGATGCATTGCTCGGGAGCGCGGGGCTTGCGGCGGCGAGCGTGCTTCCTGCCGTCGGCTTTGCCGCACCACAACGCAAGCCAGTTCCAAGCGAAACGATCGACGCCGCGTTGCAGGCGAAAGTCGCGGCCAGGGAAATACCCGGCGTGGTCGCGATGGCCGCGAACGAAACCTCGGTCGTCTATCAGGGCGCGTTCGGCGCGCGCAACATGTCGGCCGCCGCGCCGATGTCGACGGATACGATCTTCCGCATCGCCTCGATGGTCAAACTGTTGACGTCGGTGGCCGCGCTGCAATTGGTCGAGCGCGGCAAACTGAAACTGGATGAGCCCGCGGCCAACATCGATCCGACGCTCGCAGCCCCTCAAGTGCTTGCGGGATTCGATGCCAAAGGCGTTCCGCAGCTAAGGCCGGCGCAGAAGCCGATCACATTGCGGAACCTGCTGACGCACACATCCGGCTTCAGCTATCCGCTCTGGGATCCGAACGTCGTTCGCTATCTCAAGGCCGCGCGGGCCGATGCGGCCCTGCCGCGCCGGCCGCTGATGTTCGAGCCGGGGACGAAATGGGCCTATGGCGGCAGCATCGACAATGTCGGCCAGTTCGTCGAAATCGCCAGCGGTATGAGCCTCGATCGCTATTTCGCTGAAAACATCACCGGCCCGCTCGGTATGAACGATACCAGTTTTGTCATCACCGAGAAGCAGCGTGCGCGTCAGGCCAGTCTGCATGTGCGCGAGACAAACGGAAAGCTGGTCCCAAAACCGTTCGAGAAGCTCGCACCGCCCACTACCTTTTCCGGTGGCGGCGGCATCTATTCGACCGCGCCGGATTATCTGGCCCTGCTGCAAGCGCTGCTGAATGGCGGAAGTCTTCGCCGTGCAAGCATCCTGCGGCCGGAGACCGTCGCCATGATGTCGACCAACCAGATCGGCAACATCGAGGCGGGAATTCTCAAGACGGCGAACCCGGGACTTTCAAATGACGTGGATTTCTTCCCGGGCGTGCATCTGCGCTGGGGGCTTGGCCATATGATCAATGTCGATCCAGTCCGGGAGGGCCGCGCGGCGGGCAGCGGCACCTGGGCCGGCCTGTTCAACACCTATTACTGGATCGACCCGAAAAAGCGGATCGCGGGCGTGATCATGATGCAGATCCTGCCCTTCGCCGACAAACAGGCGCTGGTGGCCTACCGGCAGTTCGAACGCGGGATTTATCACGCGCTCGGGGCAGCATAGTTACCCCTGGGTGACCGCCATCCCGCCGACGTAGATGTGATCGAAACGCGCCGCGGCGGGCGGTTCGCCGACCGAAAATATGATAGACCGCAATCATCCCCATTCGAACTTAAGGCAACACGCGCACCATGAACCTCGACATGACCCGCCGTACTCTGTTGCATCTCGCCGGTGTCTCCTCATTCGCGGCGGCCGCTGCTGCCGCGGCGCGCGCCGAGGAAGGCGGGAGCGGGGGAGGGCCGACCTTCGCCAACCGCACGCCGATGCGGATCGGCATGGTGACGATCCGGGTCCGCAAGCTCGACCTCATGGCGGACTATTATCGCGACGTGCTCGGCCTCACCGTGATGGAGCGTTCCGCCACGGGTGCCACGCTTGGTGCGGGCGGGATCAAGTTGCTGGCGCTCGAAGCGCGCCCCGATGCTGCGAATGAAGCCCGCAATGCGGCCGGGCTCTATCACACCGCGTTCCTGATGCCGACGCGGAAGGATCTCGCGCGCTGGCTCGTCAATGCAGCGATCCATCGCGTACCGATGGCAGGCTTTGCCGACCACCTTGTTAGTGAGTCCGTCTATCTCGACGACCCCGAGGGTAATGGCATCGAGGTCTATGCCGATCGCGATCCCTCGCTCTGGGAATGGAGCGCAGGCTCGGTGGCGATGGCGACCGACCAACTCGACATCGACAACCTCGTCTCGCTCACCGATACGCGCGTCAGCGACTACGCTAAGGCGCCCGACGGCTTGCGCATCGGGCACGTGCATCTGCGGGTCGGCGATCTCGCCAAGGCCAACGCCTTCTACCGCGAAACCCTTGGCTTCGATCCGACACGCGCGCGCAACGGCGCCGCGTTCCTGTCTTCCGGCCGCTACCATCACCATCTCGGTCTCAACGTCTGGCAAAGTGCCGGCGCTGGCCGCCGCGACGAGGCGGCCACCGGCCTTGCCTGGTTTTCGCTGGAGATCGAGAAGCCGGATTTGTTCGCGGCCAAGCAAGAACGATTGCGTCAGGCCGGCGTCGCGGTGGCAGCAATTGCCGGTGGCCTCGAGGCCGCCGACCCCTGGGGCACGCGCGTGCGCCTCGTCAAGGTTTGATACGGCCGGCAGCAGGAGGTGCCTATGGATGCTGTGCTTCCATACCGTGCGATGGCCTACAATAATGGTTGGGCCAACCATCGCCTGCTGAGCGCGTGCGCCGCGCTTTCGCAGGCCGAGTTCACCGCGCCCCGTACCGGCTTCTTTCCAAGCCTGCGCGCCACGCTCAACCACATCCTGATCATCGACCGCTTTTACGTCGACGCCCTGGAAGGCGGCACGCTCGGCCCGGCGGCCTGGGCCAACCAGGAGCCGTGTGAAACGCTGGCATTGCTCCGGGAGGCGCAGGGCGAGATGGACCGGCGGTTGATTGCCTTCGTCGAACGCCTCGACAACGCCGATCTCGATCGGGTCGTCAATGTACACCGCGGCAATCGCATTCAACACGAGCAGATGGACCGGCTGCTGCTCCATCTGTTTCAGCATCAGGTCCATCATCGCGGCCAGGCTCACGCGATGCTGAGCGCCACCGATGTTCGCCCGCCGCAGCTCGACGAGTTCTTCGCCGCAGAGGAGGCGCCGTTGCGCGCCGCCGAGTTCGCGAAGCTCGGGTGGAGCGAGGAGAGGGTCTGGGGTCGCTGAGTCATCGGCCGCGGGGTTCGGAGCCGCAGGAACTAGCCGAAAGCTTCGCCTTCACTCGTCGATGACGGGATTGCGGAGGACACCGATCTTCTCAATCTCGACCTCGACGACATCGCCGGGCTTGAGGAAGATCGGCGGCTTGCGCGTGAATCCGACGCCGGCCGGCGTGCCTGTCGCGATCACGTCGCCCGGCACCAGGTCGAAAATCGTCGAGGAATATTCGATCAGCCGCGGGATCGAGAAGATGAGCATCGACGTGTTGCTCGATTGCACCGTCTCGCCATTGACGCGGGTTTCGAGCTTCAGCTTGGTTGGATCGCCGAGTTCATCCGGCGTGACCAGCCACGGACCGAACGGGCCGGTGCCGACGAAATTCTTGCCTGATGCGATCTGTTGCGCGTGCCGTTGCCAGTCGCGGACACTGACGTCGTTGTAGATCGAATAGCCCGCGACATGATTCCAGGCATCGGCCTGGATGATGTGACGACCGCCCTTGCCGATCACGACCGCGAGTTCGCCTTCCCAATCCAGATTGTCGGAGACCTTGGGCCGGATCACCGGCGCGTTGTGCGCGACCTGCGAGCGCCAGACCCGCAGGAAGATCGGCGGAAACTCGGTGATCTCGCGCTTCATGCCGAACGCCACCGCCTCGTTGTGGTGGTCCATGTAATTGCGCACGGCGCAGACGATTTTTTCCGGCCGCGGGATCACGGGCAGAAAATTGATCTCGCTCAGCTTCAGGTCCGGCTTGTGGGCGGCGGCGATCTGCTCCCGGTCGGCGAATTTGGCGCTGCCGACGAAGTCCGCCAGCGACCCGCCCAGCACCTTGCCGAGGTCGATAACTTCTTCGCCGCGCACCGCGCCCCAGGTTTCCGTCTGTTGCCGCAGGAAGGAGATGAGCTTCATCGTGGCGATCCCTGACTTGGAATTTCGATTTACGTAAAAAATACTATTTTCGAAAATGATACAAGCGAAATCCTGTTCGTGGGTGCAGACGCGCCTTTTGGCGGCCTGTCGCCTGCGTCCGGCCTAGCCGTCGCCGATCAATTCGGATGCGTATTTGATGACGTTGTCGGTGGTGCTCTGGATGTGCCTTGCGATCAGCTCGCAGGCGCGGTCGGCATCGCGGCTGACGGCGGCTTTCATCAGCGCGCGATGCTCGCCGGCCTTGTCGCGCGGCCGCGGCCGAAGCCGTGCCGAAATATTGCGATAACGCTCGGCACGTTCGAACAGCGATTGCCGGATCCCGAGCAGGGTCGGCGAGTTGCATGCAGCCACCAGGGACTCGTGAAACTCCCGATGTGCCACCTTCCAGTCGGGATTGTCGGCGTAGTCTTCCGCGGCGCGGCCTTCGATGATGCCAAGCCGGTGAATCGACGAAATAACCGCAATTTCCCAGTCATCATCGCCATTTTCGATCGAACGTCGGAACAGGTCGACCTCGATCAGAATGCGCGCGCGCGTCAGATCGATCAAATCCGCAAGGCTGATCGGCGCCACCTTGAAGCCGCGCTGTTCCTCGGCCAACACCAGCCCCTCGGCGGCAAGGCTCGTCAGCGCCTCGCGTAGCGTCGTGAAGCTCGCACCATAGGCCAGGCGCAACGTATCGAACTTGAGCAGCTCGCCGGGCTTGAGCCGGCAGGTCACGATCTCGCTCCGCATCCGATGCGCGATATCGGACGCGAGCGTCTTTCCGAATTCCTTTCGGCGCTTGAAGGCCGTCACGTTCATGGAATCGCTCTCCGATGGCTGGCCGAGACTATCGGGGCCAGAATGCTGTTGCAATAATTTTCGTAAGCGATAGTATTTTCGAAAATATGGCTTGAGGAAGGGCAGGAGCGCGCATGAAGGCTGTCTTGGTACACCGCCCCGGAGGGCCGGAAGCCCTGCAATATCTCGACGTCCCCCAGCCAACGCTCGGCGAAACCGACGTACTGATCCGGGCTGAGACCTTCGGGGTCGGGCAACCGGACAAGCTGATCCGCAGCGGTGTCTACAAATGGATGCCGCCGCTGCCGGCCAACCCCGGCAATGATGTCGCCGGCCGGATCGAAGCCGTCGGCAGCGGCGTCCGCGATATCGAGGTCGGACAAAAGGTGCTGCTCAGCGCACGCGATCTGGCGCAGCGCGGCGGCTGCTATGCCGAGATGGTCGCGGCCCCCGCGGATGCCATTCATCTGCTGCCCGAACAGGTCGATCTCGAAGCTGCGGTCTGCCTTGCCAATTATCAGGTTGCCTGGGCGCTTCTGAATGAATGCGGCGCAGCGCGTCCGCCGAAATCGGTTCTGGTGGTCGGTGCGGCAGGCGGCGTCGGCTCATCGCTGGTGCAACTTGCAAAACTTGCGGGCATGACCGTGATCGGGACCGTCAGCTCGGAGGAGAAGGCCGTCTTCGCCCGCGCCATGGGCGCCGACGGCATCATCTATTATCGCGGCGAGGACGTCGTCGCGCGCGTCCGCGAACTGACCGGCGGGCGCGGCGTCGATCTCGTGCTCGATCATGTTGGCGGTCCGGATTTTTTCAGCCATCTGCGCGCGCTCGACAAATGGGGAACGGTGGTCTCCTACAACGCCTTCGACGGCCTGCCGACACAGAACATGATGGAGGAGATGCGCAAGCATCTGGACGTGTGTCCCGCCATCCGCTGCTTTTCGTTTCACATCTACGATCATGACCGGGAAGGCCGCCGTGCCATCATGAAGCGCATGATCGGCCATCTGGCTGATGGCACCATCAAGCCGGCAGTGTTCGCCCGCTTCAAGCTGTCCGAAGTGCGCCGGGCGCATGAACTGCTGGATTCGGGGCAGGCGCTCGGCAAGATCATCATGACGCGCGACTGACGGGGATGAGTGCGATGATAGAAGTCAAGCGTATCAGGCACGCAAGCTTTGCGACTGATCATATCGAACAGCAGATCGAATATTATCAGGGGATCATCGGGCTCGGCATTGTCGAGAAGAGGGCCGGTCGCGCGCTGTTCGCTTCCGAATCCGGCGAGCTCACGCTTGTTCTCGAGCAAGGTGCGGCGCCGGGTTGCAAGGTGATGGCGTTCGAGATCAGTCCCAACGTTGAACTCGGCGACGTCGGCAAGCAGCTCAAAGATCTCGGCATCCATTCCGAACTCCGCTCCGACGATCTGCCGGGGATCCCGCAAACGCTGGTTTTCAGCGATGCCGACGGCCGGCAGATCGAGCTGTTCTCGCATTGGCAGTTCACCCCGCCGGGTGAACAGGTGCGGGGAATCGTCGTCAACAAGCTCGGCCATATGGCGCTCTACGCGCCCGATCCGGATCGAACCGCGAAATTCTATTCCGACGTTCTGGGTTTTCGCGATTCGGACCGGATCGAGGAAAACTTCGTCTTCATGCGCTGCGGGTTCGAGCATCACGCCATCAATTTCGCGCGCGGCACCGATGCGCGCCTGCATCATATGGCATTCGAACTGCGGGATGCATCCCACATGCAGCAGGCCTGCGACCTGCTCGGGCGCCGAAAGATTCCGCTGCTATGGGGACCGGTGCGCCACGGTCCCGGGCACAACATCGCGATCTATCATCGCGATCCCGATGGATATCTCATCGAGCTGTTCTACGACATGGACCGAATGGTCGACGAGGAGCTCGGCTATTACGAACCGCGGCCCTGGCACCGCGACCGGCCGCAGCGTCCGAAGATCTGGAGGGGGCTGCCGCGCGACATCTGGGGCGTAGGCCCTTCGCCGGAAGCGGCCGAATTTTCGCCGAAGATGCGCGGCGGGAAGTGAGCGATTTCCACGAATAACATAAGCCGCGATCGGTATAGGGAGAAACGGAATATGGCGGGATCCGCGTGTCATTCAGTTCGTCGCCATCCTTTCCGGTGGTTGTTCGCGATGGCGTTCATCGCGGCCATCGTGGGTTCGATCGGCTCCGCCGGCGCCCAGGATTATCCGACACGTCCGATCCGGCTGCTGCATGGCTTCGCCGCAGGTGGTGCGGCCGATACGTTATCGCGCATCCTGGCAAACGGGCTCTCGAAACGACTGGGCCAGCCGATCGTCATCGAGGCCAAGCCAGGCTCAGGCGGTAATCTCGCCGCGGCCGCGATCGCCAAGGCGGAACCCGACGGCTACACCATCGGGCTCGTCACCGGCGCGCACGGCATATCGGGCGCGCTCTACAAGTCGCTTCCTTACGATTCGGTCGACAGTTTTGAGATGATCTCGACCGCCGTCTACTACGCGCTCGTTATCGCCGTCAGGTCCGATTACGAAGCGAAATCGCTGAAGGAATTGATCGCGCTCGCCAAGGCAAAGCCGGGCGATCTCAGTTACGCCTCTGTTGGATTTGGCAGTACGCATCATCTGGCCGGCGCGCTCCTGGAAACCACGGCTGACATCAAGATGGTGCATGTTCCCTATCGCGGCGATGCGTTGACGGTCACCGCACTTCTCGGCGGAGAAGTTCCTGTGATCGTGGGAACGACCGTTCTTTTGGCGCCACAGATCGCGAGCGGCGCCATTCGAGGACTTGCCGTGACTTCGCCGACCCGCACGCCGCTGCTTCCCAACGTTCCCACCGCCGATGAAGCCGGCGTCAGGGGATTCGATGTGCGGACCTGGGCCGGCCTGCTGGCGCCGAAGGGCACGCCGCCGGCGATCATCAAGCGGCTCAATACGGCCGTGCGCGAAACCCTCGCCGATCCCGAAACCAAATCGGCGCTGGAGACCGCGATCGGCGGCGAAGTGCAAACCAGTACGCCGGAGGAGATGCGCGCCCTGATTCAGTCCCAAATCGCCAAATGGGCGGATGTGATCAAGAAGGCGGATATTCCGCGCCTTTGACGATCACGGCATCGCCACAGCCGGTTCCTGCCCGCACTTCGAGACGTCAGGGGCCGAAAGCGCTTTTGCCGCCGGGCGCGCTTTCGCGTATATCTCACAGGACGCAATTCGTTCTGTGAGGCCATGTGACTGCATCCAATCCTGCCGCGGGTAAACCGGTCGATTCCGCTGATCTCATCAATGTTCCGCGTCTGGTGACGGCCTATTTCGCCGGAAAGCCCGACCCGGCCGATCCCACCCAGCGCGTGGCCTTCGGCACCTCGGGCCATCGCGGCACGTCGCTGAAAAATTCCTTCAACGAGAATCATATTCTGGCGACGACGCAGGCGATCTGCGATTACCGCCACGAAATAGGCCTGACCGGCCCGCTGTTCATCGGCATCGACACCCACGCACTGGCGGAGCCGGCATTGGTGAGCGCGGTCGAGGTATTTGCTGCCAACGGCGTCGACATCATGATCGACGATCACGGCGGCTATACACCGACGCCTGTGATTTCGCACGCGATCCTGAGCTACAACAAGGGCAGGACCAGCGGCCTCGCCGATGGCGTCGTCATCACGCCGTCGCACAATCCGCCCGAGGACGGCGGCTACAAATATAATCCGCCGCATGGCGGCCCGGCCGACACGGATGTCACGGCCAGGGTCGAAAAAGCCGCCAACGCTTTTATGGCGGCGGACATGAAGGGTGTGACGCGGATGCCGTACGAGCGCGCCCGCAAGGCGCCGACGACGCATCTGCATGATTATATCCGTCCCTATGTCGCCGATCTCGGCAATACCGTGGATCTGGCGCTGATCAAATCATCCGGCGTGAAAATCGGCATCGATCCACTCGGCGGCGCCGCCGTGCATTATTGGATGCCGATCATCGAGCACTACGGCATCAACGCCACGATCGTGAACGAGGTCGTCGACCCGACCTTCCGTTTCATGACCGCGGATTGGGACGGCAAGATCCGGATGGATTGCTCTTCGCCTTACGCGATGGCCAGCCTGATCCAGATGCGCGATAAATTCGACGTCGCCTTTGCCAACGATACCGACGCCGACCGCCATGGCATCGTGACCCGCACCGGCGGCCTGATGAACCCGAACCACTTCCTCGCCGCCTCGATCGCCTATCTGTTCGAGCACCGGCCGCAATGGGGCAAGGATGCAGCGATCGGCAAGACCATCGTCTCCAGTTCGATCATCGACCGGGTCGCGAAAAAATTGAACCGCAAGCTGGTCGAAACCCCGGTCGGCTTCAAATGGTTCGTCGAGGGCCTCGGCAGCGGCGGTTTCGGCTTTGCCGGTGAGGAGAGCGCCGGCGCCTCGTTCCTGAAGCGGGACGGAACGGTGTGGACCACCGACAAGGACGGCGTGGTGATGGGGCTGCTGGCGGCCGAAATCCTCGCCAAGACCGGCC
>Ga0307515_10016964_pt1 | contig 13306 bp, 14 predicted proteins | sample 17_EM_MG_FD_194513 | JGI IMG/M metagenome (GOLD analysis project Ga0307515, IMG submission 194513) | Populus trichocarpa ectomycorrhiza microbial communities from riparian zone in the Pacific Northwest, United States - 17_EM | ecosystem: Host-associated > Plants > Roots > Unclassified | place...
GAACTCCGCATTCCAGTCCACCGCGATTCCGGAAAGCTGGCGATCCAAAGTCTCGGCCGCCATGCTGGCCGAGCGCATCGCGATCGTGATGCCGGAAGAGAATATCGGATCCAAAAACTCCGCCGCGTTGCCGAGCAAGGCAAAGCCGGGGCCGTGCATGGCGCTAACGTTCGCGGAATACCCGCCGATCTCCCGCACGGGCGTGTCCCAATGGGCATGTCGGAGCAGTTTCGCAAGTGTCGCATCCTCATTCACAAGCTGGCGCAGTCGCTGATCGAGCGTGCCCGCATAGCGGTTCAGAAATTCCGGCTTCGCCACTACACCCACCGAACAGCGACCCGCAGAGAAGGGAATGAGCCAGTACCAAACATCCGAATGAACAGGATGCACGGTGACGCGAATCTTATTCCGATCGAAGGAGCCGTCGGAAATGCGATCCTCGATGTGTGCAACGTATGCATGGCGAATCGGGAATGCGGACGGCTTTTCGAGGCCCAATAATCGTGGCAGCGTGCGCCCGAAGCCGCTGGCGTCTAAAACAAAATCCGCCTCAAAGGTGGTGAGGGCCCCATCCGCCGCCCTCGCCGTGAGCACGGGTCGGCCGCCCTGTCTTTCAATCGCGACGATCTCGACTTCATAACGAATCTCGACACCCTGCCGCCCCGCCTCGTCCGCGAGTAGTTGGTCGAAGGGTGCTCGCATGACTTGGTAGGTCGAGTCGCGGCCGGGCGTGAAGCGATCGCTGAAGTCGAAGTCTGTGTATCGACCGTCCCGCGCGAACGCTGCGCCGTTCTTATGCTGAAAGCCCGCCGCCTCCACGGCCGCCAACATCCCGGCTTCGGCGACGAAATCCAGACAGTGCACGAGCAAGCTCTCGCCGATCGAGAAGCGCGGAAAACGCTGGCGCTCCAAGACGAGCACGTCCCGACCGCGGCGCTGGAGTAACGCACTTGCGATGGACCCGGACGGCCCGGCTCCGATCACAACAATTTGCCGACGCTCGACGCTCACGGGCTTGCACGCCAGAACGGATAGAAGTTGAACCACTGTAACGGCTCGAGGCGCAAATAGTGCTCGAGCCGACCGGCGTAACGCTGTGCGGCTTTGGCTAGCACGAAGTCGCGCTGCGCACGTGTCCATTCGATGCGCTCCGAGAACGCTTCGAAATAAATTGTATTGATGCCCTCGCGCCGTAGACAGAAGAGCAAGTACACCGGGCATTCCAACAGTGCGGCGAGCACATAGGGCCCAATGGGCAATGGCGCGCTAGCGCCCAAGAGCTTCGCGTCCACGGTGCGCCCGCCGTGCACAGGCACACGATCGCCCGCGATCACAACCCATTCGCCGCGATCGATGCGCGCTTTCAGATCCAAGGCCACGGCGGCATCGAGCGAAGTAACCTGCACGAGCTGAAAATCCGTGGCCCCCGCGGCTTTCAGCAAACGATTGAATCGATCTGCATGGGCGGTGTGGACCAGCACGTTGAGCCGTACTCGTGCATGGAGCGAGGCCAAGGCGCGGCACACTTCGAGATTGCCGAGATGCGAGCCGATGAGCAGAGCGCCCCGATCGCGGTTCGCCAGAGCGCACATCTCGCCATAGTTGGCGAACGAGACGGCATCTCGCTTGAGACGGCCCGTCCAGGCATCGAACTTGTCCACGATGGCATCCGCAAACGCGGAGAAATGGCGATAGGCCCAGCGAAGATTGGGCTGAATACCGGATTCGGGGATGCCGACGGAAACGCGCCGCAGGTAATCCAGCGATACACTGCGTGTGCGACGGGAGAAGACGAAGAAGTACAGCGTGACGAGCTTGATCACCGGCTTGATGACCGGACGCGCACTCCAACGCAAGGCGATGAACATGAGCTGCATGAGCAGCAACGCACCGCGCTCACGTGTGTTCGCCCAGCTCGCCTGAACTGTCGCGCTCGGAGTGCTCATCGAGCTCTCAATGGCACCTTGCGCCAGAGCAGCACCGGCAGCCGCAGCAGCATTCCGGGAACCAGGCGGGTGTGTAAGGCGACCATGCGCGCGTTATCCCACACCATGCGGAAGTGCGAGACGCCATCCATCGGATAGCTGACTTCTGTGTCCAACCAACGCATGCGCTGCCCGCGCCAGTGAAGCCGCACGAGTATCTCCACGTCGAAATCCATCCTAGATCCGAGCCGGCACTCATCGATTAGGCTCACGATCGGCTCCAAAGGATAGACGCGAAAGCCACACATAGAATCCGGAATATCGAGCGACAGGGTATCGAGCCAGACGAAAGCATGGGTCAAGAGTCGCCCGTAGCGACGCGATGCCGGCATTGTCTTGTCGAACACGGGCTTACCGCAGATAACCACGCTTGGGTCGGCCTGCGCGGCGGCGATGAATCGGGGGATGTCCGCAAGCCTGTGCTGCCCGTCCGCGTCGATCTGCAAAGCGTGGCTGAAGCCTTCTCGCCTCGCGGCGCGCAGCCCGGCGCTCACCGCGCCACCCTTGCCCAGGTTGACCGGGAGCCGGACGAGCCGAGTCTCGGGAGTCGTAGCCGCGAGCCGATCGAGCTCTCGCCCACACTCGGCGCTCGAGCCGTCGTCGACCAGAAAACAGGGCAAGCCGGACTGCCGAACCGCCGCGAGAACATGCCCCACGGCTCGCTCATGGTTGAAGACGGGGATCACCGCGCACGGTGCGAAACTGCTAGGCGCCGCCATGGGCCTCAGGCCAGTTTTGCGTGTCGTCGCCCGCGTCGCAGCGCCCTCAGGCGCGGACCAAGCGCTCCACTGCACCGACAAGATCGTTAACCGTGCGGACGGAACGGAAGTCCTCAGCGCCGATTTTCCGGCCAGTGAAGCGTTTGAGACGGTCCATCAGGTCGACGGCGTCGATGCTGTCGATCTCCAGATCCTCGGCCAAGCGGGCCTCGGGCGTTATGCGCTCCGCATCGATCTCGAACAGCTCCATGAGCGCCGCGCGAATCGCTTCATATATTTGTTCTCTGGTCAGCGTCATCTATCCGCCTCGTCCCCCGTACCTGAGCGGATTTATCCGCTGCAGCCTCCATCGTTTCGGCTCGCCGCTCCGCGGCCAGCTCCGTCTCGAAAATCTCGAGCAGATGTTTGTTGAACGCACGTCCCGCTATCGGCCCCGGCGAAGCCTCTCTGAAGGGCTTCGGATCGATGTCGTCCCCGACTTGCAGTGCAAAGCGCGTCCGTTTGTCGGGAATGCGATACCACGGACTGCCCTTCGACAATGTCGTTGGACGGCAACGAATAAAAACCGGCGTCACGACCGCGCCCGCTCTGATGGCTATCGTGGCCGCGCTCCTGTGAAACTGCAGCGCTTGGCCCGGCGTCGTGCGTGTGCCCTCGGGAAATATTATTACACTTTGGCCGGAGCGAAGCGCCTGGGACGCGTTCTCGATCATGCGATCGGTCGGAGTGTTGCTGACATATCCCGCGGCCATGACCGGCCCGCGGGTAAAGGGATTGCGCCAAAGCGCCTCCTTCACCACGCAACACGAGTTCGGCACGAAGGCGATGAGAAACACGACGTCGACGAGTGAGGGGTGATTGGCAACGATGACCTGACCCGGCCGCCCCAGTCGCTCCACGCCATCGAAGCTGAACGAAAGCAGGCGGAGGTGCCGCATGAAGTGGGTTAACAACCGTAGTACGACCCTCAATGTCTTCAGCACGCGCGCACGGTGCTTTTCGTTCGACCCCGGAAGTAAGCGCAGCGCCGGAAACACGATGACGCCCAGAACGAGGCCGCCGAGCCCGAACAACACAAAGCACACGCCCGTTGCGAAGATGCGCCAGTAATAAGCGTCTCGCCGCATCATTCCCGCTCCATCCGCTCCTTGTCCGTGCTCGCGCATGATGCCTCACGCTCCGAATTCAATGGCAGCTTCGATTTCGCAAAACGGACTATTGCATCGAGAGTACATGTGCCGTAACGTGCGCGCCGCGCTGCGAGGTGTGGTACCGCTCGTAGCGTCCAGAAATGGTGTTCCGGACCCCTTGGAGGTGTGGCGACACTTAAATGAAGAGAAGCAAAGCTTCGAACGATTCCGACCCTGGACCCCGTCTTCATACTGTTAATCAGTATCTTCAGAAGAACTTTCCCGACTTCTTTGCGGAAGCCCGCTTTCAAGTCGGAGACGACGACTATTTTCTTTACGCCCGCTTCGGCCAGTACCTGGCCCGAACCATCGAGCAAAACCGTGTTCCCGCTCGCAAGATCAATCGCGGTTTCACCGTTCTCAACAAGATGGCCAGAGTGTCGGCCAAGCACCCACGCGTCCGGCAAATGTTTGTGTCCGGACCGCTCGAGTACATCGTGGATGCACCGAAAGCTCGTGCGCTTGCGTTGAAGCGGCTGTCGCCGGTGGCGCAAGGCTATATGGAAAGCCTGTGCGAGTAAGTGGCCCGCGAAACACCTGTGCGTGGGAATCCATAGCAGGCTGAGCGGCCCCGGCGCGCGCGCGGCATCGCTCCTAGGTGCTCGCACGTCTTAGCTGATCGAAGGTTATGCTTCGGCGGTCCCCTTTTTTTTTGACCGCCTGGAGCATTCGCATGAGTTCCACGACCGAGGCCGTGATCTTTTTGAGCGCGGCCGTCATTGCCGTTCCCTTGTTTCGGCTGTTGAAGCTCAGCTCGATCCTGGGATACGTGGCCGCGGGCATCGTGATCGGCCCGTGGGGGCTCGGCCTCATCGCGGATGTCGAGCGGATCATGCACACGGCGGAATTTGGCGTGGCGCTGTTGTTGTTCGTTATCGGGCTCGAGCTGCAGCCGACGCGGCTCTGGGTCATGCGGCGCAAAGTGTTCGGACTCGGTAGCGCGCAAGTTGCGTTGTGCACATTGCTGCTCGGCGTTGCGATCGCTGTCGGTTTAAAGCTCGATTGGAAAGTGGCGTTGATTGTGGGCTTTGGTTTGTCGCTGTCGTCGACCGCGCTCGTGCTGCAAGTTCTCGCCGAGCGCGGGCAGCTCAAGTCACAACATGGGCGCGGTGCGTTCGGCATCTTGCTGTTTCAAGATCTCGCGGTACTGCCGATGCTCGCTGTGTTACCGCTGGTCGCGCCTATGACGGATGGCGCAGCCGTGGCGGCCGCAAGCTCCGGCGGCGAGGCGTGGTGGATTGGGCTTGCGAAGCTCATAGGCGCCATCGTGGTGGTAATCGCAGGCGGCCGGCTTCTGTTGCATCCCGCGCTTCGCGTCATTGCCCGCATCCGTGTGACCGAAGTATTCACAGCGGCCGCTCTGCTTACCGCTCTCGGCACCGCGCTCATCGTGCAGGAAGTCGGCTTGTCCATGTCACTCGGCGCATTTCTCGCCGGCGTGCTGCTCGCCGATACGGAGTTTCGCCATGAGCTGGAAGCGGACATCGAGCCGTTCAAAGGCTTGCTGCTCGGTCTGTTCTTCATCTCGGTGGGCATGTCCGGCAATCTGGGATTGCTCACGCAGCAGCCCTTTACCGTTCTAGGCGTCGTGCTGGGCTTGCTCGCCATCAAGCTCGCTGCCGTCACGATCGTCGGCCGGCTGTTCAAATTCCCGGGCGACTCGCCCTGGCGCCTCGGGTTCGCGCTGGCCGCGGGCGGCGAGTTTGCCTTCGTGTTGTTCTCGCTCGCTTCGCGTCAGCACATTCTCGATGCGCGCATGGCGGATTTGCTGATTCTCGCCGTGACGCTGTCCATGGTGATTGGGCCGCTGCTCTCGATGCTTTACGACTCCAAACTGCACGAGTTGTTCTTGGGCGCGAAGAAGGAAGAGTACGACGCGATCGACGAGAAAGGCACGCCCGTCGTGATCGCCGGCTTCGGGCGATTCGGACAGATCGTGAGCCGCGTGCTGCGCGCGCGCCGCATCCCGTTCACTGCATTGGATATCAATCAGACGCATGTCGATTTCGTGCGCCGCTTCGGCAATAAGGTTTACTACGGCGACGCGTCCCGTCTCGATCTGTTGCGCGCGGCAGGCTTGGAAGAAGCTGAGATTTTTGTGCTCGCCATCGACGACGTCGATGCGTCGCTGAGAACGGTGGAAATCGTTCGCCAGCACTTCCCGCATCTCAAAATCTTCGCGCGCGCCCGCAATCGTCAGCATGCCTTCGCGCTGATGGAACGCGGTGTGGAGAGCAAGAACGTCATACGCGAGACCTATGCTTCGAGCCTAGATATGGCGGGAGACGTCCTGCAAGCTCTAGGCGAGACGGAAGCCCAAGCCGAATCCGCCGTGCGCCGCTTTCGGCGCCACGATGAGCAGACGCTCGAGGCTCAGTACGCGGTCAAGGACGACGAAGGCAAGTTACTCGCGACTTCACGTGAGTCTGCCCGTCAGTTGGAGAAACTTTTCGAGACAGACGTTGTCGTCAGCGACTCCAGAGTCTCGACGCTGCGGCGCGCCCCCTGAGCGCAGCTTCACGGTATACACTGCTGCGACGGAGGTACCCCATCATGTACAGAGCCTTGATTGCATCTTTATCGTTCGCCGCGTTCACGTCCGCTGCGATGGCCGCACCGGTCACTTACAACCTGGATCCCGGCCACACCTATCCGAGCTTCGAAGCCGACCATATGGGCGGGCTTTCGGTTCTGAGAGGCAAATTCAATTCGAGCTCGGGCAAAGTCGTGCTCGATAAAGAAGCTAAATCGGGCACGGTGGAAGTCACGGTGGACACCACGTCTCTCGATTTCGGCCACGACAAGCTGAACACACACGCCAAGAGCGCGGAGATGTTCAACACCGAGAAGTATCCGACGGCGACCTACAAGGGGAAGCTTGCGAAGTTCAAGGGCGACGCGCCCACGGAAGTGGAAGGTGAGCTTACGTTGAACGGCGTGACCAAGCCTGTGACGCTGAAGATCAATCAGTTCCTGTGCAAGATGCATCCGATGCAGAAGAAAGAAGTTTGTGGCGCCGATGCGGAAGGCACCTTCAGTCGTGCGGATTTCGGCATCGACTACGGCAAGCAATACGGCTTCAAACAAGACGTGAAGCTGCGCATCGAAGCCGAAGGCATCCGCGCGGACTGAGCCTTCGTGAATCGGTAATGGACACCGGAATTCGCGGCACGGTCCATGGATGACGCCGCGCGAATTCGCGACTACTGGTTCGGTTCGCAGCCGCTCACGGCGCAAACGTTCGCCGAGCGCGCGCAACTCTGGTTCGGAAAGGATTCCGAAACCAGCGAGGACCGCCGCGCACGTGATGAGGAAATCAGCGCTCGCTTCGGTCCGTTGCTGGAACGCGCGGCTCGAGGCGAGCTGAGCTCTTGGGCCGGCAGTCCTCGCCGGCGCTTGAGTCTCATCGTGCTGCTCGATCAATTCTCGCGAAACATCTACCGCGGTACGCCCCGGGCGTTCACGCAAGATGCGCAAGCGTTGGAGCTTGCGTTAACCGGCATTCAAGCCGCAGCCGATGCGGCTTTGGATTGCGCGGAGCGTTTGTTTTTCTACATGCCATTACAGCACGCCGAGTCATTGGAGATTCAAGAAGAATCGCTCGCCGCTTTCCGCCGCCTGATCGCGGAAGCGCCGGAGGAATTGCACGCGAGCCTGCAACCCTCGCTGGATTCCGCGGTAGTGCATCACGACATCGTCAAGCGTTTCGGGCGGTTTCCACACCGCAATCGCGTAGTGGGACGAGCGAGCACACCGGAAGAGCGCAGTTTTATCGCCGCGAATGCAGGCTTCGGTCAGTAACCGCGCGCGCTTCGGGAATCGCTTCGATCGCGCTCATTCGCGCCTGTAGACCAGCTGTTCGAGCTCGCGCACTCTTCGCTCGAGGTGGCGTCGCATTTCGAGCAGCTCCACGGCGAGCACGGCGCCACTGACATTCAAACCCAGATCGCGCATCAAGCGAGTCGCAATGCGCACCCGAGGCAGCTCCGCGAGCGGTATCTGCCACTCGCGAGGCTCCGCGCCACGCAGTGCCGCCATTTCGAGCTGCAGCAGCTCGATCATGATTTCGAAGGACAGATTGCAATCGCGGCAAAGCTCCTCGATGCCGATCCAATCGTCGTCGCCAACGAGGCGCGCTTCGATAGCCGTAGCCATGGCTCTACTTCCCCCACCCCGCGCGGGGATCGAATTGCAGCTCACTCTTCATACGCTCGTACAGCTCGCGCGCTTCGGGCGCGGTCGATGGCGGCAGCACGACCTTGAGCACCACAAACTCGTCGCCGGGAGTGGCGCCGGGCAGACCGCGTCCCCGTAATCTCATCTTCCGACCGGATTGCGAATCCGACGGAATTTTGAGCTCAACGGAACCGCCCAATGTCGGCACAGTCACCGTGGCGCCAAGCGCCGCTTCCCAGGGAGCGACGGGCAGAGTCACCGTGACATCGCGGCCATCCAGGTGATACAGCGGATGCGGATTGATGTGCAGTTCCAAATACAGATCGCCGGCCTTGCCTGACGGGCGCGCGACTTCTCCCTGTCCCGCGAGCCGGATGAGCTGGCCGTCCGTAACGCCCGCGGGAATGGTCACTCGCACCGTTTGACGCTTCGGCGTTACCCGCCCATCGGGGCCGGCTTCGTGCCGTTGCAGCTCGAGCATGCGACTGCTGCCCTTGAAGGCTTCTTCCAAATCAATGTCTAAGCGGGCGTGAGAATCTCGACCCGCGCGATGACGTGCCGACTGGCCTGCCCGCAAACTGTCTAAATCGACGTCGCCCATCGGCCCTCCACCGCCAAAGAGCGACGAAAAGAAGTCGCTAAACCGACCGTCTTGACCGAACGCCGCGAATTCATCGTCTGTGGCGCCAGCGGATGCATGGGCGCGCTCACCCCGGGAACGGGCGCGAAAGGCCGACGACGCCCAGTCCGGCGGCGGGCGGAAGTTCTCGCCTTGTTTCCAGTTCGCGCCGAGCTGGTCGTAGGCGGCGCGCTTCTCCTTGTCTTTGAGGACTTCGTAAGCCTCTTGGACCTGTTTGAACTTGTCTTCGGCCTGGGCTTCCTTGCTCACGTCGGGATGATATTTTCGCGCCAGCCGCCGATAAGCCTTCTTGACCTCGTCCGCAGACGCGGTGCGCGCAACACCGAGCGTTTCGTAATAGTCCCGATATTCCATGGTTTTCTGAAGCCGGCTGAGCCGAAGTACGCACTATGGGGACACGTCCGGCTCGCTTTCAAGCTCGGTGCGGCACCCGACATTGAAAGCGTGGGAACCGGCCCCAGTTCCCATCGGCTCCGGTAAAGGTGCCGCGGTACGGAAAACCCATCATGCAAGCTCAAGGATCGGTGGAATCGGTCATCGTTGCGTGTCCGACGTGTCACACACGCGTCAGAGTGCCGCAAGCGAAGTTGTCGGCCGATCCCGTCTGCGCGAACTGCAAGTCGCACGTGTTGGGCGGTAAGCCCATCGCTCTCGACGCGGAGGCTTTCACGGCTCACGTCGATCGAGGCTCTTTCCCTGTACTGGTGGACTTCTGGGCGCCCTGGTGCGGACCGTGTCGGATGATGGCACCCGTTCTCGATCGCGTCGCCGATCAGGAACGGACGCGTATTCAAATCGGCAAGGTCAACAGCGATGAACAGCAACAGCTGACAGTACGCTTCGGCATTCGTGCGATACCGACATTGATCCTGTTTCGCGACGGTAAGGAGATCGCACGTCAATCAGGTGCGATGGATGCTACGTCTCTCACGCGTTGGCTCGACAGCGCGCTCGCGAGTTAAATGTTTCTTGCGCACGACAAACATGACGTTCGCGTTAAACATTGACGCACTTTTCTCGTTTAACGCACTTATGTGTTTTCGCGATGTCGTATTGTGAAATGCAAGTAAGCAATGGTTATTCGACAGCGAGAGGAACGGCCGTTATCGTTCCTGCATCGTGAATGCGATATGAAATACGATCTGGGCCGCCGCCCCATCATCGACTTTCTGTCGTCCATTCAGCACCGAAGCGGAAGCATCGCGTTGCGCGGTCTCAGTGCGCTGACGTTATAGCGGCCCCCTTTCGATGCAAAAAGGCCTAAAAATACGGTCCCGGCCGCTCTAGAGACGCTGTTCTACCCTCACAGTACGAGGGCATGGAACTTGCAAAACGCCCGTTGTGTACTTGATGGAAGCCCATGTCTACCGCCTCAATGCGTTTGTCGCGACCGCCACAGTTAAGGAATTTGCGGGCGTTCTGTACCGCTGCTCATCACCGTAGCTTCAAAGTAGCCGCGGACGAGCTCTTTCTCACTCCGTCAGCCGTGAGCCACCAGATGAAAGAACTGGAGGACACGTTGGGAGTGCGTCTGTTTGAGCGCAAGACTCGCGCTCTCGAGCTCACCACGGCCGGCCACACGTTGCTCGATGAGGTGGGCCCACTGCTCGAAGCTATCGATCGCAGTCTCACGCGCGTTGCGAGACGCAATCGTAGGCAGACGCTGCGCATGCTGCTGCCTCCATTCTTCGCGAGCGAATTGTTCGTACCGCGCATGGCGAGCTTTTGCACGGCGTATCCAGACATCGATATTCAAATCGACACGCGCGATCCACGGCCGGCGTCTCATCCTTTGACGGCGGATATTTCAATTCTGCTTTCGGATTCGACGCCTCAAGGCTTGAACGTCGAGCGCTTGTTCTCTTTGAACCTGGTGGCGGCTTGCGCGCGCGAGCATGCCGAGGCTGCCGCGCGCTTGGGCGGCAATGTGTTTCGCGAAATGGCGCTCATCGTGCACAAGTCGCGGCCATTCGCGTGGAACAGTTGGGCCGAGGAAGTCGGTGTCGAGGCGCCCGAACCTAAGAATGTAATCGAGCTCGACACTATGTTCTCTGTGGTTCGCGCCGCGGAGCGCGGTGTCGGTGTCGCATTGGTGCCTGCGCCTCTATGCGGCTCCTGGTTTCGCTCAGGCTCGCTGGTGAGAATTTTTTCGACTGAAGTTGCGACGAACGACACATACTTCTTAGTGAGTCGCAGCAAGGACGCCGCGCGCCCGGAAGTCAGCGCAATGACAAAGTGGGCGCTATCGCAATTGCGCGTGGGTGATGAGCGATGATCATTCGTCGCGCGAATTCTTTCCGTTTGTCCGACATGACTTAAGTTTCTATCGTGTGCGCAGCTCATCCCAGGAGCTACCAACTTCGCTTGAAACTGACAGGAGATCGCAGTCATGTCATCGCAACAGTATCGTGATAAGTCATCAATAGCCGTGCGGCTCGCAGTAGCCGCGTCTTTGATTCTCGGCGCGTCCGCCGCGCAAGCCGCGGAACCCATAGCTCGCCCCGTTCTCACGGGATACAGCGATACGGTGGGCAGCGAGAAGCTTGTGTCCGGCGAGTACAAATCGATGATCGCCGAAGTGTCTCGCTACAAAGACGCGCCGATGGTCAGCCCGACGGCCTACAGCACGAATCTGTGCGTTGGCTACGTCGCAAGTCGCCAGATGGCTGAAGCGCGCAAAGCGTGCGATGCCGCTGTTCGCGCCGCAAAGCGCGAAAGAACTCAGGCGGCGAGTTGGCAAACGACTTCGCGCCAAGCGATGAATGAGCAGGTTGCGATCGCGTATGCGAATCGTGCGGTGATGTATTACATCGCCAACGAGCCTGAGAAAGCGGCAACGGATCTAAACAAGGCCGAGGCGCTCACCCCGTCCGCCGGTTACGTCACGCGCAATCTCGCGGCGCTCAGCAGCAAAGAAACGGTCGCGCAAGCCATCAAGGCCCCGTAGACCTTGAAAATAGCGGGAGGTGGATCGGAGCATGCCGGCCCCCTGATCCACCTTCCGCTTCCGCGGGCCGGCGCTTTAGCGCGCCGGCACCTCGAACCCCCGATACGCAGCTGCGCGTAAGCTCAGTCGACCACGTCCGGCTCGACAAAGCACCACGCGATCTCCGGGAAGCGGGCTTTGATTCGCCTCTCCAGCGCATTGATGCCATCCACCGCCGTCTCGATGGAGATTCCCGGGCACATCTTCACTTTGGCGGCGAGCATGACTTGCGGCCCCATCTGCAGCGTGATGGCGTTCAGCAGCTTCTCGATTTCCGGCGCCGCGTCTATTTCCTCACGAATGCCTGCCTGCAAGTCTTCTTCCGCGGATCGACCGACGATGAGCGATTTGATGCGCATCGCGATGAACAGCGATACGCCGATCAGGATTACGCCGATGACGATAGAGCCCATGGCATCGAAGCGTGTGTCGCCGGTTATGGCGGCAATGCTCACGAAGATAAACGCCAATGCAAGGCCGGCAAGCGCTGCGACATCCTCGCCCAACACAACGACGAGCTCCGCGTTGCGAGTGGTGGCGAGCCACTTACGCAAAGTTTTTTGTCCGCGAAGCAGCTTGATCTCGCGCAAGCAGCCGGCCAGGGAGAAAGCTTCGAGCACAATGGAAACGCCCAAGACCATGAGGGCAATCCAAGCCGTGCGCAGCGGCTCAGGCTCATGCAGCTTGTGCCAGCCTTCGTAGATCGAGAAGACGCCGCCGAGGCTGAAGAGCATCAGGGCGACGATGAAACTCCAGAAATACGAAATCTTGCCGTATCCGAGCGGATGCTCGCGACTGGGCGGACGTTGCGACTGCTTGAGCCCGATGTACAGCAGCACTTGATTGCCGCTATCCGCGAACGAATGGATCGACTCGGCGAGCATGCTGCCGGATTGAGTGAACAAAGCGGCAGCGAGCTTGGCAAGCGCGATGCCCAGGTTCGCACAGAAGGCATACAGGATGGCTCGAGTGGACGAAGCGTGCTGCGACATTTAAAGCCTTTCGAGCTCATCGATGTTTCGCGGCCAATCGTCCTTGAGCAATCGGGACAAAGACCGGTCAGCGAGAATCTTGCCGCCCGTCTGACACCGCGGGCAATAGTTAGTCTCGTTCTCCGCGTAACGAATCCGCTGCACCGCCGTTCCACATATTGGGCACGGCTTGCCGAACTTACCGTGCACGGCCATTTCTTTTCGAAACGCGGTGACACCCTCGGGAAACTCGTCGCCCGCCTCCTTGCGCAGCAATTCGGTCCATTCGACCAACTCTTCCCGCGCGGCATCGTAGAGGGAACGAATCTGCTCGTCACTCAACTTCCGAGTTTGCGCGAGCGGCGACAGTTTCGCCCGATGCAGGATTTCATCGGAATAGGCGTTGCCGATTCCACTGAACATTCGAGGGTCGGTTAGAGACCGCTTCAGCGTGTGGTTCTCCGACAGCAGGCGCGATCTGAAATCTTCGTACGGCGCCTCCAACACCTCCAGACCGCCGCGGTCGTGTCGAGACCAGTCCTGCTCGCCGGCCAGCACGTAGATAGCAGCACGGCGCTTCGTCCCGGCTTCTGTCAGCGTGAGCGTTCCGCTGTCGAAATTGAACCGCGCCAGCGCAGC
>Ga0307515_10016965_pt1 | contig 13305 bp, 6 predicted proteins | sample 17_EM_MG_FD_194513 | JGI IMG/M metagenome (GOLD analysis project Ga0307515, IMG submission 194513) | Populus trichocarpa ectomycorrhiza microbial communities from riparian zone in the Pacific Northwest, United States - 17_EM | ecosystem: Host-associated > Plants > Roots > Unclassified | place...
ATATCATCTAGCATAAAAATCTGACTTGAATCTTCCTCGTGGGATCGACCCCTTGCTTGCTCTATACTATTTTGTGTGTTGTGTTTGAAGCTAGGGTAATTAATTTGTGCGACCGCGACATCGCAACCGTGTGACTAATAAAATCTAGAGATAAAATTGGTGGAAGCAGAACAATACAAGAAAAAGAATGATAGAGGGTAAAGGATTACCGGCTGCGTACTTGTAGCGTTATAAAAGAAATCCATCTATAAAAGCATCACGTTGTCCAGGAAACTAGAGAAACAGGATGTAACTCTATTCATAAAATTATGTGCTGCTATTAGAATATTTTAAGCACATTTATGGGTTTGAAATATTCATGATGTCACTAATAGAGTTTGACATCTTAAAAAAACTCAAACTAATTTTTTTTTTTAGGGCATCATGTATGATCATATGTAATCGTGAAATCTAACTATTTAGTCATGATCTTAAAACATAATTGTCGAGATGATCTTATGTTTTATTTGACAATTCATATTGTTAAAACCATGAAGGGTTTTTTTTAGTCTAAGAAAGCCAAAGAGAAATGGAGGTATTTATTTTGTATACCAAATACTCATTGTAGTTGAAGTTGTGATGACTTTTAGATTAATTTTAAAATCTGAACTTATTTTAGATTTGAGAAATATCTTTTATGTTCTATTATTTCTAGAAATTTAATTTCAGTTTCCAAACTATGTAATGATGGTTATAGGTTTTTGTTTGATAATTTTTTTTTAGTATTTTGAAAAATAAAGTTTATTTTGGTGGTGGTGAAAAGCTTAAAAAGCCTAGGAGAGGTGGTGAATTAGGGCTATATTACTTCTAGCACTTTAAAAATTAATCGTCATTAAACCCAAGATTGTAAACATTAATACCAAACTCTTTAACAATGTCAAAATAACAACAATAATACTAATAATTAATATCAACATAAACAAATTAAAGAGATAAAGGATAAAGAAAGACACATTAGTTCTTATAGTGGTTTGGACAATCTCTTACTCTACTCCTTGAGTGTTCGTCCAAGTATTTACTATCACACATGGTCTACTTAATAGTGAGTATTATCTTTTTATGGGCTCAATATTAAACCCAGTCCTTTTACAGGCTCAACATAAAACCTAACATAATTTTTTCCAGGCTCAAGATTAAACCCAATCCTTTTGCTAGCTAAGGATCAAACCTAACACAATTTTTTCCAAGGACCAAGATCGAAAACTTCTCACACAATCTATTTTAAGGGAGATTAAACCTATTGCTCAATAGTTCTCAACCAAAATAATCACACTTTGCCCGAGTAAAGATTACAAAAAATTAAGTTCAAGTCTTTAGGGAAATATAATCTAACTCATAAATGTGGAAGAATGATTTGATGCAATAAAAGATTCAAAACTTTTCAAGATAATAAGATAATGATCAAAAGTTTTTAGAATGAGAAATATCAAAGCACCAAATATGTAAGATTATAAAATGATAAGAATGAAAGAGAGATCTTACATGAAAATCAATTAGGTCTTTATAGAAAAATACCAAAACTAGCCATTACACAAACATAAATTAAAAGAAGAAATTTTGTTGTTCTAAGTGTTTTTCAAGGTGTGAGGAACGACTATATTGAAGATTTTAAGAGAAAAGGAGTTGTTCCAAGAACATGAAGAGTATTGGACACACTTCTCTTAAAATTACAAGTTTGCCACCTTTGCTAATAATAAAAATATTGGTGAAGAAACCTATGTTATTAGATATTTGAGCTGTAAGCAAACAATAAAATATTTTATAGTACAAGAGAGCACATAATAAGTATTGAGTTTGTTAGTGGTGCTTATGAGTGTTGGGCTAGGTTTCATAGATTCCAAATCAAACTTTTTAAGCAGCATTTTAGTATATTTGACTTGACTTATGAATATACTATCTTTGTCTTGCTTGATTTAAAGTCAGAGGAAGAATGTCAATTCTCCCATCATGCTTATCTCAAATTCTTTGTGTATAATTTTCAAATTCCTTGTATAAAGACTTATAAGTAGCACCAAATAAAATATCATCAATATATATTTACACAATAATCCAATCACCATTTTTGTACTTCACAAGATGAATTAAACCCTATATGGAACAATTTTGATGCAAATAATAAGCAATAACAAAAGCAAAATGAATTTTAAACATAGCAAACCTAATTTTAGATCAAAGCTTCGATATCAAATTGATGCGAACCTGGAAGGCAAAAACTCTAGAACCCATAATAAAAAATTGGAACACTTACTCAAGAAAGCTAAAATCATATTAGAAAACCATGACATAAACAAGAGTATATGGTTAGAATGCCACAAAGATGATCTCATAAATAAGTTCTGGAAAGTTCAATGAAGGATAAAAAACAAGAATGCTTACGTAATTTTTTTATTCAAAATCCAATATATTTTTACACCTTAAAAATAAAACATATTTATATGTTTGACTTAAGCACAAATACACCCTAATTAACTATGGGCTGAAAATTAAACCCATATAGCTAACTAACTTAAAAGTATAGGTAAAAAAAAATACAAAGCACAAGTCTTATATAAATAAAAGCTCAATTTGTATGTTTCTGAATAGTAACTTCTAGGCCTTATCAGAAGGCCTTTTGAATAGGTCAATTTTAACCTTGTGGAAACAAGGCCTTTAATAGTCTTTTAGAAAAATCTTAGATTGATCTAACAGTCATATTAAAACTTATGACCATTAATATAAAGTTATGTAGCCAAGTTCTCGTACATGTTAAATAACCCCATCTCTTGCTTGGATCAAATTGATCAAATTTGAACTCAAATTCATGCTTGATGTCACTTTAGATGGAATTCTCAAAGCTTGCTCGGCTTGAATCTCATGAACCATCCCATTGAATGCCTACTTAATCCTCTTGGCTCTTGCTATTGTAATTGGTCCAATCAACACATGCAATGGATCCTATGATATTGCTTGTTGATTTTTATCAATTGGTTATGCTAAAGGTAAAAATATTACCATCCTTAAACATCCTACTTGAGAGAAGCTGCATTTCAATGGGTTTGTTGTGCCAAACATACCAGTTGTTTATCTGCATGGTCACCTATTGTTAAAAATGGGTCTGCTACAATGAGTTAGACCTAAGTTATAAAAGGTAGACAGGCGAGCAAAAGCCTATCTTTTTTAATGATGAGAATCAAGTTGAGATTTTATCAACCAAATCTAATCTTAGCTTTCTTGGATTTGTTCTTTCTTGTGTGTGGGTTAAGGGTTTTTACCCTTTAAGTTTGCATCATCTAAGGTCTAGGTCATGTTGTCATTCCTAATTGCTATTAGAATAACGATCGATGAAGGTTCATTTATTCTAAAAAACTAGTGAATTGATGTTTCTACAACTAATTAGGCTCAATGAACTATTAGAATTACTCTTGATCAAGATCTGTTACTAGTAATATTATATCAAGCCATGAAGTGAATAGGCGACCTATATTAGGCTTAATGAACCCAACCCTAAGCCCAAGTGGGTTATCGCTAAACATTTGTTTATAGAACCGTGGTCCATGAACAATGACCGATGAAGGTTTATTTATCCTATAGTGCCAGATTCACTCTAATTTGTTGAATGAAGTTTTTATACACTAATCCTAGATGTCTAAATAGTGACCATTATAGTTTCATATACTTGGAAACAGGATCTAGTGGCATGAAGTTCCCTCTATGGACTATGTTTGGACATTGACCTTTGTAGATCCATTTGTCCTATGGTGTGTGGCTATATTTAATAATCACACTTACATTTTAATTTTAGGGTATTATCCTGAATTAGTGGTCATGCACACCAATTGGTAAGGCTCATGACACAACCATAATAAGTGGACAATTTTATTCAGATTTTATAGGTTTTTTATTTTTATTTTCATTTTCATCCCAACTATTAGCAAGCATTTTCCTACTAAGGGATTTAATACCCTCAATTCACATCTAGGTTCCATTGATTGATATTAGACCTAAACACTTGGGTTTGTTTTACAAAGAAAAACTTTTACGTGATCAGATTCCGAATCTTTGCATCTGATTATGCCTGAAGTTTGTTTTATAGTAACTTAGATTGGTTCTTTGAATATTTTCAGTCTATTTTCCATGGCTACATGGCGCATTAATAAGATCCAGGCAAGGTCAAATTCAGATTTTGATGTAAAATATGCAACTATCAAGTTTTACGACAACATTCATAATTATCAATCTAACTGTTGGATCGGGCTGCAATTTTACATGAAGTCTCCTGACATGTTGTCCTATCTTGGGTTAAAATTTTAGGACAATCGGAGTTCAGGAAGACATCGCAATACAGGTCAACAGAGGCTGTCTGAATTTTGTTATTTACTTCCTTTTGACATATGGACTTCCTGTTAGGCTAGGATTGTTTTCTTAAAAGGATGTGGTAGCTTGTTTTGGGAATCTCCTAGCTCTGCAAGGATCTTCAATTGGCTGTAATATAGTTTTCAAGTGTGGCAAAGATTCATAAATATTTCAAAATTCTTTTTTTACAAGGATTTCTTATTCATCCTAGTTACAATGAGGAAAGAGGACTTCAGAATTAATTCTACCTTCAAATCTGATTTTCTAGTTTATTTAGGACTTCTTAAGGGTGACAAATCTGATTCTAGCATATTTAGGATAATAATTTTTGGATTTTTATTATTTTCTTCTTAGTCTTTGGATTGTTATTACTTATTTGGGTCAATTGTAAGTGGGCCCCATATAAGTCCACCTAGGGGGGTTCATTAGGGTTTATTTAAGTCTAGAGTTAGTATAAATAAAGGCATAACCAGACATGTAGGTTACACAATTTAGATTAATAAAACTTCTTGTTTGCCACAGTTTGTGTGTGTGTGTGTGTGTGGTGGTGAGATAATCTCTCTATCATGGTTTTCTAATGAACTGAAAAATGACTTATCAAAGAACAACTGTCTTCATGGCGTCATCCTTATACTTCTAATTCGCGGATCAATATTCATTGGGTGGGGGTTTCCATTTCCAATAGTGCTGGAGCCTAGGTACAAGTTATCTTTGTGTCACACTCCTATCAAACCTGATTTACTTGGCTTTCCGGGAATTGGTGTCTTTGCATGTGGGTTGCGTGACCACGTGATCACGAGGTTCACATCATTTGGTATCAAAGCCTGGCTCCATTAATCAGGTTATATCCTTCTGAAATTTTCATTTCTTGTTGTTTCCGCAAAAATTCCTTAATGTTCAATTTCTTCGTCTCTTGATTTTGCACCATATCAAAAAACAAATTGTTATTTCATTCTGTTACTGTCCAAAATATATCAGTACCATACAAAAAAAAAGATAAAAGAAAAAAAATCGTTAAAAAATACGTTTATTGGTTTCTACCGCAGAAAACTATACAAGGGAAAATTGGATCAAATCAACTCGGAATTAGGTAAAAATTGATACATTGATTACCGAGGTCCTGATCATACCACATATTATGTTTAGGGTCAATTGGATATCGTTTGCTTTGGTTTTCAATTTCGGGTCTAATCAGGTCTGATTCATAACGTTTTTGTGTTAGTATATCAAACCTTATCGTAAATTGTTCAAACTTTACATTCTGTCTATTTTGGATGATATCGCACTGTATCTGAAATTTTAGCTCAATTTGACAACATTTACTATAGGTTCCAGATTCGGACTTGTCGTAAACAAGTTTGTTTTGCATCAACTTTTGAAATTCACTTTCTTTCTGTTGTTTTCATTTCTTGCAGTATAAGTTCAACATATTTGGGTGTTGTTTCATCATTTTGCATATTTCGTTTCTCTTTTTTTTTCGAGTCTTCAATTTCGTTTATATTTCAGATAAATTCGCTTGCTACTCGCGAGACTATCATCACAGTTTAGTTTTTACTTGTTTTCTAGTTTTTATTGGTTCTTGAGTCATATATATTTGGATTGCGCTGCTAAGTTGGTTCTATTTGGTGTTGGTTTGAGTTTCGCAAGAACCGCAAGAAGGTGAGACGAGAGGTGTGAGCATGTGAGGATATTAAGAGTGTTTGAGCGAAATACGAGCGATGTGAGGATTTTTTTTCCACTAACCAATTTTTGTAGGTGTTATCATGTCAGATCAAAACAACACACCACCCCCTCCCGATGTAGAACTTCAATTCCAAATGCAAGCATGACGAAGATGCTGGAATGAATGAATTTCGTGATGGGGAATGTGTGTGACAAACTTGAGAAGGTGGGAAAACATGGTAACATGGCTGGAATATGTACCCAAGACGTGAGAAAGTTTGGGGCTAAACCCAAATCAAACAATGGCAGTGAGGCCGAAAGGACAAGGTGGGCTGATTATGGGGATTTTGAGGAGGATGTTGATGATATTGGTGATGGTGGTTTTAAGGATGAGAACATAGGCCATCATGAAGGTTTTTGGCAGCCTAGAAATCGAAGGGATTTCATGTATTTTGATGAGGTGTTATGGCAAAAGAAAAGGCGGATTCAAAAGGAGATGTGGTATCAAAAGGAGAGAAATAAAGAGATTAGTGTTCTAACAAAAGAATCCAAGAGTCTACCTCGTCTTCTAGGGGAGATGAAGCAAGAACTTAATGTGTTAACGACAACAGTCAATGCCCAGTAAGCTTCTAAAATAGAGGAGAAAAAATGCTGCAATCATGATATACAAAATAGAACGGCTGCTACTTTCATTCAAAGAAGTTGGCGACGATTGTTGGAAAGAAAAGAACTCTAAAGGCTTCAAAAGGAGGCTAAGGAATTCTCCATTCAACTTGTTGGTGATTCGAGGATGAATCATCTTGAAGAGAGAGGAAATGATATGATCTAGACAAGGTCAAATTCGGATTTTGATGTAAAATGTGCAACTATCCAGTTTTACACAAACAATCATAATTATCAATCTGACGGTTGGATCGAGCTGAAATTTTACGTGGAGTCTCCTAACATGTTCTCCTATCTTGGGTTACAATTTCAGGGCAATCACAGTTTGGGAAAGGCATCGCAATACAGGTCAACAGAGGCTGTATGAATTTTGTTATTTACTTATTTTTGACTTACGGACTTCCTATTTGGCTAGGTTTCTTTTCCTCAAAGGATGTGGCAGCTTGTTTTGGAAATCTCCTAGCTCTGCAAGGATCTTTAATGGGCTGCAATATAGTTTCCAAGTGTGGCAAGGATTCATAAATGTTTCAAAATCCTTTTCTTACAAGAATTCATTATTTATCCTACAATAAGGAAAGAGGACTTCATAATTAAATCTACCTTCAAATCAGATTTCCTAGTTTATTTGGGGCTTCTTAAGGGTGAAAAATCTGATTCTAGCATATTTAGGATAGTAATTTTCGGATTTTTACTATTTTTATTATTTGCTTCTTAGTCTTTGGGTTATTATTACTTATTTGGGTCAATTGTAAGTGGGCCTCATATAAGTCCACCTAAGAGGGGTCTATTAAGGTTTATTTAAGTCTAGAGTTAGTATAAATAAAGGCATAACCAGACATGTAGGTTACACAATTCAGATTAATAAAACTTCTTGTTTGCCGCACTTTGTGTGTGTGTGTGTGTGAGATAATCTCCCTTCCATGGTTCTCTAATGAACTGAAAAACGACTTATCAAAGAACAACTCTCTTTGTGGCGTCATCCTTATACTTCTCGTTCACGAATCAATATTCGTTGGGTGGGGGTTTCCGTTTCCAATAGTGCTGGTGCCTAGGTACAAGTTATCTTTGTGTCACACTCCTATCAAACCTGATTTACTTGGCTTTCCGGGAATTGGTGTCTTTGCCTGTGGGTTGCATGCCCACGTGATCACGAGGTTCGCATCACGCATGGCCAATACACATTTGGTCCTTAGAAGATGAACACCAAACATGCAATTCTCTAAATTTGAGTTATCCAGAATTCCTGTGTGGATTAAGCTTCATCGTGTTCCCTTATAATATTGGACTAATAAAGGGCTGAGTTATGTTGCTAGTGCTTTAGAGGTCCCTTTACATGTTGATGCCAATACATTAATGCGCAAACGCCTAACTTATGCAAGAGTTTATGTTGAAATTGATGCTTCTAAGGTGCTGGTTAAGGAGTTTGATCTACAATGCCCCAATGGTATAGTATTTACTATATTAGATAAGTATGAATGGCTCCTTTATAGGTGCAGTTCCTACAATGTTTTTGGGCATATCTCAACTACATGTCTAACTATTCAGAATGTAAGGCAACAGGGATGAAAGAGACTAAGCTAATATCGGTGGTTGATAGGACTAACTTAGAGTATAATATTCTTAACAATCTTCAATGGCAGGAGGTTGGAAAGAGAAAGAAGAGCAATCACAAGACTATACTGCTCTGGTGCAGTTGAAAGGACATAATTAGTGAATGATGAGGTGAATCAGGCTGTAGATTGCATTATGGATTGTCCAAGCAGTGAATTGCTAAACTTCCAGAGCAATATATGTAAGTCCTTACTGCAAGAAAATGTTGATCCAGAAGTTTGCATGAACAAGTGTCTTACCTTACCCGAGTTCTTCGGCCAAGTATGAAGATTGTATGGAAGCTAAAGTTGAGAATATCACAGTAGAGAATGTTTCGGATGATGATTTTCTTAAAGCAACAAGCCCTTAGCTACAATTCCCTTTGTTGTCAACCAACATCGATAACCAACTAGCAAGTAAAGCTAAAGAAGTTTATTGATCTGAAAATTGCGTAACCTTACATGTTTGACTATGTCTTTATTTATACTGACTCTAGACTTAAAGACAAAGGAGAGCCGTTGTTGTTATCATTCAAAAGTATGTACGCAACTACGTATGGCATGCTTATTTGGAATTCTTGTTGGTCACTACTTTCATGCTTATTTAGTATGGCATGCCATAATGGAATTCTGAAGGCTTAAACAAGAGGCTAATGAAGTTGCTACTAATCCTATTCAAGACACAATGACAAATCTTTTTGATGAGAGTGGGAATAATACGGTTCAGCCTTGTGATACGAACCAAGCAAGGTCAGATTCAGATTTTGGCATAAAATTTTCTACCGTCCAGTTTTACGCTATTGAGCACAACTCCAAATCCAAACGTTGGATTGAGTTGAAATTTACCAGAAGATTCCAAAGGTATTTGTCTATATTGGGATAAATTTTCAGGTGAATCGGAGTTCCGAAGGGACTTGCGATATAGATCAGAATAAGCTATATGAATTTTGTTATTTACTTCCTTTTGACGTGTGTATTCTTCTTATTTGGCAAGGATCCTTTTTTTGAAATGATGTGACAGCTTGTTTTGAGAATTTTCTAGTCCCACAAGAATCTTTAATTAGCTGAAACATAATTTTTAAGAGTGGCAACGATTCATTAATGTTCCAGAATCCTTTTCTTATAAGGATTCCTTATTCATCCTGACTACACAAGAAAAGAAGGGTTTGTGCTATTTAATGACAGATTAATTATTTTTATTATTTTCTTTCAAGTTTGGGCTTAATTAAAAATTTCTTTTGAGCTAGGATCCAAGACTTGTTTGGATCAGATTATAGGCCTTTTAGTTTAGGGTTCTTGGGTCACTTTTGTGATGCGAACCTCTTGAACACACAGTCAAGCAATCCACACGCAAAGACACTAAATTCCCGGAAAGAAAAGTAAATCAGGTTTGCTAAGATTGTGACACAAAGATAACTTGTACCTAGGCACCAGCACTACTGGAAACAGAAACCCCCACCCAACGAATATTGATTCGCTAACGAGAAGTATAAGGATGACGCCACATTGGAGGGAGAGTATCTCACCAACACACCCACACACACACAAAGTGCGACAAACAAGAAGTTTTATTAATTTGAATTGTCTAACTTACATGTCTAGTTATGCATTTATTTATATTAACTCTAGACTTAAATAAACCCTAATGGACCTTCCTTAGGTGGACTTATATGAAGCCCATTTACAATTGACCCAAATAAGTAATAATAACCGAAATACTAAGAAGAAAATAATAAAAATCTGAAAATTACTCTCCTTAATATGCTAGAATCATTAACAGGGATAAGGGAAAAAGTTTTAGCCTCTTTTTGAAGCCTTTGGAGTTCTTTTCTTGCCAACAAAAACGAAATAGACCCCTTTGTCCTAAATAACGTGTTATTTATTTATTTATTTTACTCTAAAAAAAGAAATTTTGGACAGAAAGACAAATATGACACCTTTTTTTTTTTTAATTCCAAAGGACTCAATTCAATGCAACTAATCAAGAATAACTTAGGAAGAAGACAATATGATTGAAACTGATTTGAAACAAGATCAAACCCGAAACAAAGAAGACACAAAGAAAAATTGACGCAGAAGATAAAAAAACAAGAATATAAGAAATAAAAGGATATAACCTGATTAATGGAGCCAGACTCTGATATCAAATGATGTGAATCTCGTGATCACGCAACCCATAATCAAGATTGATATCTGATCATAGAAAGTCGAAATAGGTCTGATAGGAGTGTGACACAATGGAAACCACAGCCCTAAGGCACCAACACTATTGGAATTAGTAGAATGATGCCACGAAGCCAGTTAATCTTTGATAAGTCAGATTCAGTTCATTCAAGAACTGAAGAATGCAAGAATCACTCTCACACGTTAAAACCAAAAAATTCAGAAGTAAAAATCATCAAAGGCTGCCAAAAATTTTGTTACATGAGTTTAAATAGTACTTGAAAAATTAACCCTTATGTGGACTTTATATGAGGTCCACTCAGAACTGACCCAAAACCCTAAACTGAAAAGTCCATAACCTGATCTAAATAAGCCTTGGATCCTAGATGAAAAAAATATATTAATTAAGCCCAAACATGAAATAAAATAATAAAAATAACAAATATGTCATTCAAGACCATCAGTCCTTATTTCCTTGTATAGCTAGGATGAATAATGAATCCTTAAAAGAAAACGATTCTTAAACATTAATGAATCCTTGCCACACTTGGAGATTATATTGCAGCTCATTAAAGATCGTTGTGGAACTAAGGAAATTCCTGAAACCAGCTCCCGCATCCTTGTAGGAAAATGATTCTTGCCAAATAGAAAATAACTATTTTTAACAAGCAAAGTATTAAAAGTGAATAAGATAACAAATACAAAACATGTAGAGTCCATGTTGAGTTTATATTATACTTATTCTGACACCATTACTGAACCCTTTTCACCTTGACATGATAAACTTTAGCTAAACATTATGAAAGAGAGAAACATAAATAAACAAGATAAGAACATAAATAAGATATAAGTTAACTAAGTAAAGGAAAGTAAATGAAAAACATAAACAAGAGATTAATATAAACAAAACTTAAGCATTACAAAATATAGAGAGAGAAAGAACATGATCTTGTTTTGGATTTCAGAACACTGAACAGTGTCTGGGCTGCAGGACAAATTCCGACTTCTCTGTTGTTGCTAAGATTTGGATTTCCCAACAGCAGAATTGAGTCTTTCACTCTGCATGAATGTTTTAGGCCTATGTCTTAGCTTTCTAGCCATATAAACCAAATTGAAATCCAAGATCTACAGCTTCAAATATGACCCAATGACTGAATAGTGTTCCAATTTGGATTGAGCCAGCATCTCTTTTCTAAGCTTAGCCCTCTCTTTGTCTTCTCAATTTCAGTAGTTAAACTCATCAATCAATCCTTTGATTTATGTGATAGGCCTGCATTTAAGATGAACATTTACTATAAATTAAAGTTATCTTATAGTATCAAACTTGTTATTATAAAATATGCTTTAGTTAAGGAGTTATTGATGCTTTAAGTGCAAGATGATGATATAAAACATTGATAAAAATGCACTTTTAAGTACTAATTAGAAAGTCCACAAGTCAAAAGGAAGTAAATAACAAAATTAGTACAGCTTGTCCTGAATTATATCGTAAGTCCTTTACAAACTCCAATTCATTTGAAATTTGACCCCAACATAGATCAATACCTCTTGAATCATCTAGTAAAGTTCTAGCTCGATCCAATGGTTGGATTTGAAGTTATACTCCATAATGTAAAACTGAATGGCAGAGAATTTTACACCAAAATCCAAATTTGGCCTTACTTGGGTCGTATCACAATGCTGAATCATATCATTAGAAATAAAGATATTAGTGTTCTAAAAAATAAACCAAGAGTCTATGTCGTATTCTAGGGGAGATGCAGGAAGAACTTGATGTGTTAATAGCATTAATTGATGCCCGACAAGCTTCAGAAAGAGCGGAGCAAAAACACCGCAATGATGATAGACGAAAGAGAAGGACTACTACCTTCATCCAAAGTTGTTGGCGAGGATTGTTGCAAGAAAAGAACTTCAAACGCTTCAAAAAGAGGCTAAAACTTTGTCCTTTATCCTTGTTAATGATTTAAGGACAAATCATCTTGAAGAGAGAGGGAATGATATGATCTGGGCAATAAAAAAACAATCTGATTTGAATTCTGATGTAAAATGCACAACCATTCAGTTTCACGGCAACAGTCATAATGCTTAATCTGACCGTTGGATTGGGCTGCAATTTTATATGGAGTCTCCTAACATGTTGTGGCGAGGAAATTTTACGCCAAAATTTTACAGGTATTATTATGTCAGATCAACACAACACACCATCCCCTCCCAAGGGAGATCTTAAGTTCCAAAAGTAGAAATCAATAAAATCTTGTTGTGTCGTCTTCTTCTGAAATTTTTGTTTATTGTTGATTCCGTAAAAATTCCTTAGTATCAAATTTCTTCTTCTCCTTGAATTTGCAGCATATAAAAACAAAAAGATAAACAGGGAAAGCAAAGAAAAAAAATCGTTCAAAAAGACGGTTATTGGTTTCTGCCGCAGCAAATTAAACAAAGGAAAATTGGTTCCAATCAACTCGGAATTAGCTCAAATTTGATACTCTGATTACTGGGGTCCTAATCGCACTAGATATTAATTTTAGAGTCAATTGGATATTGTTTACTTTGATTTTCAATTTTGGGTCTAATCAGGTGATTAATACTTAAAAGTGCATTTTTATCAAGGTTTTATATCATCATTTTGCACTTGAAGTATCAATAACTCCTTAACTAAAGCATGTTTTATAATAACATATCTAATAATATAAGATACCTTTAATTTATGGTAAATGTTCATCTTAAATGCAAGCCTATCACATAAATGAAAGAATTGATTGATGAGTTGAAGTACTGAAATTGAAAGGACAAAGAGATGGCCAAACTTAGAAAAGAGATGTTGGTGCAGTCCAAACTGGAACATTGTTCGGTAATCGGG
>Ga0307515_10016966_pt1 | contig 13305 bp, 10 predicted proteins | sample 17_EM_MG_FD_194513 | JGI IMG/M metagenome (GOLD analysis project Ga0307515, IMG submission 194513) | Populus trichocarpa ectomycorrhiza microbial communities from riparian zone in the Pacific Northwest, United States - 17_EM | ecosystem: Host-associated > Plants > Roots > Unclassified | place...
TAATAAAAAAGGATTACTAAAGAATAAGTTACCTAAGGGGGACCTAAGAAGAGCAGTTACTAAGCTACTTAGATTTATTTCCTTCTCTATTAGAAGAGAATCCGTTCTTTTATTACTAAGTTCCTATAAACCCTATTTTATAAGTTTTTACTCCTTAAAACGGACCTTCTTATATACCTTCTTAAGATAGATTAACTAAGTAGACGCTATAAGACAAGACTTAAGGGCCCGTTGCTAAGTATTAGTAGCCTCCTATTCTACGTTATAGGAATAGCGTAACTCCGCTAGAGTAATAGATAGTTTATTATCTAGCCGCGTAGTAGTAAATTAAATATAAAACCCTAAAATAAATTAATTAGGGAACTAGATAACTATTAAGAGTAATAAGTTATATATATTTAGTATTAGAGATAGAGCAAACGTTATAGGATAAATAAATATTTACTTTAGTATACTTTAAGTAAGAGGATAGTTATTATAAAGATAGGTTCGCTAACGTAATATAAACTAACCCCTTTTTTAAATAATAAGAATATAAAGACGGTATAATCTCACTAAGAGATAATATTATAGTAATAGTGTAAGTATAATAAGCGGTTAAAGAAGAAGAAATTGCTTTAGGTATAATAAGCAATAATATTAAGTAAATTAATTAGATAGATATTATACCTTTAATAAATAACTTAGAGATATTTTAAATCTTTAAAAATAAAGATAGAGAGGAGGGAGATAGTATTATGGACGCTTTAAGTATAATATTATAACTACTTAAAGAGGAGATAGAAGAAGCTAGTTAGTTAATATAAGTACGGTCTAGGATAGAACCGGTAGAACTATATAATAAGGAATAGTAACTAAGGTTATATAATATAATTTATATAATTTATAGGATTTATATAATCCGTAATAGAGTAGATAGAGTATATATATATTACGTATAAGAAGAATTTTATAGGAGTACGGTTATATATTTAAGGACCCTTAGTCTCTACCTAGATAGTTCCTTCCTTATAGTAATTCTTAGAATATAATTAGAGTTAATTTATTAGGCAACCACTTTACCAGTTATTATTACTGCCGACTATTATCTTTGCATTTCCTATATACCTAGCCTATTAACAAGCCTACTATAGTTCTTGCTATAAGGTTCCGTTACACCAGAGCTCTTTTACTACCTCCTTTACTTTTAAGATCTAAGCCGCCTTCTCTTTATACTATGCCCATTAGTTATAAAACCACTATATCTTAAAAGTTAGGTTAAGAATAATTACTATATAGTAAGCTGCTATATTATTAGCCTTAATATAATACTTCTTGCACTTCTACTAGGTAGCCTCTATGTAGGTAGCTAAGTAGCGATAACCTTATACTTTAGCCTTCTTCTTTAATTACTTTAAGAGCTTAATAAACTTATACTTTATACTCTTAAGCTTAAGTAAAAGCCAATCTAGGGTTTAGAAATGGTTAGTAAGGTTAGTATACTTGCTTTCTACTATAATAGTAGCCTTATAAAACGTCTCTAGGTAATTATATAGGTGTTTAAGTTGTTTCTAATAGTGCTCTTATAGTAGATCTTCCTTAGAAAGCTGCTTTATACTTACCACTAGATAGTAGTTACTATAGAACTTTATAATACGTTCCTTATAGTTTAGAAAGCGTAATATAGCTAAGAATAATAAGTTCTAACGCGTTTAGTTATTTTAAATTAGCTAGTGGGTAGTTAGTATAGGTATATAAGAGAGTTTAATTTTTTAATATAGAGCTAATTTAGTTAATTTTCCTCCGGAAGAAATAAAATCCGGCGCCAAGCTATATAAAAATCGCCAAAACTTAACACTAAAGCTCTATATAAGATTTTATTACTTACCTCTAAGCCATTAAATTCTACTAATAGGCCTCTAATTTTAATGCTCTAAAAGAAACTACAACGCTAAGGAGTTATATAAATATATTATATAAGGTTATAAAGCAATCCAACGGCTCCGCGCTTTCTTTATAACTCCTTAATCTTCTTAAAGTCTATTTTATAATAAGCTGTTACTAGCTCCTTATAAACTCCCTTTATATTACTTTTAATTATAAAGGCCTAGGCGTAAAGGTTTATAATATAGCTAAAGCAACATAGTTAACATCCTTTGCGAATCTTTGCTAATATATTTAGATATAGTGCATAAAGAATTACGTCAATACACGTATCGTTTAACTCCGCATTATCGGCTATAAAATACCCAATATTACCTATAATCCCGTAGTCGCGAAATAGATCTATAAGGACGCTCGCCATATTCTCACTAGTATACTTACTAATAATTTTACGGAGCCTAAGAATTACGTAGCGACGCTTACCTTCTTTACTAATAAAATGGCCTATAACACTAATAATCGCGTGCGCGTTTAGTGACGTCTATAAGTTAAAGGAAATCAATATTATACTTCAGGCGCTCTTAAGCTCTTTCCTTAATAACTCCTTCCGTTACTTAAACGATTATATAACCTACCCATAAATCGTCTTTCCTAGCCACAAAAGAAACTTTTAGAGCCTAGGGTAGAGGAAGAACAATAGCTATCAGAAGTAGGCGTTTTTAAACTAGAAGAAGGCAATATAGCAGTAAACAATCCATTAAATTAAGAGAGCTTTAAAGCTATTAAAGTTGCGATTTATATTAAGCGATCTGGCCTCCGAATATTCCTTAATTCTTAGCTAATTTAAATCTACTAGTTTTGTAGAGAGAAGCTTGCCCATTATCTTATCTAAGTGGTAATCTTATATAAGGTAATCTATAGCAGTTATTCTTCCTAACGACACCACACAGAGCTCTTGTTTATGCTTTAATCGCTCACAAATATAATAGTAGTAGAATGTTCGGCGATCCGTAGAGGATTTTAGCTGGATATTCTTACCCCACTTCTAAATCAGTAAGGATCGTTACTTGGTATTCTTTAGGGTTTTAGTAAGAGCTTTACACCAAATATACTGCTTCCCATAGAGCTTAAACTCCTTAATCGTTTTTAACTCATTGGCTTTTAGGTTAAGGCTCTTGGGCGTAAGAATTACGTCGTCAGATGTAGAAGGCAATTTAGTTAATAAATATCGCTCTATGGCAGCAGTGAGGAAAAAGATGAGGAAAGATTAATTAAAGCGACGACGACGACGACGACGACGACGACGAGGGTAGGAGGAATAATAGTTGTATATACTAGAGTTTTCAGATTATATGGTTCGTACACCTAATTATAAAATTAAAGCTTATCCTTAGTCGCTAATTAGCTCACCCTTACATTATACCTGCCCGAATCGGGTTAGAGAATTGGAGCTCTAAGAGCTCCACGGCTTCAAATCCACTCTATCCAGCCAATTAAATCGACAGGATCTAGTCCAGTCAAACTACGGCTCCACCATGGAGCTCCTGAATTAACCCAGTCTAAGAAGATCACTGATTAGGGCTTGTTTGGTAACTTTTTTTGGCCAGGTCAAATCGACTAGGTGGGTGGTTAAAAAACCTACCTGGGCCTACCTGGGCCTACCTGGTGGCTTATGGGCCACCTAGATCAATATCCACCTGGTAGGAGTCGTCCGTTTGGTAGCCTAGGTGGATTTTGGGCAGGTGGGTGGTCTTGGCAGCTAAAAGTCGAGCCCCTATCTGGCCAGGTGGAGTCCTTGCGTTAGCCGCGATTATATAGCCAAAAGTAGAATAGACTGCGCGATTTTGGTAAAAATTGCCTACCTGGCAGGTTAAAAGCGCCTAATCTCACCAGTACCTCCACTTCTACGGGGGGGGTACTGTTTAACTGCCCGTCCGGCCAGGTCGATCGACTTGACCGTATTTTTAATGATTTTTATATAAGTATTGCCATTACGTAACCTCCGAATATGAAGCCCCGAATATTAATAGTAGTATCCACAAGCCTTCTAGCGCTCCTAGCATTGATCTAGATGCTTATAGATTATGCGAAAAGCCTTCCTGCGCCTAGTCGTAGACGCTAGTAAATTGTTGACCCTTTACGCGGTAAGGTAAGGACGGTGGAACTGCTACTTGGGCCTCCGTAGGCGATTAAGACGTTAACCCGGCTTAATTAAGAGCTATTTATGTTACTCCTTGATAGGCTTATTAATAAATATAATCTAAGCGGGCAAGAAGGCGTATTAGTGGCTTAGAAGCTGATGATATTTATGGCTATATGTGGAGGTGGGCTTAGTTAAAGGCTCGTTGCGTGGGAGTTCCAGCACTCTATATATACAATTAGCTTATAAGCAGTTAATATTTAAGTAATATTGGGCTAGAGCTTACCTAAAGTAGAGCCTTCTATAAGGTCCTTAATGCTCTATACAAGCTGCATAAGGATATTGTTAAATTGCCGCCTAATTAAGCGCCCGATCGGGTTGAATTTAATAATAAAATGTGGCCCTTTTTTAGTGATTGTATTGGCGCCCTTAACGGCTTATATATTCCAATTTTAGTACCTAAAGCTGAGTAATCTGCATGGCGAAATAGAAAGGGATTTATATTGCAGAACGTGCTTACGGTATGCGATTTTGATATAAACTTTGTCTATATATTGCCCGGTTGGAAAGGCTCTACGCATAATAGCCGAGTATTTAGTTTCGCTAAAGATTAAGGCTTTAGTATATTACCAGGACGATATTATCTAGCTAACGCTAGATACGCTGCGGACGATCCTATGGTTCTTGTACCCTATTAAAAGGTTAGATATTATTTAAAGGAGCAAGCTAAAGCGGCCTAAAGGCCTAAGAATAAGTATAAGCTATATAACCTGCGCTATTTACAGCTAAGAAATGTAATTAAACGGACGTTTGGTGTACTTAAATTATGTTTCCTTATTTTTAATAAGGGCCGTAAAGGCTATATATAAAAGACGTAGGTTAAGATTATATGGGCGCTTACGGTAGTTTATAACTTTATAAACCAGAACAGCCGTAACCTGTAGGATAAGGACTTTAGGTATAAAAGTAAGGATGATTTGGATGCTAATAAGTATATTATTTTTACCGATATTAAGGAGCAGGCAATGAGCTAGCGGTGTAAGGATATTATAGATATAATATGGGAGTAGTATTAAAGCGTTCTAACTGTAAGGGATAAAGGTAGAAGTTAAGGAGGAAGTTAAGGAGGAAGTTAAATTTATAATTTAATTTTAGAGAATCTAGAAATATTTAATATAAAGCTATAGAGGTGATTAGTCTATAAGCAAAGCATTTAGGGTATTAAATTAACGTATAACACTATTAAGAAAAAAGTTGTAATAGGTGATTTAATTATAGCTTAGTTATATTGCCCGCACTACCTATAATCTTAAACTAAATTCTTTATAAAATTAATCCTTTAACTCGCCACTAAGCTCTAATTCTTTATTAACCCACCTAATTTAACTAGTAGACGCCTGCTGTCGTCTTATATTAACTACTAGCTGCTTAATATACCCGTTCCTGGCGTTACCGGTAAGTAAATTAAAGATTAAGGTCCTACTTTTAACCTTAAAGGCTTTTAGAATAAGCTGCTAATTAACGGCGGTAAGGTGCTTAAAATTATGAATAAAGCTGCTAATAGCCCTCTTAATTGGTGAGTAATGAATTTCTAATAGCGTCGTCTTTAAAGAATTAAATATTAACGCTGCCTTACTAATACTCTTACTTAGAGCCTCTGTGGCTGCAGACGCCTTTAACGAGCGGCTTTAATTAGCAGCTATAGCTGCGTTCTTTATTAAGCGCCTTACCAGATCTAGCTAACCTATTTTTGCGGTATTTTGAGGCTTCTTTTTTAACGCAAATAAGGTGGCTGTAGAGGATACTAGTAAGGGCTGTAAGGAAGAGGATAATACTAAGGGGGAACGTAAGGGTAAACTAGGTAAGGGCGTAGGACTCTAGCCCTCTATTAGCGTACTAGATAGGCTCTATTTAACCATCCCGCGTAGTAAATTTAGATCCTTAATATCCTCAATATCGTCTTTAGCGTTGTCTTTAACTATACCCTTGTTCCAAGCTGAATCCTCGTCTAGGGCCTTATTAATTAATGCCGTATGGTTACCGCAGGCCATCTTTTTAGCTAATAGCTCCTTTAGCTTATTGTAGTAAGGCGGCCATTTCTTTATAAAAGGTCGTCTTTTGATATAATTATGAAAGTACGTCTTTATTACGCTAGGCTAGCGACATTAGCGGAAGACGGACAGTATCACAGCAAGAAAACAGGCCCGTAAAATAGGCCCGGTTCCAATATATGGTACAGAACAGAGGCAATTTGGGCATCTATTACTTTTTAATTATTTTGTCATCTCTCTTGTACAGGAACTTACCCTGCAAGACACATCTCTTTAGAACTCGGTGGTTTTAAAGCATACGTTCTATCCTAGGTGGTGGCTTAGGATTTGCCTCTGTAATATAGAAGACCCGGCATAGCGTCGTATAGACAGCTAAAACGGTGTATGATTTCAAAAAAAAAAAAAAAAAAATTTACGCTAGGCTTATCTGTATATAGCAAGCCAGTAACCTTATACTTACCCCAGCCAGAACACGCCTTTATATAAGCCTCCCACTCGCGCCAGGTGGTCTTCCAATAGTCGTACTTATTTGTTAACTGCTTAAGAGAAAGGTCTTAGCCCAATTTGGCTTTAATATAGGCAGTAGCGTCAGTATATTTAGTGGCTTTAAACGTTACGCCATTAGTCTCCTTACCTTGCATTAAAAGGATCTATAGGAAATCTAAAAAGGCTTTATTTAATCCAGCAAGCCAAGAGAATCAAAGCTTCTTGGTAGGTTAAATATCCTCTATATTCGCCCTTTTTCCTTCCTTTCTGGTAATAGGCCGCTTACCATCTTTATTAGCAGCCGTATATCCTTCGCTACTGCCGCCGTCACTCCTTATATCTGCCCACGTGCGCTTATTCAATCGCTTCTCTAGAGGTATTAATACTGGCTTAGAGGTAGGTAAGGTAGTTGCGGAGGACGCCGTATTAGATGTAGTAACAGAGGTAGGAGTGCTGATAGAGGCATAGGTAGAGGCAGCCACAACGGCAATAGATCTAGCCATAATGGGCTCGTTATCATCGGCCATTTAAAAAGGTGAGTATATCAATAAGGATCTAACTACTTATTCTATATAGAGCTTTTCCGACGTCCTTAGCGCTCTATGCATATTACATAACCACCCTACACCTTTTTACCCACCTGGCGACGATCCTACCAAACGGACACCCTCCACCAGGTGGATATACACCCCTGCTTTGGCGCCCACTAGTAGCGCTTAATATCGGGCGCACAGGTATGAAAAGGCTGACCTAGTGGATATCCACCTGGTCGATCTGACCTGGTCAAAAAAAGTTACCAAACAAGCCCTTAGTCTGGTCAGCTAATATCCAAACCAGAAAGCTACAGTATCCTCTTCCGGAGTATCATCACCTTCGGCTTCCGTCTCCACCACCTCAATCACTTCAATGTCCTTCAGCTCAGCCGCCCTTTCCGCGGCCACACCCGGCCTCAAAAGCTCCCTTCCAACCGACTCCCTCAGCCTCACCGGCAGACCCTCTAACCACCCTGGGCTCGCAATCCGCATCTTTCTATCCCGCCACCTCTCGTCCTCGTGGAACTCCCATAATTAATTAAGTACACTCAATATTGTTTCCAGTGCCTCAACTAACGGCTTGCCTCTCCCTGAATTCCTTGATTGCTTGAAAGTGTACTCCATCAAGCCCGGTACCCTGTGGAGGTCTTAGCAGCGGTTCATGAAGCGCATGATATCGGCTTCATATGGAGGTACAGGAATGTTGTCTTGGAGTGAGGTGCAGGCTGTCGGGGATTGGGCGACGCTTTTGGTGGAGAGAAAGTCACGCGTTATGACGATGAGTTTGTTCATACCATTGCTGAGTTTATGGAGGGAGGCGTACTTGGGTACGTCGGCTTCGTCACTAACTTCTGGTAGACGATCATGTCTTGGCATATTCCAGCATCCGCTCTCGACGCACCGCTGACGACCGCCAATACAATAACCTCATTGGCTGGCTGAATCACAATTCCGAGACTATTACACCTGAGGAGACGCGGTTTAAAGACCACCGTGGCGGCTTTATATCCATTATAGATTCACCCCCAAATACGCCTTTGGGGCTTCTCTTCGAAAATGACACCGGCTCAGGCTGTCAAAACTCTTCGGACCACGGTTTTGGCCGGACCGGCGCGTTCAGTCCGAAGTTATTGTATGATACCACAGCTCTACGGGCAGGGTGACCAAAACGAGTATCATAATCGTCGTTATTAGGCTTAGCATGCTCTTTAGGCCCTTGCAGTAGCTGAATTAGATCAGCGATCCCCCGAAGAGATTAGGAGTCATAACAGGGTTTACAATCGTCTTCACTGCATTGCTAATGGGATCGACTTTGAACAGGTCTTTCGAGCTCATGGCAGGAACAAGCAGCGTAAGTTTCGGCGCTTGCCTTACGTTGCTCGAACTGACCGTTCTGGATATGCTGCGGTACTCATGGTGTTCATGCAAACCGGTGACAATGTTTGAAGAAAGCCCACCGAGAACAGCAGTTTCGAAAGGTGGGGCGGCGATTTCCCGGCAGCGAGGAAGAAACTATTGACTACCAAACCGAATTTAGATATAAAAGTAAGCATCCTAAGTAGTAGCGGTATAAGATGATTAGAGCTAAGCTGAGGTTAAGGTAGACGTAATTTTTAGCCACCCACGGGGGCGTTTTCACTCCAATTTCGTTCATCGTCCTGGCAAAGTGGAAGGAAGTCATAATATAACCACCCTAGAAATAGTACAGGTCACTTGCACCAGCTGTGTGGCCGCTGTACTGTTGCAGGGAGACGCTGGTAATCTTCGGTTGAGAGAGATATACGTGTAACATATCTCTTTATTCAGCCCGCACATCTCCTAAGTTCATGGAGGAGATGGTCACGTTTTCTTGATGACTTCTTCTGGAGCATTGGTCGTCAACGAATCTTGAGCTCGAGATTTTTGTCTTCAACCTCCTATGGAAGATCCATCTCAGTGGAATAAACCACCAACGCTCGCGTCATGTCCTGCGTCGATAAAAGTGAGGGTTCACGGAGATTGCCCATCTCGGATCCACCCGCCATTCTACGAGGGATGGTTTTAGTAAACCGAACTTTTACAATTTGCTTTCATCTCATGTTACTAATCTCATAAATCATAAACTAGGATATCACATCATCATTACCAAACCCCACAGCCAAGCAATACCATATATTCCTCCACCTTGACGCCAACCCTCTTACTAAGCCATTATTACACACAAATTACGAACATCACACTCCAGACCAAACCGTCCGCAATCCATGCTCATCCACTACCTACCAAAAAATCTCATCAAGCCGTACTTTGCCCAATCCTCCCCTCGTCTCTAACCAGCCCCGCCGTCTTCAACAACTCCCTATCAGCCTCAGCATCTTTCATTCCCAACTTCACTCTCCTACTCCTCTCCGCCTCCCTCTCCTCCCAAAGCCGGGCCCTCCTTCGCTCCTCCGCCACATTCGCATCCCCAACCCCCCAGACCTCAATAGCATCAATCTCAAACCGATCTTGCCAATTCCCACCATTACTAGACCTCGCGGACGAGGGCAATTTCGAGTGCTGGAACGACCCCCCTCCCGATGCGAGGTGCGTGAACACGCCGAATTCGAGTCCGTCGTCGATGTGCAGCGATACGGGGCCGAGGGGAATGTGTTCGTCGCCGATTAGCGAGCTGCGGCGGTTCCGGCCCGGGCTGGAGGGACCGGAGAAACTGCCCCCTGAGAAACTGCCTGAGCTGTACTCCATGTCGCTGGCGGAGTAGGTGGTGACGGAGGCCCGGCGGGTGGGGCCGCTACTGGATTGCTGTGAGTTTGTCATGGAGCTGTAGGTTGGGAGCAGGGAGCCAAAGCCTAGGCCAGGGTAGGTTGAGGGGGGTTTGTTGAAGTAGATGTAGTTTTGGCTGACAGAGGAGGCGGGGAAGACGTCGTGGAAGGGGGAGAGTTGGAAGAGGGTTGTTTCGTCGGTGCCGAAGGCGGTTCTGTCTGTTGCTTTCCAGGGGACGGGAATGTAGGCGCCGTAGATGATGCGTTTGGTGTCTTGGGCGTGTATTATTGCTGTGGATTGAATGGGTGGGGAGGTGAGGGAGGCCGCGCTGGAGGAGAGGCGGCGGTGCGGCAGGTCATCGAGGAATGTGCGCGCGTTGCTTTGCTTTGTGGTTGGGGAGAGGAGCGTGCCCGAGACGAGGAGGATCGAAGGTGCTTGCCATTTGAATACGGATTTTTCGAAGGAGCCCATGCTATAACCGTGGTTATGGCCAAGGTAGAGCGGACGGAGGCGGTGAAAAATGCTCTTGTCAGAGAAAATGAATGAGAGTTGGGAGACTAAATTGGGATCAAGGATGTCCCCTTCGACAGGTAAGAGAGGCTCTGGTGGTATATGCGCAGGCCCTACTTGTGAGGCAGCCTCAATTTCTGGAGTTTCAGGAGAAGGTGATAGTGGAGATTCTTCTGGAGTCGAGTCCTTGCGTTTGTGGAGATCGAAATCCTTTGGGAAGAGGAGATGCTCGAACAGAGGGCCAAGACTGTCGAATAGGTGAGGAAGCGTATTTGAGACTACGGCGTCAAACGACTTATATCCGATGCCTGGCTTCTGCTCGACTCCAAAGGACGCCAGGATGCAATTGGCAACTGCACGCAAACCTTCGAGCCTTTTCTCGTCTAATTGAGTTGTGTATAATGAGACATATTCCTGAGGTCCGAGAGGAGCAATGAGAAGTAGGAGTTCGAGAAGCTTTAGGAAGTCGTCACTAGGGATCATAGCATGTTGGGCATCGAACCTTTCACCTTGCTTGAAAACTTCTAGAGCATCCAAGAGCTCGAAGGTATGATATGCGAGCTCGTCTTCATCGTATTCTTCCAGCTCTCCGCCTCTCTTGGTCGTAGAAGCTCCTGCTGTTTTACTTTGATCCTTAGTACTAGGAGCTGCCTCACTATTCGTCCCTTCAGGAGGATCCGTCTTCTTCGCAGCAGCCGAAGCCTTTCGGTCAATCACCGCACAACCCCTCCATATCTCCCTTATCCAATTCTCCTTTCTCCTTCGCAACACCCTCCAATGCCTCCCAGTCATCAAACACACTACCCTCAACAGCGCCTCATCCGTCAGGATCGCCGGCGCATAACTCGAAAACGGAAAGGCCCCAAGATAGCCGCACAAGTAATACACCACCGCTCCCGAGCCCAGAGCGTCAGGCAGCTCAAGGAATTCGATGAGGGTGGATTCGGACCAATATTTCAAGCCCGACTGGTCCTCGGCCAGGAATTTGAACGTCTGGTTAAAGCAGTAGAGTTCGAGAGGGGTGAAGCATTTCTCGACGAAGATATTAGTGAGGCGGAGGGCGAGTTCCTCTATTATTATATTAGAATTTCCGTTCTTGTAAGCTTCACTCTGCGACCTGCATACCTGGAGAAGGCGGTTCAGTGGACTTCGAACTGCCCTGGCCCATGATTGTAAGAGCGTTGTCTACAGCATCGACAGATTACAATTGAGAGAGTCTGTTCAGGGTTGATAAGGGATCTGGTCTAGACTTACCCCGCAGCAGCAAAAGAAAGCTAGGGCTGAGGTTGCGCATCTTTCCTCATTGATTGGTCAGCGCTATGGCTCGAGCCGTGGGGGTCATTCTTGGCAGTTCAAACTAACAAAGCGCACTGGCCCCACCATCCAGCCTTGCCAGCCTTGCCCAGTTAACGCTGCAACGAGCGGAGCGGGCACAGATGCACCAGTCAAAGCCCTGAAGCAAAAATAGAAAGAGAAGAAGACAATAGCTGCAAGTCCGAGAGGAGGGAAAAAATTCAGGACTATTTGTGAGGCTTTTGTGAAAACTTAAAGGGATAAGTTTTGCGGCTCGAAGACCCTTAACCTTTACAGGAAGGGTGCTCAATTGGTGCTAATTCATATTTCTTAAGCATGTTTACGAAAGTTATGATTGATGGTTAGATCTCTATAATAATTGGTAGAAAGGGTATCAATTTTCCAGACAGATGCGGAAGGCAATTTCGAGAGTAGCCACACTGACACACACTCACTCTCAGATGCTGGACAAGGGGGAATAAATGTCGCAGTATAGGTGTCGTCGATGTCGTCTATGTCGTTGGTGTCGTCGAAACCCACTAGAGCAAGGTTGCGGCGGGGAGATGCGGATACGACGCGGATATAGCTCTTATCTGTCTAGGAGAGCGTGATGTTCATGCGGATGTAGGAGCCGTCCTCTGCAAGTCGCGGGTCGAGGGTATTGCATAATCGAGAGCGAATCGTATTTTGAGAGTTGGGTTGTACTCTGGTTGTAACGGTCGAGAATATTCATCCTTATCTTAGCCTCCGACCAGCGACACTTCTGGGAAGAAATCTATTACTGCCGGCTCATTCCAACGAATGTTTTCCCGCTGGCGTCTGGTGTTCATGGACGCGGCCGAGTACATGGCCGAATTCGTGGAGTACTGTCGCGGAAATACTCCTTACGGGTTCTGTCGTGGAGTCGTTGGTTCTGGCGACGGGACTCTAAGGTTGTCCGTCCCCACAAGACCAATTTCCTTCACCTAAGGGACTGATCGGTTGCAAAACCGTCAGATTGAATCTGAACTGAAAGTCCGGCAGAAAGAGCGCGTTCCTTCCGAATTTGGCACGCGTCTGTGGCACGGCCGTATGCAATATGGAGGCTTCAGATTGAAATGGAATCTGAATAGGGGAACGTTCGGTTGCAATCTGGAGGCCTTGGATTCAGTTCAGAATAGAGTTGATCTGGAGCTTCAATCTGATTCTGAGGCGACTGTTCGGTTAAATTCCAGTTCAACTTGACTTTAGCCACAAATTTTTGATGTTCCTCTGACCGCCCAAAAAACACGCTAAAAGTTACTAAAAAATTGGCAACTTTGCCATATATAGAATCTGAACTGAGGTCTTGGCGTCAGTTCAAATCAGGAGCTCGAAGCTCCCCATTTGAACTCCAGATTGAATCTGAAGGCTTCAGATTGCACACGTCCGTGCAACCCGTAGAGCCACAGACGCGTGTCAAATCGGGAAGGAGCGCGTTATTTCTGCCGGACTTTCAGTTCAGATTCAAAAGCGTCAGATTGCAACCGAACGTTCTCTAGAGCTTCGAGAGATGACGCTAAGAGCTCCATTTCAGAAGCTGTACAGTCAAAACTCTTTATAACGATGCGGGTCGTACGGCCGACCGTATCGTAATACCAATGGTATTGTTATACATAGAGTCACGTGTTAGATTAATAAGCAGGAAAAAGGAGGCCGATACATGGCC
>Ga0307515_10016967_pt1 | contig 13304 bp, 18 predicted proteins | sample 17_EM_MG_FD_194513 | JGI IMG/M metagenome (GOLD analysis project Ga0307515, IMG submission 194513) | Populus trichocarpa ectomycorrhiza microbial communities from riparian zone in the Pacific Northwest, United States - 17_EM | ecosystem: Host-associated > Plants > Roots > Unclassified | place...
AAATGGTTAATATATCTCCATCTGTGAATAAAATGTTCTATTTAAGACTATTTACAGCCTCCTTGCTAGGACAGAAAGCCCGAGGTCAGTTGAGTGGTGGTGTCAGTTGGGTGGTTGACCACTGTAGGTATGTGGCGATTGGTACGGGTTGCCCTCTACACCTCTGGTTTGAGACCTTCCCCTTTCCAACTCTCTTCTCCTTTCGCTCGTTTCAACACGAGCGGTTCGTCCCGGCTAGTGTATATACCGCTGGGAAGCCCCTGTCTCCCGACCATAAACACCAACTCCTTTCACCTCCATGGTCGCGCCGTTATGGAGATTACGCGTGGGGTGCTGTGTCACGTCCCATCTGATGAACGAGAAAGGGAGGGTCAAACCGTAAATATATATGGGACAAACATCGCGCAGAATAAATACAGAAAGAGACCAAACAAACTACGTAATAGGGTGATGGGTCATAACCCAACACCATCCCCAAAGAGGAAACAATTCGCGTGCCATGCGCAGCCAACGTGGACGTGACGGATTTCTATGCCTAGATATTCTGGGGCACTCCAGTTGTTGGGTGTGGCTGAAGGCCGTCCAACCAGTGAAAGAGTCCCACCAGCATTCCCAAAGCATTTTCCTCGGCGTCCGTAACCGCCTCACACCAACCTGCTCCTCTTGTCTTCATATTTGGGTCATCCTTGAGCGCAAGGTACTTCTTCTGGAGCGCGATGGGATTATTGAGCAGGAACTGAGGAACGTCTTTGAGCACCTCGGGTACAGCGCTCTCGGCGAAATTCCGATAGAGAGGGCTCGAGAGGTTGGTGAGAACGACGGCGACGTTGGCGTATGGGGTGCCGGGGAGGATTGTGGACAGAGTGGAGAGTGCATGAGTAGTCCCGACAGTGACGCCTGGGACGGTCCCATTGACGACGACGACGGCAGAAACGGTGTCAATGTGGTGCTTGATCTGAGTCGCAATACTCTCCTGGTGAAGGGCATCTTGCTCAGGATTGCGGGTGTCGGTAAAACCAGGCGTATCAATGATGCGAACCTTGGAAGAGGTTATTACTGCTCACGAAACACATTGACGCTTACCACTATACCGTTTTTGCTGCTGAGCTCATACATTCGGGCGGAGTTGGTCTGACTCTGATTATCAGGATCACTTTGCTCGTTGGCGTGGTCGAGGATTTGAAAGTCGTAGTGATCAATGTCGTTTCCGAGAAGAATATTCGCGATCAATTCCAAGACTGAGGACTTTCCGACACCAGTCTCCCCAACGAGAAGGATGGTGAATGCCCTGTTTTTAGATGTTTTGATGACACCGTTCTTGAGAGACTCAATGTCACTAGAAAATATCGTTAAAACTGATTTACTGGAGGTGTCACCGTGAACGTACTTGATAGTCGGGATGTTGTCGGAGTTATCGGAGTTGGCAACGTTTTCATCATTATCGTCTGCCGTGGTAGTTCTGCTCGGGCCAGCGGGGGTGCTGGTGGACCCAGGGGAGAGGTACTCGTCAGTGGAGGCATCACAGTGGCGACTCCAGATTTCCCGAATGACTTACGATTTGCGCTTGGCTCGAGACCCTTCGTTGCTGGGAGACAGGGTCAGAACACGGTGTAAAACTATCCTTGTAGCCTACTTGATAGCCAAAGTGTTGTCATCAGGTGAAGACGCTCCAGAGTGAAACCAGGGCAAGGGCAACCGGTGACCCCTCCTGCTGGAGAAAGGCCAGTAATTCCGTAGGACTCTGAGAACAGTAACTGACATTGCTTGGGCGATGGTGGGCAAGCTAGACAGCGGAAACATCGCTAGGATGTGTTTGCGTTCGAGAGTGGGTGATTTGAGATGGCGGGACGAGCTGTTGTCTTTAAGAATTCTTTTCTCTCGGTGCGTTTACTTCGTACTTGGCTCGTTGCGGTCTGGGGATGGGAGGGGATGGGAGGGGATGGGTATACTCTGGCAGAGCAGCACTATTTAAGGCGTTCTGACATTGACAGTGTCTGTGGCGGGGACTCATGCCTTTGACCAAAATTGGAAGAATCGTCTTTGGCGGCACTCGGACGGTGAACCCTGTGAGGTCGTTTTTGGCTTCCACATTCAACAGTGGTGGAGTCTGCCTGAAATGGTTTGACCTTGAATACGATACGATACTCAGGACATTTGGGTCGGAAGCCTGGACAGTTAGGCCGGAAGGCAGGACATATGGGAGGACACCCACCTAAACAGAAGCCGCGAGAACAAGACAGAAACCGAATCCAGCTTCGTTTCAGAGGTAGAATACTCACTAGCCCATCCTGGGTACGTCGTTTCCTCGTCTTTTTAGAATAACACAAGCCGCTATGGACAAGCCGCCGAACGAGGCAGCAGTCGGACGGCGCGACTATAGGATCCATCATTGGCTCTTGGAAAGCGGTGCTGGATTTGATCATCCTGAAAGAAAGCGCCTTAACTGCCGGCCACCGAGTGGATGGATGAGTAGGACGTGCGAAGAAAACGTTGCAAGCGTTCGGTCCCGGTCTTCGCACTGCCCTGGCGACTAAGATTTCATCTACAGCGAAGCCACCACGGCCCTGCATCGTGCCAGGAATTCGAACGGGACCCGAATGTGCCTAGGTCTGGGCCGATTCCGCGAGGCTGGGTGACATTGCTAAAATTGGGTACATAGGGGGGGAGGGCAGAGCCAATACTAATGCGGTGAGGATCGTTCCGGGCTTCAGCTACACTGGTGTATCGCTGGGTGACAGACGGGCCGCAGTTGACGCATTGTGTGAGGGCATCAATGAGGTATGGTGCGTTGTTAGCTCGGGTCCAGAAAGGGAATGGACTCTGTATTCACTTTAGATCTACAAAGGGTATCACGGTAGAGTGAGTCGGGCCGGACGTGAAAATCGAGAGCATGGATGCGGAAATTTTGGGAACGCCAATTAAGGAAAGACGCAATGGCCTTCTGGTAGATAGGTGAGGGTGCAGCGGACATGATCTTGTCCCTGGTACGGTGTAGACGGTGCAAGAAATGATACAAGCCGCAACAAAGCAACCGCCACCAGGAATTTTCTCGAGCAGATGGGTGACGGAAGAGGGTCGTGAGGGAGAGGATTGGCGAAGCGTAACACACCTTGTATCCACCTTTCGCGGCTCGCAATGTCTGTTCACAGTGGCGGCGCATCGCTCTTTGTTTGTCTAGTGGCAGGATTGCTTTCGGCCCCTCTGTCGGAATTTGGGGTGCAGTGTACGACCCTCAGCGCTCCGGTGATCAGTTAACAATAGTCCGTGGCATACCAGTGTGCGGAGGTTTTGCCACCTCGTGTTGGAGATAGATACGCTGCGCACCGAGCACCGGTCTTGTCATCCGTTCCATCCCGTTGTCTTGCATTGCATTCTTGTGGCTCGTGATATTAACTCTTACATTTCTTGTGGCTCTGGTATATAACTAGTTGTGGTCTGGGTGTTCAATAGACGTGGTTTTTGACCTTCGTCACCTCGCCTCCAATGCGCGAACATGGACAAATAGGGCCATCTGGGGCGGGCATAGACGACGGACGAAGGCTTCACCGAAATCCCAATATCCACTCATTTTTGAAATGTACCTTTACGTGTTTGCACAACACGATTCTTTCATCGTACTTTCGGCGTAGCCGAAAATTAACAGTCCACGCGCGGCGTTTATCGGCTTTAGACTCTACCCGGCCCTCCTCACCGCCTTCCTCACCGCCTTCCTCACCGCCTTCTTCGCCGCCCTTACTCTTCCATGGGCGCATCCTCAAGGTCTTTGGCATACTTTCGCAGGAGATCGTCGACAGGAGACACTCCACATGAAAATTATTACTACTCAGGTCGAGAAATACATCACATCTATTATCACTCTCGCCAATACTACAGACCCTCTATGCACTCCTCCGAGACGAAGAAATTCAGCTGACCGAATCTCGCAGAGCGCCGTTAAAAAGCCAAATGAAACCCCCAGTACAGGTAGTATATGGACAAGTACGCGACCAGAGTAGATGAGATGATTATAGGTTGTTGAAACTATGTATTGGTAGAACAGGAGAGAAATCATATGTGTTGTGTTCAACACAGCGGACTAGTTAATACACAAACACTATTCCATAGTCCGCAATATACGGAGAGGTAGAGTAAATGCCAAGAGTACAGGGCCATTATCTGGAGGAGCTAATTTGACTGGATTCTGCTTGAAGGGAAAGATCCCCACGACGTTTCGGCTTCCCCCCTGTATCTTGTCCTCAGGACCCCCAGTGTCTCCTCCAAGCTTCGTTCCATTTGTCCAGACTGCGCGTGATGAACCTCCCTATCCTCTGTAGCAGTACGGCGTTGTCCCTGTGAATAGAAGGGCACTTCTGGTTCACAACCTATTCCCAATGGGGATAAGATTCGAGGAGGTGCAAGCAAGTTGAACTACTTACAGTCGGGTACTTTGCCTCCTTGGCCACCGCTTGGTCCGTGCATGCGTGAGTGTCCGCAACCACCGAATGGGGCTTGGCATAGAGAGGGATGATCTCTGTCATTGGCTGTGGCTCAAGGCCGTCCAACCAGTCAAAGAGATTGACGAGTATTCCCAATGCATTCTCCTCTTCCACCTTCACCGCGTTGCGAAAACCTGCCCTTCCCCTTTTCATATTGGGGTCATTTTTGAGTCTGAGGTACCTCTTCTGGAGCGCGATGGGGTTGCTGAGGAGGAATTGTGGGCCGCAGTTGAGGACGTCGGGGATGGTACCCCTGGAGAAGTTGAAATGAAGAGGGCTTGAGACATTGGTGAATAGAAAGCCAATGTTCGCAGCCATGGTTTTGGGGAATATGGCGGACAGAGTGGAGAGGGCATAGTCGGTGCCGATGGTAACGCGTGGAACGGTGCCATTAGCAAGGACAAGAACAGCATGGATGGATTCAATGTGATCCTTGATCTGTGTCTCAATGCTTTGCTTGTGGAGGTCGTCTTGATTGAGCCCACGTGTGTCAGCTAAACCGGGTGTATCGAGGATGCGAACCTTAGGGAGGTGTTATTCATACTCAACACGTCCACGGACGCCTACACTCACCACTATGCCGTTCTTGCTCGTAAATTCGTAAAGTCTGGCGGAGTTTGTCTGGCTCTGGGTGTTAGAACCACCTCGCTCGTTGGTATTGTCGAGGACGTCGAGGTTGTAGTGGTCAATGTCGTTGCCAGCAAAGACATTAGCGAGGAATTCCAAGACTGAGGACTTTCCAACACCCGTCTCCCCAACAAGAAGGATAGTGTATGGGGCTTTCGCCTTGTTCTTCGATGTCTTGACAATTCCCCTCCTAAGAGACTCTACATCGCTAGACAATAGGGTCAGAACTATTGCGTTGAAGATGGAATTGTGCCCTACTTAATAGTCGGGGTGCTATCTTCGTCATCGTCTTCCAAGGCGTTCTCGTACGGGTCACCTGGATTGTGATTGGGTTCAAGTTGGAGTTGAACGGCAACCGACATTGCTTAGAAGGTGGGGGAGAGGTAACGATCAGGATGCCCAGATGAACTTGGAGGATTGCGCGCTTTAAGACATGGTTTTGCAAGAATACACCGCGTGATTACAACAGGCCTCTACGTGGGTTACTCGAGGCACTCAGAGTTCGACCCAGGAACCAACGGAGTGAGGGATGTAACGAACATGATTGCTTTGTTCTACACTGCCTAACGATGCTATCGTACGCTGGTGGCGCTCCCACCGGCCCGTCGCTTGCGTCGCTTAAGCTGTTTACCCTGTCCAAGCGCTGGATGAAGTTCGAAGGACTCGATATCAATTCCCCGGCCAACTTCAATCCGCGAGTCCAATGACTACCCAGGGTCCATGATCCGTAACCTCGGGGCTGACCGCTACTGGTTCCTGCCTCTTCCATTGAACGACGACCTTCCCACGTCACACTTCTTCCTCCGACCCTTCTTCGGGGACGCGTGTTCACTGATTTACTACACTACAGCACCCAACCATCAAAACCCCTCTCGGATATCGGGATTTGTACTTTCCCCAGCAGTCCCTGTAGAAAGAGATAGAAAACCCGACCGGAGATCGAACCCGGGACCCCCCGATTGTTGGAGGAATCACCAACTCTAACAGTCCCATCCCATAATATAACGGCAGAATGCTAAAGACTTCCACGGAAAACCTCACGCCTTGGGCTGGACTCCCGACGGGTGTGATGCTGAGATGTCTGGAAAGGGCTGCTATCACTTCTTAGTCCAGGGTAGTAACGTAATTCTCCATCTCTTGGGTTCATTGAGCGGCCGACGTTGGGTTACTGATTAGTTTAGGGTTCTGTGCTTCGTTGGCGCACATATTACGTTACGTCCGCACCCAAACGCAGTGCGTTGATAGATGCAGAAAGGGCCTCAGACTGATATCGATTAAGCTCGACTGAGCCCATACTGTTCTGCGCGTTTGAACGCATATTCGCAGTGTTCCGATAGTTCTATGGTAAAGCCTCACCGGTCACGCGAGTCGTTCACAACCCACCCATCCTCTCGGTGTCCCAGCGACCGCCATTTCAAGGGGATCAAACATGGCGACCTTTCGGGTGGAACCAGAAGTCCACGGGGTGCGGCTGCGGATATCTGTACCACCTGCATATGGACGACTCTGTTAGGCGCTCCTGGGAAATAGATCGAGGAGAACGCCTTGCTCTTGCCGCATAACCTCTGGTGCGTGCGTTTGCAAACCACTGAGCCTGTACTGAATGAGGCTAGGAGCTGGTGCAAGGACACTTGCGAGGTTTGGCAGGATGGGGAACCTCGTCAACTGACTAACCGACTTTTGGGCCAGACTAGGGATATGGACAATAGCGGCCATTCGGTTTGATCTGACTGGCCGACCTCGCCTCCATATTTGACATACTCAATATCCTTCCAGCTTCCCGGAGGACCCGGAATCCCTATTGGGAACGCATACGAAACCCCTTAATGTATGTGACTGTACAGACACACAGTACCGGCATTTCAGATGAACTGGGCATGTGACATTGAAATTGTATTGCCGCGCCAGCCCCTCGGATTGCGCGGGAATTGGAACCATTGATGGCCATTCTGATAAATTTTCATGGTTTCCAGCCAGGTCCCTATCGCAGGTAGGGAAGACGACCCAAAGCTGAAGAGACGAACTGTAAGGACCTCGCTCTCATGCGCAGCGTTCTATATACATGCCTAGTAAAATAGACTAATCAACAGCAAGCGGAATACAGTCGCAAGCATCACTAAAGAAACTGGGAATCGAAGGAAAATGTGATAGTGGGATCATTGTCGTGGTGGAAGGGTCATAATAAGGACAACCATGACAAATCGGCTACAAAGTACGAAGAGGAGAGGAAATACTCTCGCCTCTACGCAGCGATAAGGTCCGCTTGGTCTTTCGAACTCCTTTCCTCACCATCTTCATTGCTTTTCCCAGGAGGTCCAGCTCCTTCATCCGTTCCAAGCTACCTCGCATATTCTCCAGCTGCTCCTGACTAACTCCATTCTCCTCCATGTACATAAGATTCTGTTCCAGCAGCCGGATTGCCTCCTCCACGTGCGCCTAGAGGTAGAGCTGAGGAGAGCAAACGCCAAAGAGTACAGAGCGCGTGTGACAGGGCCAATATCTGGAGGAGATAATTTAACTTGCTTCTGCTTGCCGAGAAAGATCTCAGATTTCCTCCTGCGCTCTCTCTTCACGGGCCCTAGCGTCTCTTCCAGGATTTTCTCGATTTCTCCACACTGCGCGTGAGGAACTTCCCTATCCTCTGTAACAGTGTGGCGTTGTCCGTGTGATTGGAAGGGTGCTCCTGGTTCACAGCGAGGATAAGACTCGAGCGCCAGGCGAGGTACAAGCAGGTTAAACTACTCACGGGTGGATTCCTTGCCTCCTTGGACACTTTTTGGTGTATCGCTGCCGTCGACTGTGGCTCAAGGCCGTCAAACCAGTCAAAGAGGTCCACCAGCATTTCCAACACGCTCTGCTCGCCGGCCTTCACCGCTTTGAGCAACTCTGACATTACTTTATTCATGTTTGGAACACCCTTGAACCCGAGGTACTTCTTGTGGAGCACGATGGGGCTGTTGAGGAGGAACTGAGAGGCGTCTTTGAGGACCTCCGGAATCATATCTCCGGAGAAGTTCCAATGGAGGGGGCTCGAAACATTGGTGAACATGAATGCAGTGTTGTTGGCCAGGGATTTGGGGAAGATGGTAGACAGAGTGGGGAGCGCATAATCGGTGCTGACAGTGACCCGCGGGACAGTGCCATTGGCGAGGACAAGGACTGCAGTGAGAGATTCGATGTTCTCCCTGATTTGAGCTGCAATGCTACTCTTGTGATACATACGTGGAACGAAGCCTCTCGGCTGGCCGCATTACCATCATAGATGACGTGAGATATGTGCCCAAAAGAGGCGAGGTTGAGCTGCTGAACGTCATAGCTTGTTGGGCGCGGGATAGGGGCCGACAATGAGGCTGCAACCGATCGGGGTTCAAGGGCGAGGAAAACGAGGGTGCTTCGTGTCGTATCGCATGTGTAGGAGGCATGTTGGTGGAGGTCCAACGCGAGGTCGAGAGGGGGGCACATCCTACCGGATTCCGCGAGATTCCCGAAGGGTAGGGATCCAGATGATTTCGGACGACGGGATAGGATAGGATATGCTCCGATGCGATCCTGCTAGTGGCCGAAAACCAGTCAATGAAAGCCGTCCCTATTCCGCCCCTTTCCCTTTACAAAGTCAAGCTGGAATTATATCCCTTGTGCGAGATGAGATGATGGAACTGTCAAGGACTCTTCTGTGACTGAAGGGAGTATAGAGGAAGCTGAGGAATACAACATTGGTAAGGACAATCCGGTGCTGAGGAGGATACATCGGGCGGCCATTGTTGAAGGCTGGGCTGATGGAGGTCGGTGACAATGAGACAAAACACGTAACGCTCCGTACTATATGAGGGCGATATTTGACATTAATTACAACAGTTCGTCGGGAAGTGTGGGGACGGACCAGTTAGGAGAATGACGTTTACCTGCCAAGATGTGCTTGCGTCCAGTAAAGAGCTTGGCGAGAACCAACAGATTGACGACAAGTGTGTAGGGGTAGGACGTGTTCCGCGCGGATGGGCCCGTGCGGTTGATAGCTGGAGCAGCGTTGCAGAACGAGAACGCCTGGTGACTGAAGCTAATCGCTCGCGTACATCAAGCTTGAAACGGTGGGAAAAGAAGCCGTAAATGAGGTTGCACGCGCGAGGGGGCACTTGGCGAGCGCTCCGTAGGACTCATACTCAACAACGGGTCGTCTGCCCTAACGTTGAGCAGGGCGTCATGTGCGAATCACCAGCAAGTATACCCCCCTCCACGGGATCGAGCGCACTCTCCCCGTCCCCAAAAGCCCGATTCCTGGCCTGTCTCAGGGTACGGTATCAAAAGGTGCGAACGACGCGCAATTTATGCGAACACCAGGTATGATGAACGCTAACAACACCCACCGCAACGAAGCGCGCAAGCGAAGTGGACGGCGACAAAACGGCTAGCCTTTATTAACTACACAGTGACGAGCTCAACACGTACCAGTACATGACAGTGACAGAATAAGAAACCACTTTTAACACTGGGTACACTTGGAAGCCTCTAAGTAGGGGGAAATTGCGAAATGTACTCCTCAGGAGCCCCAGTGCCTCCTCCAAGCCTCCTTCCATGTTTCCCCACTTCGCACCATGGACCCCCCTTTCCTCCGTAGCAGTGTGGCATTGTCCGTGTCGCTCTGACTCAGTGTGTGATTGGATGGGGGCTCCTGGTTCATGTCCTACTCCCAAATTAGGATAAGACTCGAGCGCCGGGTGAGGCGCAAACAAGTTGAACTACTCACGGCTGGATGCTCTGCCCCTTTGGATACCGCTTGGCCCATGGGGGGGTAAGTGGGGGGGTAAGGGTCCGCAATAATGGTCGTAGCATTTCCGATTGTCGTCGGCTGTGGCTCAAGACCGTCCAACCAGTCTAAAAAGTCGACCAGCATATCCAGTGCATCCTCCTGTCTCGCCTTCACCTCTTTGCGAAAAGATGCCCTTCTTGGTTTCATATATGGATCATATCTGAGTCTACGATACTTCTTTTGGAGGGCGATGGGGTTGTTGAGGAAGAACTGTGGAGCGTCTTTGAGAACATCGGGGAGGGTATCCACGGAGAAGTTCCAATGGAGGGGGCTCGATATATTGGTGAACATGAATGCGGTGTTGCTGGCCAGGGATCTCGGGAACATATCGGATAAGGCAGAGAGTGCATAGTCAGTACTGACAATGACATGCGGCATGGTACCATTGGCGAGGATGAGAACCGCAGTGATGAAGTCGATGTGGTCCTTGATCTGCGTTGCAATGCTCCTCTTGTGGAGTTCATCTTGCTGTATACCTCGGCTGTCGGCCAATCCCGGGGTGTCGAGTACGCGAACCTTCGGATGAAGTTACACACACACCATACTTGCTACATTCAAAAGCGCCAGCACTTACCGTTACGCCGTTCTTGCTCGTAAATTCATACACGCGAGCCAAGTTCGTCTGACTTTGATTGTCAGAACCGCCTTGTTCATTGGCGCGGTCGAGAATATCGAAGTTGAAGTGATCAACGTCATTGCCGGTAAGGACGTTAGCGATCAATTCCAAGACCGAAGACTTTCCGACACCAGTCTCGCCAACAAGAAGGACGGTGATTGGCCTGTTTGTAGATGTTTTGATGTTCCCCTCCTTGAGAGACTCAGTGTCACTAGAAAATGCCGTTAACACTGGTGTACCGGAGATGTCGCCGTGAACGTACTTTAAAGCCTGGGTGTTACCCTCGTCGTCGGAGTTGGAAATGTTTTCATCTTCATCGTATGGCGTGGAATTCCTGCGCAGGCCAGCGGGGGTGTTGGTGGACCGAGGGGAGAGGCACTCGTCGCCGGAGCTATCAAAGTGGTAGTTATCGGCGACTCAGAGTTCCAGGATGACTTACGATTTGCGCTTGGTTCGAGACTCTTCATTGCTAGGAGATACGATCAGAACATGGTATAGCAACGATATCCTCGTAACCTACTTGATATCCTCAGTGTTGTCATCGGGCGAAGTGTTGCCATTGGGCGAAGTGTTGCCATCGGGCGAAGTGTTGTAATTGGGTGAAGACGCTCTGGAGCGGAACCGGGGCAACCAGTGTCTTCTCCGGCTGGAAAAAGGTCAGTAATTTCGTACGACTACTTGAACAGTAACCGACATTGCTTTGGTGAGCTTGGACAAGCCAGACAGCGGAAACATTGCTGGGGTGGCCCGTGGACCGTCTGACGGTGGCCCGTTTGACAGCTATGCCTTTGCCTTTTGTCGTTTACGAACGAGCAGAGTCAAGAACTCGTCTAGCTTCAGGCAGCATGGAAAGAATGCTTTCCGCTTTGCCATGCTGAATGTTGCCGAGCCGTTGACTCACTTGAGTTTCGGAATAAACTGGCGTTGGTCATGTGCGATATGAAACCTACAGACTGTGAAGTAATGATCTTGTATCCCAGCCGCACCCGCCCTCGTCAGGCGTTCATAGACATGCCTCCATGCCTCCTAAACATGCGCGCGTTGCCGTTATCGCACCGCGAAACGACACGACTCCCAGGGCGTTCCATTCGTTACACACTTGCATTGAGTGCGCACTAAAAGCGAGAAAGCGAGGGCGACAATCCAGAACAAAGGCGGTCGGCCGCGTTGCCGCCCAAAGGGGACAACCGAATCATAGTCACAGCTTGTTTGGGTGGGAGAGCGTGAGATCACACTGCCCTTAGCCTCAAGTGTACCCATTGCATGATCACTCCACTCCTTGTCAAGATCTGGAAACAGATCTGGAGGGTAATGAGGGTGGGAAACTGATCGGACGAGCACTGTTCCCCAATTTGGGGTTCCTGTGGATCCACTTCAACGGCCTCCCCACAAGAATAAGAATGATATTCTTTTGAATTGAATGGTATTACCATGCGTCGGACGCAACCATCCCCGCGCTCCGACGCTGCGATGACATGTACGTGGCCTGGACACCTCTCGGCTTTAAGCAAGATGACCTCACTGTTCACACCTTGGAACCTTCGACAGTACAAAGCGGGTCGCCGGCCCTCATCCCGCTCGCTGCCTCATATTCGGCTCCCCGAGTGCTGAGAGTAACCTTGAAAACCACAGGGATAACAGGAGAAGGAAGTGGGGCACTACTTTCTCCAGCGGTTTGGGCTTGGCGTGAATGGAAGTCGGCATTGCTCGGATGATGGCTATGGACGGTCAAGTGGCGAGGATACCCAATACCCATACACTCGGCATTTCAAAGTAAAGACCTGCAGTCCTCTCGCTCGATTCGATGGACACTGAGCTTAGCCACGAGTGTGTCACGGGGTCACTCGCCTCAATCTAATCTTTAATCGCATGCGGGCACGGCGGCAGGGTCGTTAGGTGTGCTAAGTGTCACCCGCTCTGATACGCAACCCCAATGCAGGTCCCCACTGCCATTCCGTTGACCCTGCTGACCCTGCTGACCCTGCTGACCCTGCTGGTGAGCCATTCATCTCCAGTGAATTGATCTACCCACACTAACCCGCTGAATGGGTGGCGTCCGAATCGTAGACCAGCGAAACCAGGGACACACGTGACACCGACGCTCCCACGCTTCTCCCGCCATACTCGCGGCACTTGCCGCCGAGCTGCGACTCACCATGTGCAGTGACGGGACTGATCCTGAGGACCCCCCCCGCTCCTCTATTCGACATGGGTCATATCGCGTGTGGTGGCCATACCTCCCACGAGCATCATTTTGCTCCCACCCTCTTGCGAGAAACTGGGCGGCACCTGAGGACATCCATGGAGGGACCAGCAGACAGGCGTAGGGTTGATGGAGGGAGGCAGTGCATACGGAGAGAGCAGTCAAATCACAAAATCACTCGCAAAGCATCACCCTTCAAGCATTCCGCTGCTTCTGTGTCGATCGAAGAGCGCCACTAAAAACGCGAAATGAAACCACTGATACAGATAGTCTGTGTAGGATTGCACTATCAGAGTAGAGTAGATGATTATACTTAGTTGTAACCTATGCATCATAATCTGCCAAACGTAGTGAACGCTGAAGAGTACAGAGCGAGTGACAGGGCCAATATCTGGAGGAGATAATGCTACTTGCTTCTACTTGCCGAGAAAGATCTCAGATTTCCTCCAGCGCTTTCTCTTCACGGCCCCCAACGTCTCCTCCAGGTGTTTCTCGATTTTTCCACAGTGCGCGTGAGGAACCTCCTTATCCTTTGTACCAGTGTGGCTTTGTCCTTGTGATCGGAAGGGGGCTCCTGGT
>Ga0307515_10016968_pt1 | contig 13303 bp, 14 predicted proteins | sample 17_EM_MG_FD_194513 | JGI IMG/M metagenome (GOLD analysis project Ga0307515, IMG submission 194513) | Populus trichocarpa ectomycorrhiza microbial communities from riparian zone in the Pacific Northwest, United States - 17_EM | ecosystem: Host-associated > Plants > Roots > Unclassified | place...
ATCTGACATCCGTCACCAGTCATCCATGCCGAGATGCCAGTCCATGAGGACGGCAAGCCAGACCCCGTTGGTCTACAGCTCTGGGTCGACCTCCCTAAACAAGTACGTGCAGTTCCCACTTACCCACTACTCCACAGCTAACTCTCCACCTAGCACAAAATGGTTGACCCATCGTACCAAGAGCTCAACGCTTCTGGTATCCCTACCGCCTATCCGGAGGGCCCCGACGGTCCAGTCAAGATTAAGGTCATATCCGGGAAGAGCTTCGGGGTTGAATCCCCCGTCCGTCCTCTCGGCGGATGCTGGTACTTCCACGTCATCTTCGACAAAAAGTCCAAGATCTTTCACGACCTCCCCACCGGATGGACCTCATTCGCCTACATCTTAAAGGGCCGTGCCAAAGTTGGAAGCGACGAGAAGGAGCACAATGCGTTCCACACCCTCGTGTTCAGTGCGGAGTCAGATCAGAACGGCGTGAGCTTGGAAGCATTGGAAGACGGCACCGAATTGGTTCTGGTACATCCCCGTCCTTAACCCCCCACTTCCATGGTTGTTGACGTGCCCCATCAGATCTCCGGTGAACCTCTCGATCAAACCGTGTACCAATACGGTCCGTTCGTCATGACCACCCGTGGCGAAATTGAAAAGACAATCATGGACTACCAGGCGGGCAAGAACGGCTTCGAGAAGGCCCACACCTGGAAGAGCGAGATCGGGGGTCTCTGAGCACTCCCGGTCGCGTAGAATCCTAAACCACGGACAGCGCTCACGGTTTGCGGTTCACGGAGAACCGGTTCTCTAGTTTTGTTTTGTTTCTGTTTTCGTCGTACTTTCTTAATATGTACCTATGATCTGTTGTAAACGACACCGAAATTCCCTTGATTGACCCCAGACTCGAGAAACGCCTCATTGGCCAATACCGTTACTTCAAACCTCCACCCAGAACTCTGGATGATAGAACCGGTCACGATGAACCCTTCACAAGCCGGTTTCTTGGCAGAGAGTTTGCGATACAACTGTATGCAACTAGCCAGTCTGTGTGCGTCTTTCTGCTGCTCCTGCGAAGGTCCCCGGGATGAGCGGTACGATTGAGGGTGTTTCCGGTAAGCGGGAAATCCGTGAACCATGTAGGCAACCACTAGAAGTTTGACATTCAAGCTTCAGCTTCAGCAATTAGAACGGTCAACGAACCCTCCCTGATGATCCCGCTCACGAAATGCATCACCTTTCTCGACGAGAACACAGATCAAACCGCACACAAGCGTCCATCAACGTCAACAGCGTAAAAAATTACTATATCGACAGAGAGACAAAATCTCAAACATCTAATTTACGAACTCGCAACGACAGCTTTTCGCCTAACGACCGGCTTGGCCTTCTTCCTCTTCCTCCCATCCGAGAACGCGTTGGCGCTTTTGAGGTCCCGTCCCAACAGGTCATCCTTCTTAACTTGGTAAATCCTTACGAGCCAATTCTCCGACGTGAACGCCTCCTCGAGGTAGTCCAACGTTGGACCGGTGGTGGGTAGTTGTTGGTTACGGACCCTATCGACGGGGGCTCCACCTCCGAAAAGTTGGTTGAACCTATGTAGAGGGCACGAAACCACGTCAGAAACCTATAACGGTCAGGAAGGCGACGAAACCTACCTATAATAGGACATCTTATACATCAAACTGTCCTTCATGGCCTGCGACGCCTGAGCATCAACCTTGTACTCTCCCGCAGGAGTGAAGTAGTTGGGTTCCTGGATCTCGTCGGGCCACACTCCCTGCGCGATCCTGACCATCCACAAGAACTTGTTGATGTCGTCTCCAGAGTATCCGATCAACCCTCCGAAAATGATCAGAACGTATTCCACGTCGTGCTTGCGGAGAATGGGATAAGCAACTTCCTCACTGGAAGACATGGCCTTCCCAACGGTGGCAATGTGAGCTGTAAGTTGTAACGATGAGTCATCGTCGGCCAAACAACACAAGAACTGCACCGACTGTTATTCCAGGTATTGTTATCCACAAGGGTCGGCCTGTCCGCCATACCAGCAATCTGGTATCCGTAGTCCCACCAGCTCATCACGACCGCATCCTCCCTCGTGTTCTGCCTTAACCAGTAATACGCCTCCCGGAAGTCGTCAATGATATGCTGACTCCCGTCCTGGTTCCTCGAGGCCAACACGACCGAAGGGGACGAATAGGCGAAGGAAGTGACCCATGTACAGTGCTGAACGAAGAATATGAGGAGGAAGACAGAAGCGCTGATAACGACGAATCGACTGTCCAGCGCAGCAATGCGAGGGGACTTGTCCTTTTCCAGGATTGTAGCGAAGACTTGGAGCCCTGTGGTGACATCCTCGACGGGATTACTTTTGGTAACTTCGGTGACCGGCGTCTTGTCCTTCTTGGCCTTCTTGGGGGTCGCTTCGGAGCTGGTAGCACCGGTGGCGCGGATAGAACCCTCCTTTGTAGTGGGTGTATCGGTACCACCGGGCGTCCTCGGGTCAATGTAGGTGTCCAAAACCGTCGAAAGGGCCACAGCGGCGGCAACGCAAACACACGGGGTGAGAGTCAACATCAACCGAACCATGACACCGGCGAAGTAGGTTCCAACGAGAGAGTAGATGATGACAAACACATGTTCGTCCCTGAGTTCCTTGAAGCAAAGGATCACGCCGGCTGGGAAGAGGAAAACGAGGAACTGGAGGTCCATGAAGAATGATGGCCAGGCGGTCGGTTGGTGCTCAGAAACTGACGCGATGATCGGAATATACCTGGGGGCAAAAACTAGGTCAGCAATTGGGAACGACAACCTCCGCCAATGTTCCTTTACTTTTTAGCGTATCCTGTATCCCAGAGGGAGTAGAACCTTCCAGTCCAGGGGGCGATGTAACCTTTGTATGTCAGGCCAACGATTCCGAGCGTCCCCAAAATACCGATGGTGACAACTGAGACGGAGAGGAGGGTCTGGAACTGCTTCGATGAAACATGGGACCTCACGAGGTAAGCGAAGGAAACGATTTGCAAAAGACCGAAAACGCCTATACAACATAAGATAAGCTCACGATACAACAGCGAGAGATAGACTCACCGAGGGCGGCCATATGCTCGCTGGTCCTAACGGGTTGGAAACCAACAAAAGGAACTTGCATACTGGAAAGCGTGCCAATCGCGTACCAAGACGAGTAAGCCACGTAAAGTCGACTGGAGAATCGACCCATAAGGATTAAGACCAGAGCGTGTAGTGGGATCATGTTCGTGATGAACGCGTATCCACCTAGAAGTTTCTCGAGTTAGTGCAAGGTCTCGAGGTATAACTGGGTTCAACTATACCCCAAGCAGCGACCATGTAGAAGTAGAACAGTGCAGCGATAGTTCCGAAGAAAGCACTTCCCGTCTTCAGCGCTTTGATCCATGCGTAGAAAGTGAACATGAGCAGGAAGATTGCAATCGCTTCGTTATCGTAGGATCCAGCAACGGAACGCGAGATGTATCCCGGAACGATACCGATAAAGGCGGCGGCCAATAAGCCCGCGCTCTCGTCCTTCATCTCCTTCGTGAACCTGTTACCGTGACCGTAAGTCCACATCGATTGACGAACGGGAATGTTCAAAAAAACGTACATATAGGTAGCCCAGGCGGTTAAGGCGCTGAATCCGGGGGCGAGGAGCACACAAACGTTCCGAATGTCAACGGGGAGGTTCAAAGCGTGGAGAATATTGTAGATGACACCGCTCGTGGCCATTAAACCTGGGTAGATTGTACCTCCAACCACACGACCTAGCGGGTACCATGCTGTTGGGTCAAACCAATTCCAGAATTCCTAGGATAATTTTAGCACGCGAGACACATGGGAGACAGACGCTGGACACACGTAGAACCCCTTGGATGCCAATACCATCGTAGCGCGACTACCGACAACCTTCAGCGACCTCCGTGGACATGAGAAACCTTGCAAAGACGTACTAGTTGAACCATGGATCGCTAGCAACACCACATCAGCATACGCTCCGATCGAACTGGGGACTAGGTGGGGACGTACAACTCGTGAATTATGCTCTCAAAGTTTATCACAGCGAACAGCCTCGAGGCGATAGCAGCACCAGAGATGAACACGAGGGCGAGAGTACGCAGAAACGAAGCCGTATTCTGCACAGTCGACGGTGCTAGGTTTGATGGTAACGAGTACGCCAGCGTCATGTTGGCGAAAACGAACGACGGGAATTTCCTACAACCTTCCGCTTTTCACACTGTCGGTGTTTCAGCCAGTGGCACCGTCTGTTGGGGGGAGCGACGGAGGTTGGCTTGAGCGTGAGTGCTGTGTCGTGGTCTGGCTGTCGTGTTGGTGATCGGTTCGAGCGCGCGCGACGTGTCCGCATCACATCAATGCTGATGTAATCCCTCTTGAGTCAAACCTTTGCATCAACCCCGCACACTACGAGTATAACGTCGATGCCTTCACGAGCCTCACAACACCCAGGCCAAAGACGTTCGATGCGAACTATCCGCACGCCAAGCGGGTTGACTGAACGTTGACGTGTGTGTGTGTGTGTGTACTTCTATCTGAACGTTGACGTGGAAGACATTATGCGCACAGGACACCAGATTGCTTATAGGACTCGATCCTTCCGATAGGGAGGCAGGGGACATCAAGTATCGAAAGATAAAGGGTATAGTACTATTCTCCCCACCCTCAGATCTCTAGAGTTCGGAACTAGGAAAAGGGCTGAAGATGGTAAGCCGATTTGGAAACAACGGTGTGCTGTTTCATTCGTATTCGCGTCTAGCTGAGCGCGGGGACGACCGTCGGAAAGGTACAAAGCCGGAATACCGCCAGTTTCAGCTCGGGACTAACGTGGATGTGTCCACGCTTCGGGTACCCTCCGGAACAGAATTATTGACTTGGTCATGCAGACGCCTCTGGCCACGAGGAGATCGTCCGAAGAACAGGCAATGGAGGTGTCCTTGTCGATGGTCTCCCGGGGCAACTTTCAGACACGACATGGTGACCGTCGCTCAAAGGTTTGCACTTAAAGCGCCCTTGGTCCCTGTACGGCGGCGCGCTGATAACCTTGGTTACGGTTCACTGGCGGGGCTGTCCGACAGAAAAAGTGAGTCAGTGATGAGGGGAATATTTCGGCACACCGCCGACCCATTCGCTCTAAATAAAAATCTGAAGATCCGCTCCAGAGTCACCCTGGACACCCGCTTTGTATAATTTCGGTGTGCACGGCAGGGTTCAAGTGGTGACATACCAGAAGACGAGTAGTTCACGAGGCCATCCCACCAACCCCCTCCCCCATCGAGTTATTCGGGTTTGCACAATAAAATTCGCCAAGACCCTGGATATAAATGACACGGGAACGCAACATACGAAGAACCCCAAAAAAAGCGATGCTATGCCACAGAGTCCACGCACGGAAAGAGTAATAGCTACTGGGATGTATTACTGAAAGAGGGTGACGTGAGAAGACCACCAATGCAAGAACGAGTAATAAATAGATTTCGTGGGCCATTATGCTAGAGCATTTGAATCCTACAAGAAGAACGCGGTGGAAGCAGTGACGAGACCGATCGCGAAGACGAGCATCTTTGGAACGGCAACGGCCATATCACCGTTTGAATTGCTTTGCGAGCTGGTGGAGTTAGAACTGGTCTGAGTCGGAACGGGGGTGCGAGTCGAGGTCAAGCGGGAAGAGGACGACAAAATGCTGCTGCTGCCGGGAAGACCAGAGGAAGGGGTCGGAGGCAGGGAAGAGGGGTCGGAGGAAGGATCGGAGGAAGGGTCGGAGGAAGGGTCAGAGGAGGAGTCAGAGTCAGGAGGTCCAGGCGGAGAGTTGCCGTCGTCGACCGTGGCGAGCGTACCGGTACCCCAAGGGATCTTGTCGCCATTTGGCTGAGAGGACTCAGTCGGAGGGGAGCTGTTTCCGTTTTCGTCAGTAATGGTGAACCTAGTCGTCCAGGATTTCTCAGTCGAGGAAGAGGAAGAGAATTCGTAGAAATAGATGGCCGAGTTTGGAGAAACCTGCACGATAGCGGCGTCAATTTTTCGCTCTGATGGTAGGCACTTCGAGCAGGAGGACATACCTTAGGGCACTTGTATACATAGCTGGTTTCCTTGGTGGCATCAATCGTGGTGATCACTACAAAATCGTTGTGAGCGTGCTGATGAGGTGTGCTCGGGAGAAGAACTTCGCACCCTGGAGGGGAACCATAGCCCAATTATTACCGGTCTTGAGCTCGATCTGCATATCCGTCCACTTTCCAGTAGGGTCAAGCTCCCACTCAATCGTACAATCTCCTCCCTCCCTGTAGGTATCGCCAGGGCCTGTCCATCAGGGCAAGGCACGAGCAACGGGCGTCACAGTCCGGTAGTGATCCCCAGAACGAAGCGCATATACTCACCAGGGACGCTTGGCGTCGGGTCAGCGCTGACCAGCAAAGCTTTCAAGGCAAAAACAGCGAGGAGCAACTTGATGAACATCGTGCGGTGTGAATGTTATTTGTTGTAAAATATAAATACGATCTGTGGTGTGGAGCGATGACAGTCAATTGGGCGTCCTCTACATGTAGCTCAATGGCCCATACGGCTCGAACTCACTTCTTGTAGCCAGGGATAGCTGTAGTGCCGGGAAATGAACGACTGGGGTAAAAGGAATGACTGGGAGGGGACGCTGCAGTTCAAAGACAAGGGAGAGAGTGGATGAGTAAAGGACGGGACCGCGCTCTTTTCGTCTGTGCGCACGCGGCTAAACCGGCGCCCGACGTCCAAATTCTGGCAACTATCAACATGCATATAATTGTTTTGTGCCTGGAACAACATGCAACGCAGGCGAAGAAAATAATCTTAAATCTAGGTAAGAGTAACCGTTCAAAACGGGTTCTGAGGTTGGAGGGCGGAGCACGAGTGCGTGTGGAGAGCAGGGAAACTTCAGGAATCCCACACATATATACTCATACTATAACAAGGATTGAAGAGGATGTGGGGTAGTCGCAACAGGTCGCAGTGCAGGCGCGCCAGAATGACCACTTGTCACGGCCGTGTCCATGAAATGAAAAGCCGCCCGGATTCTTCGCCCCGCTTCCAATAGCAACAAACCGGCCGCTTCCTGAGGTTCATGCTGCCAGAGCGCAAGATTCTCGTGACGGGGGGCGTTCAAGCACCGCATACGCATTAAGAGTGGGGGGAGAGGCCTTTGCGTTTCCATTGAAAGTTTTGTAAGCAGGTCTACCTCACCTACTTATCCTGCGGTCAATGAGAATGAATAATATTCCGTAATCTCGACACGCTGAACTCGCTGCGGTACTTAGGTGGACGGGGGAGGGGTCCACGGATCAACCAATGATCAAACAGATGGATATTTTAATTCGCCTACGATCCGACGTTGTCCGGAATTCCCATGAGGTAGGATGAGGCAAGCAACCGCATACATTCGGTGAGACTCTGAGAGGCAATATGTCGTGTGAATGACGGCAGGGGTATACGCAGAGGTCGAAGACATAGTTCAGTCCTCATTGTGGTGTATCTAGAAGATGCGTGGGGCCGTTAGGTCCAGCTGGACACGAACGAGGAACACAATCGCGTGACTGACCATCGTAGATAACTTGGTCCACTCATTCAGAGATCGGATGTACTCATCCCTGCCCTCGTCGACAGGAATATCCGGGTTCCAAACCATGAAAGACGAGAACTCAGAAGTCAAAGTTAGCGTACGAGTGGGTGCGTCTCCCTCCTCCTCTTGACCATCAGCATCCGCGCCTTCGCTAACATCATCCATATCTACATCCCGTGGCTCATCGTCCTCATCGACGTGTACGACGCGTCCCGAACGCCTGGATGGTCGCCGTCCCAATGGAGGAGGTGAAGAAGAACGTTGGTCCGTCTTGTTGACATCTTTTCCAACGAGCACGACTCCGACGTACCCATCTGGGACAGATACTCTTGTCCCACGGATCGTGCGTCCTCGGAAGGTCGCAACCAAGGGTTGTTCCTTCGGCACAGCACCGGGCATTGTCTCTGGATTGGTACTCGACTCCGTGGGATTCGTAGTGTCCGTGATGGTAGACAGTTGGCTTGTCCCCTCTTGACTCCCGCCAGCTACATCCGTTGGAGGATTTGCTTGGGCGGGCGGCGGTTTAGGTCGAAAATAAGTGGAAACCGGTGCTGTCCCGGTATATTTTATGTTGAACGGCATGAGATTTGGCGTACGTTCTGGAAGTGATCCCTTCTCTGGTGCAATGAGCTGGATCGACATGATCGCGGTGAAACTGAGAGGCCCGTTTGAGGTCATGATCAGACGCGTCGCGTCGACAATCTCGACCGGGGTGACTAAATATTCGTTTACGCAGATGGCTTGGATCCATTCCTATATATCTGGCCTGTGATCGTTTTTTGTATGGGCCATTGAGCTAGCAGGTGAGGTGGTGTATGGCACGGATACAACAACCTCCGAGTACATACAAAACTTTGAGGGAGCTGTGCGTGTAGTACGCTCCGGATAATTGTAACCAGATCAAATATCGCTACTCGAAAGCGCAGACTCGGAACAACGAATTGAAAATCGGCACGACAGCGGGAGATCCAATAAAGCATGGAGATCAGCAAACATCCTGTCTCCTGCGGACACCACATGACCGCTTATATGGGCCAGTTTCTATTCGGTTTTGGTCCCAGGACCAGAAGGCTAAGATCAAGGGTCCAAGTAGTGAATAGTGGGGAAAAAGGACCTACGGAGGGGCGGTTTGAAGCCAAGCATCCAAGCAAAACCCATGGGAGTCAGCACCTGATGACACCCGATGATACGCAATTGAACGGGGATTGGGGCGTAACAGAGGCGGGGATCCGCGACTGAATAAGAAAAGTTGCCAAGACTCAGCACGGGTTTTGCAATCATCGGCATGTGCTCGAGCTTCAAGCTTCAAACTTCAAGCTCCGAGACTTGAAGCTTGAAGCTTGACTCGAGCGTACCGAAGTAGGTACCGGTGCTATGGCCATCGGCCGGAGTACTCTCCTCTACCGGATACGTCCACCGGACTCCCCCTATCCGGTATGGTCGCCTATACGGGAGAGATCTGTTTGTCCGCTCTGCTCAGATCTCGTTTCCCTCCTTCCCGCACTATATACGGGTTTGGTCGCTGGAAATAGGTTCCTCCCGACCGACCACAGCTATCCCCTTGGTCGTCGCCGGCCGATAGTCACCTGTGTTGTAACCTTGAAAATTACGGGACTTTACCTATTCCGAGTTGAGGCTGGAGATTAGGTTGCGGATTGCTGTCTCGGACCTGTCCATCGCGATCGGTTCCCATTGCCAAGGCGTCGACTTGCCGGCGCTTGGCGGGATTAGTCGGCCCGGGTGTCAGTCCGGTGACCGGTCTTCCCCCTAAGCCGGTTATCCTTTCCCCGTTGCTTCTCTTGACAGGGTGACACCCACTGTTACCAACCTCGGGTCCGTGCCCGTTGACGTTCCTACAGCGATTATCCTGAACTCACCCACTAGCGCTGAACGGGAAACATACCGGTAACCGTGTGAGAACGGGGTCAGGGATTTCAATCGCGGTTGTGCCTGCCACCCACGCCCGTCTTGTTGATTCCGACGCCTGTCTAAATGAGATGATTGCATGGGTTATATGCTCGGTATATATGTGAGCACCGGACTTGATCTTCTCTGATTGTGGCAACAACCCGGGGCATTCTAATTTCCACCCGAAGTGGCGTCCCTTCTGGAGGTATAAATTTCTAATGAACCAATCGCGCTCCCTCTGAGCTCGCCTCCTCTCATTTCACCTCTCCCTTTGCTCACGCGTCTGTGCCTTGTTTGTCATGGACATCGAGAACAAAGCTGTCTCCGGTGAAGAAAAGGGGCCCCCGTCCGTCATCTCTGTCGAGTCCTACCTCGACGTCAGTGATAAGGATGGGGTTCAGAGGAAGTTGCGCCAGCGACATGTCCAAATGTGAGTTATCGTCTTTCCCTCCCCCTCCCTGCTTGCTCACCCTGACACACTGAAAGGATTGCCGTAAGATGACAGCGGTTCGGACGCCCGCCTGACCGTTCTAATACAACGACATATCACAGATCGCCGGGACCCTGGGTACTGGCCTTTTCCTTGTACGTTTTGATCTCCGACCCTGCAAAAACCGGGTATCTCTTTGTTCACCCATTGATTTGTGTCTAACAGGGATCCGGTTTTGCTCTACAAAGGGCTGGTCCACTAGGCGCGCTTATCGCCTATTCCCTCGTCGGGACTGTTGCCTACTCGTAAGGGGCAGCCGTGTCGTGAAGTGAGAACGTGATGATTGAAAGCGTGAAATCAGGTCGCTCTGTGCGGTCGGAGAAATGGCCGCCTTCAACCCAACATCCGGAACCTTCCCTCATTTCGGTATGGCGAAGTTGGTCTCAGAATGCCACGGTTTTGACCGGTTATCCCAGCTGCTCGATGGGTCGACAAGGCACTTGGTTTTGCTGTCAGTCCTTGACATCATTTCTAGTTGGCTCCCTAATCTGATACACCATCATAGATCGGCTGGGTACGTCAAACGCCTGATATTCTGGCACGCCTCCAGATCTGAATTTCCTCTCCGGCTCTCCTCAGAATTATTTTTATGTGGGTCTAAAACTTCTCTTCCGCAGACCACCGGATACTCACACGACCAAATGTCTCAGAATGGCGTGATGGCGATTCCGACGGAAATTAGCGCAGCGACGATCCTGATCACTTTCTGGGATGCCAACGTAAGTGAACGATCAAAAATTACCCTCACGGCTGGGGCGGCCTCCATTCTTACGCAAATTCCGTTTGGCAGCCAGACCACGCCCCGGCTTACATCGGTGCCATCCTGGTCGTCATGATCTCTTTCAATTTGTTTGGTGTGCGTTACTTCGGAGAGTCCGAGTTCTTCCTCTGCTTGATCAAGAGTAAGCCATTCACGCTGGTATCTCTGCGGAGACCACCGGTTGACGGATCCTGACTCCAGTCTCGCTGATTATTGGACTCATCATTACCGGCCTCGTCATCACCCTCGGTGGTGGCCCTGACGGAGAGCGAAGGGGATTCCAATACTGGAAGAACCCTGGTGCCGTCGCTCGTGCTGGGCTTGTCAACGACGTTGGCACCGACAGGTTTTTGGCCATCTTGTCCGTCGTTGTCCAGGCTGCCTTCAGTTTTCAAGCCATGGAGCTCGTCGCTATGTGCGTGTTGAGCGGGGTCTCGTGGAGGAACCACACACAGCTAACATTTCGATCCTGCATCCTTTAGTGCAGCTTCTGAGACCGAGAGCCCGAGGAGGAACATCGCAAAGGCCGTCAAGCGCGTCTTCTGGCGTATCCTTATATTTTATGTACGCGACCTGTGTTCGTGTACCTAGACCCAACTCATAATTCTGCCCGCAGATTCTCGGTATCTTGATCACGGGTATGCTTGTACCTTATAATGACCCGGAGTTGCTGCAGGAAACCGGTAACGCCGCTCAAAGGTAAATTTATTCCCGGTCTGTTTCGCCTAGTTATCGAACCTCACCTTCCTTCTCCCCTCAGTCCATACGTCATCGCCGTTAATCGTGCCGGAATCAAGGTCCTCCCACACATCATTAACGCCGCGATCTTCACCAGTGCATTCTCTGCCGGCAACAGTTTCCTGTACTCTTCCTCTCGTGTCTTGTTCGGCCTTTCCATCCGTGGCCAGGCCCCCAAGATCTTCAGCCGAGTCACGAAGGCCGGTCTTCCTCTCATTGCTGTCGCTTTCTGCGTGAGTCTCCTTTCATTCGGATGTACTGACCGTAAACTAAGCACGTGCACGGATAGTCTCTCTTCTCCCTCTTGACCTTCATGACCGTCTCCAGTGGTGCTTCGACCGTCTTCGGCTGGCTGGTCAACTTATCGACCATCGGTGGTTTCATAAGCTGGTGGGTCATTAACTGCACTTACCTGCGCTTCTGTAAGTCTCCTTCGTTCACTCAAGAGGTGTCTCAAATTCACGCCGTCGTTTAGACTATGGATACAAGAAGCAGGGATTCGACAGGAAGGAGTTGTACTACTACAGCTCCCTTCAGCCGTACCTATCATGGTGGGGTGTTTCATGGACCACGTTATTCCTCATCATCTCCGGTCTCCGGACATGGTTCGAGTGGAACACTTCCACTTTCCTTACCTTCTGTGAGTCTTCTTTCCTACGCGCACCCAACAACTCATCTCATCTACCCTCAGACATCAACATCCCCATCTTCCTCGTTGTGTACTTCGGCTACAAATTCATCAAGAAGACAAAGATCCGCAGGTGGGACGAGATGGACTTTGTGACCGGTATCCCTTCGCTCGAGGAGACGGAAGATCCGGAAGTCCCGCCTAGAAATGTCTGGGAAAAGATCGGTAGGTTTATTTTCTGAACGAACGCGGCTTCTCTGTAGAAATAGCTCTTTTCCCTGTATTGTGGTATACTTACTGTAGGAAATGAACGCTGCACACGCCTTGTGGTCGGAACAAACTTTGGGTTATGTAACAAACTGAAGAATAGGGCTTGAAAGCGGTAGTCTTACGGCATCGGCACCCTCAACGGATGTAGCGCTAACCGTCGGTGCCATTTCGGCCCGGCTCGGGGTTCTGTCCTGAAGGATTATCCTCGTGATGGTGTTGGTACTCGCAATCTCCAGTGTTTCAATACAACAATTTCAAAGATACCCTCGCCTACCCTCGCCCATGACGAAATCTCCTGTTTGCGAGCCATGTCTGCTTACCTATTATCGCCGCCAAGCGTTTTCAACCCAGGGAGAGTTTCTCGATCCCGTCAAAAGGATGAGGTTCTATCGTTCGCTTGTCGTTTCTAGTCGTGTCAGAGAGCGCAGGAAAAGAGTAAGATGATTGTACCCTCCCTCTATTGCGATTGTAATGCACTTTCAACCCTCGTGCGCCCTCTGAGCCAGTGGCGAGGCGCAGGGAGGTGCCATTTCTAAAAGCCAACCATAAACCGTGGAAGATTTTCCCTTACCGCGACGGGTCCTCCCCCCGTGGTGTGCATGCGCTTGCTATAGTCGTTTAACGAGTCGACAGAGAGAATCAAATAAATACGAGCGGGTGAAAGTGTGTGGTCATAGTGCAGGATCCCTAGTCCCCATGTCCCCGACCCACACCCAAAGTTACGACTGTCGTTCTCAGCCTCCACCGGCCACCTCCTGGCATCATCAAGGCGCTCACCAAGAAAGCATGGGGCCCAACGGCGATCAACACCCCACCTGTTAGCTCGTGCGGTAAAGTACCGTCCGGCTGCCCATTCTCAAGGACGGAATCAAGGCCTCTGCCTTCGCACGACAAAGCATAACGCTC
>Ga0307515_10016969_pt1 | contig 13303 bp, 9 predicted proteins | sample 17_EM_MG_FD_194513 | JGI IMG/M metagenome (GOLD analysis project Ga0307515, IMG submission 194513) | Populus trichocarpa ectomycorrhiza microbial communities from riparian zone in the Pacific Northwest, United States - 17_EM | ecosystem: Host-associated > Plants > Roots > Unclassified | place...
GAGGACGGGTAGGGGCTGCACGAAGGATGGGATAGCGGACATAGATCTACTGGCACTGCAAGCGAAGAAACAGTAAGCACGGGACCATCCTGAAGGGTCAGCGTGACGAACCTGGGGACGGAATATGTGCTTGTGGAAGCAAGATGGGGCGAATGTGTTGGAAGGGTTCGCTGGTCTTCTTCACTTGTTGAATTAGGTGGTTAACGACATCAATATGCCCCCAGTATCAGGAGCTGTGACAATAAACGGCCAGAGTGATAATCGTGGATGGGCAAAGCAGCGAGGGCTCGTCTCGCGTGCTGTGAACCAAGTGGTTCGTGGTCTTGTTTGTGTTTACGCGCCCTGGTTGGGTAGCCACAACGACGATAATTGGATGTGATGGATCCTGACGATGGTACAGCGAGGTTGGTGAAGGTGGTCGTTGAACTCGGACATGAAACATTCTGTCGTGGGCATTCTGCGAGTGTCTATTGTACGTAGAGGGACCAGCTCGCCAGGAGAGTTGCGTTCGTCGGGCGAAGCGGAGGTCAAAACCCGGTCATTCATCGGAGGTCACCGGGAAAGACATTGATGACGACTTTTATGTCACTATGAGTGAATGCGTGTATTTCTGAGTAGTCGAACAGCTATTTGCATTGCACCCATTACAGCGACCACCTTTGGGCTGCAAACGGGCAGAGCGCTGAGGCTTGTACCTACATCCCACATTCCGACACTGACTTCCTTGAACGTTTGCATATCAATGTAGTAGGCTCGTTATCCAACGTGGCGTATCGTTGGACGACGGCTGTACTACGAGGATGCGGTATACCTGCCTTTACCTTCTTAATCTTAGCTGCCTTTACTCCCAACGGTTATCCTACACGCTGGGCGGCCCCGAGTGTTGCGATTGTCGCCGATGAACGCCCCTAGTATAGGCTTGACTCCCCACCCATTTCTTCAATGCCGCGCTCGCCACTACACCGACGCATGCAATTCTCCTGGTTCGGCTTTTGTATATTCAGTGCTCATCGCACGTCGCAAACCCCTCAATAATGCTCCATCGATCTTCAATGCACTTCCTTCTCCTGAGCCCACGCATTTCTCCAAAAATGCTCGCTTTTCCACTCGCTCTCTTCGGCCATCACACATACAACCTATCGCGGTAGCAGCACTATAGGAGCACACAGTCCTTTTTTTTTTTGTCTCGCTCCTAACGTGCGCCTTTCTCATCAAGTGTCATTCTCGACGAACCGTGCTTCTCCCCGGCACAGAAACAGTAATCCCACGGACATTGCAGGGCACTGAGGACCGCATGGCTTAGGGACAATGGTATCGATTTCTTTGCCACTCCTCTTCTTCGTCACCAGATCATCGGAGGGCTCTGTGTTGCAGCACAGAATCTGCCCCGAACCTTGAACGGGACTACATAGCAAACAACAAACGGCGAGGTAACACGCCGAGCAGAGGGATGTCGTGCATACCCTTCTTGGCGGCGTGCTTCCTCTACTCCCTTCGAGTTCGGCGACAGATTTCTCGGGAGTGAAGTTGCACCACCAAGACAACAGGTGTGTGTCGGGGACCTCGAATTGAAACATGTGAGTTCGGCAATTAAACCAAATTCCCTCGAGTTTCAGTGCATTCTGCTGAGACTAGCAGTGGAGATCGCGAGCCCTACAAGAGGGTCGTTATGTCACTTTACATCAAAATGGGTGGTGGTCGTCAGGACAAGACTACTGGACGTCCGGTGAGACTACTGCTGCGTTGACCGAAAGTAGCGAGAGTACAGAGCGGGTCACATCGTCTGGATCTCGGAAATGGCGGCAAACGGCTACTGTATCACCCACCACACCAGTCAAGGCTCTTCTCTTCTGACGGGTACAGCCTGCCTGATGACGTGGATCTTAGTGGCGCGTGTGCCGTTACACCTATCCGACAATGCGCACCTGTGGGCCCCGATACATGGATATCGGCTAGAGCAACTCCTGAGGGCCCAGCATTGACTTCATTGAAAGAGAGGCCGGACCTACAATATTACGGCGGCGACGGAAGAGACACACGATGACGGTCCCATTTTAGGCCTCGGTAGGATGTGAGACCGGCGAATCCTACAGCTATGAAATGAATATGATGGACGCCGGGCTGTTGCGAATATTGAGACGGCGTTGCCTCCACCATGAAGCGCACGAAAATCTTCATCATTCTCCAGATGGTCTTATAGGTGTTCGGTAGCGCCAGAGGTGCGTCCCAACCTTGTTCGTTCGCAATCTGGATACTTGGACGAGCCATGATCAGGTCCAGTCACGTTTGGAGCCCATATACGAGCTATGTTTGATGGCTCACTGTACGCAAAATAAATATAAAATTACGCTCGTATTGTTGTATTCACTCTACAAAGCAAAACACCAAACGGGCGGCGTGAGGGAGGGGAAGGAATACACGCCTGCTGTGGGCGATCAGCCTGCATGCTACCGATAGAGCCTTATGCTTGCGGAGAGGGCGCTGTGCTCCGCCAGTGACTGAGATGGAGGATCCCGCGTTCTAGACAGCATGTGGGCTCATGCCGCGAGGATGCTACTTTCGGTGCCCTATGAGTTTGCGAGGTGAACGATCCTGATAGACGCGGTTTGTGGTATTCGCTCCTCATACGTGGTGGGTTACAATAGAAGGCACATAGGTGTGGCATAGCGTGGAAGGATCCCTATCTACATGGGAGAAATCGTGGGCCAGAAACCATCTCAGATTCAAGCCTTGTGACACTCAAGCTGAATATCTAATCTAAATGGCTCAGCATCCCTGCCCAGAACAACGGTTTCCATCACAAAACTCCCATGGCTCCCAAGAAGCTCAGTCTTTCTTCCAAGCTCAAAGTCAAACAAAGTAAGCTCCTCCAGGGGAGACCCACACACAGCACACAGAGTGACGAAAAGGGGCATCAGGTCTAGTCGCTGTTTGAAATCATGCCCCTCAATGCGCAAACTCCTCAACATAGGGCAGAGAACTGCGGATATTTGACCCTCCTCATGTGAATGACTTGAAGCAAATGACCCAATGTGAAACGGGTTGGGGTTGGACAGATCAATAGGTCCGGTTGATAGATCCGGTTACCAACCAATCGAGGTGTGTGACGGCGTGACGGGATTGAGGCTTGGGGAGCGAGTCGTGAACTTTAGACATCTGATTAGTTTTATAAGGGATAATAAGGGATAATAATTTTTAATTATAACAAACAATAGTCTATTATGTATAAAAATATAGGAAATGGCCAACGGTTTGAGGTTACTGAGGCTATGTTTGGGGGTGTGGCCAGCTGTTGAAAGGACGCGTCGGCGAACGTAGTGAATATAATAATGTATATATTTTATAATTATAAATAAATTATTATGTATACAATGGCGTCGGCGACAATGAGAGCTGCTAGGGCTGTCAAGGCCGCTCGCGAGGTGACCAGCTGGTGCTTTGCAGGCAAGTCTTTGCGCGTCATATACTTAGATTAAACACATGAGCGTCCTACGTCCTACGCCCTACATTGACGCGTCTTGCCTTTCGTGTCTGCTGGTCGTATGGTTGAGGTAAGCTCCAAGACTGGACGGAGTTTGAATGTCACGTTTATGCATGGTTGGCAACCGGATCTGTCAACCGGACCTGTCGATCTGCCAATTCCCAACCGTTTCACATTGGGTCATTAACCTGAGGTATGTGAATGCATCGATACAGCGGTGTCATTGAGATGCATCGGGACAAATTCTCCAAAGAAGTCTGCATCTAGATCTGAACCATATCCAATAATCAAGCGTTTCAGCACTGGTAAGCATCGAAGGGCTTGAATCAGATCTGCTTGTTGATACCATTCATACACATGCAGGAGCTCCAATCCTGACAAATTCACATTTACTGCAATACATGTTTCCCAGATCATGTTGAATTCTGGATGACCAAATGATGCACCCAGTTCACAGATCTGTGGAAGGTTGAGGGTAGCAAGCAGAGTGAGGTCATCTACGTCCAGTGTTGTGCAGACTGGCAGTTGCGTGACTCGGCCCTCGCTCAGTTTGGGACCTTCCCCATGTAATGACATTCTGCACCGCTCAAGCTTATGGAATGTCTGACCAGCCAAAAATGAAGGGTGAATATTTTCTGCTGTAAAGACCCTGAGTGTGCGAAAAAGAGGCAAATTAGGTGGTGGTGCAGTTGGCAATATATCTTGCTTATCTCCAACCCTCAATTCAACGAGATTATGGAGAGTTGAGAGACAGCCAATGGAAAGCCGATGACGTGCCACAAGGTATTCTGCCTCTTTGAAAGGAACGTCCGGTAATGACATTGACGATGACTGCTCAAACCGTTCTAAGGGAATTATGCCATATGGGCTTGAAATTCCAATTACAGATCTGTTGTCATCATCTGCAACATCGCGGGTGCTCTCTACAGGCCCCTGAACCCCCCAGTACTGTGCAGGCGGACCAACCCCCAACCAAAGGGTACAACTCTCTGATCGGCGTGATGATGTGATGTCACTAAAGACTGGGATGAGTCCCTTTCTCTCAGCACCCCTCAGCCATCTCTTATAGTGCACGACAAGTGTTGTCAATTTCGCACAGAGTGGTAGCCTTGGCAGTGCAGCCATTTCACATGGGCTACCTGCATTGGACCTTGTAGCAACAAATCCCTGGAAGAATGCTTGACTCAGTGCATGGGGGCTATCAAGTCTCAAGAACAACCGGACCAAGGCTGGCAAAAGACGCAGGGCAAGAAACAGCAGCTGTTCACTGCATTTCACTTCAAGGTCTAGCTCACATAAACTCTGTGCACTGGCAAAAACTGTGGGGCATATGGTGACAAACTGAGGATTCCCCCTTCTGACATTCCACTGCCCACTTCTCACCATCAGGTCATGAAGTGGGGAGTGATGAAAATGCCTAAGAGGAGCAAGGTCATTGGAGTCATATTCAAGAGAGGTGCAAGCAAGCATGGTAACAGGCTGGGCACATATGGCCTCAATATGGTGAGGGAATGTAATAGAACACCTCCAGAGAGCAGGGAAAACCTTGCCTGCCATCCATTGAACAGAAACGGATTTTATTCTCAACCAGCAGAGGGTCTGGATAAGAGGAAGGGAGGCACCAGGTGGATAGATTGGGAGGTAGAGATGCTGGGCATCAAAGGTCTTGAGCCTCTGGAGGTGTGGAAGGATATCTGCAGGGCTCTCCATCTTCCTCGACAGCTTGATTGTGAGAGTCGTAAGAGAGCAGAAGTAGTGCAGGTAGATTGGTTGCACAAGGTAGAGTACAGCTCTAGGGTCAGAAAGACCCAATGTAGTAAGGCGTGGAAGGGCAGTTGTAGTGATTGCAGTCATGAGTGGCTCAAAGAAGTATCCAAGGTCACACTGTTCGCCCATGATGAAGCCTCCAAGGCTTTCCAAAGGCTGCACAATAGTGTCTGGTGCCTTGTATTCTCCAGGTGGTGGAAATGAACGGAGGTTCAGAAATTGCCATCTGGATGCAGCCTGACAGGCCGCCATAAAGGATGCATGAAAGTCATCGGGATTGAAATCCTCCCCATGTCCCTCGTTGTTCACATCAATAATCACCGCAAAGCGGGTCTTTCTCCGTTGTATGAACGCCTGAACTACTTCCTTTTTTGTTGCCTTTCGAATCCATAGTCGAGACATGATGCCTGGCGTTGAAATCATGATAGCATACCAGCGTTGGCATACAAGCTCCAAGCGCTCTTTAGCCCCTGACCAATCTCGTATTACGAGCAGAAATATTTGGGAGAGTATTTCCACTGGAATGAAATGGGCTTTCCCAGGGGGTAGTAACGGATGCACCAAACCCGAAGAAGTTGAGGACATTAACAGACAGAGTATGAGAGGTTTCCGCGACTACGTTAGGCTAGGTCGAGAGGACAGTGGAGCTGGGAGTACACAACCAGTACTCATATGATGCAGGCGTTATGTGGCCGGGCAAATAGTTCGTCGGATCGCTTCTTTGCATGATCGGCCGTCGGCCGTGTCCTCCGACATCAGTACTCGGCAGGTTCCTGTCAGGTAGATTGGACATTTGATATTTTTACCGGACTCACTCACACGTCCCGGACTCACAACCCGCCTCAACCTCACATGGTGGCAAACGAGAATGACACTCAGTGTCCCAATGGTTTACATTGCACATAATGAGGGCAGAGTTTCCTACATAGTTCAGATTATCTGCGAGTCGTCTCGGTGGTCACATCGATCAGGTACGTTGCTGAACCATGACGGACGGACGGCTCGCTACCTGCGAGCCGGACAGATTGGCGCCCGGTTCGCTGAATAAACCGCAGTACATTCCACTTAGTCTAACCAGGATCATCGTCCGATGCACCGCATCTTTCTGGTTCACTGCTTACGGCCAGATCAGAAGGGAGTGAGCGAAGGCACGCTGGGTTGCCTGATATCTCGCTTTCTCACAGTTTCACGGAATGGAGGCTTCTCCGTGCCCGAACTTCATTCACAGAAAACCCTGTCCCAGATGTCCACCGTCAGAACAACGCGAATGCTACGACGTCGATTTACCCTTCCCGCTGCACCCTCCATAACAATCACAATATGAACAAGAGCAGTTCCGGTCCAAGGTTTCCACTGAACTGCGAGCTACTTCCGCGCGTTGGGTGTTCAGCATGGATATATCAGCGCATAGCATGGCCAGGAATCGGGCCTGGGCGAGGAACGCGTGCAATAGAAAGTGTGCACCGCCGGACCCTTCGATTGCTTGAAGGATACGTGCTTGTGTCTCGGCTGACCGCTCCGGGTGATGTAGACATCTGGGTAATCCTTATAAAAAGATTCATAGATATGATTCTATCGGCGACGTCCACGATTCGATCATGTACTGCCTACTCGCTGACCCGCTCGTATGCCCATCCCTCCTGCGGTCCACTAGTACGGGAGGCTGCTCACTCTAAGGAATACTCAGACGAAGGTGGTGACAATCTCTTGACCACGACCGCTTAGCTCGAGGTCTCTATCAGGGTCAACGCCGTCAGTTCAGAAGTAAGGAAGAAGCATCATGCATTTACTCAAGGCATCTCTGGCGCATAGCCCTCCCTTGACACGCCATGGACGAAGACGAGGGTACATGAGCCTCTTGAGGAGCCGTTGGGGGAATCACGGGGCGGGCCTGGATGTAGGGCATCGTGGATGTGCCGACATAGGACGATGGGCACGCGAGGAAGAAGACCCCCTTGGGTGATTAACGGCAGCGTTGTGGAAAATGTTGGTGCGCTTAGGATACAGCGTTCGCGCCGCCGTGCGAGCGACGGAGATGTCTAGTTGTCTGGGCGTGGACGGGCCGCGTCTACGGAGGATGGGTAGGGGCTGCACGGAGGATGGGATAGCGGACATAGATCTATCTGCACTGCAAGCGAAGAAACGGTAAGCACGGGACCATCCTGAAGGGTCAGCATGGCGGACCTGGGACGGAATATGCGCTTGTGGAAGCAAGATGGAGTGAACGAGCTGGAAAGATGAGCTGGTCTTCTTCATTTGTTGCATTTGGTGGTGAACGACATCAATACGCCCGCAGTATCAGGAGCTGTGACAAGAACGGCCCGGGAGATTGCCATAGATGGGCAGAGCAGCAAGGGTTCACCTCCCGTGCTGTGAATCGAGTCGCTTGTTGTCTTGTTTGTGTCTACGTGCCTTGATTGGGTAGCCACCGCGATGAGAATCGGATGTGATGGATCCCGACGATTCTACGACAAGGTCGGTGAAGGTGGTCGTTGAACTCGGACATGTAACAGTTCGTCATGGGCATTCTGCGGGTGTTTGTTGTGCGTAGAGGGAGCAGGTCGCTAGGAGGGTTGTGTTTGCCGGACGAGGCGGAGGTCAAGAACCGGTCAGCGTCGCTATGAGCGAGTGCGTGTAATTCTGAGTAGTCGAATAGCTATTTGCACTGCAAATCGATTATGTTATATCCCGGTCAGAGCGTTGAGGCTTGTACCTTCATCACACCTTCTACATTCCCGACACTGACTCCCTTAGGGCTCGTTATCCAACGTCGCGCATCGCTGGTCGACGGCTGTACGACGAGGACAAGGAAGATACAGCAACCAAGTCGCTGCCTTCGTCTTCTTATACTAATTGTAACCGCCCAATACGTCTTCACTCCCAACGGCTATCAGTTATCCGAAACGCTGGGCGGCCCTGGGCGTTGCAATAGTCACCGATGACCTCTGCTAGGCTTGAGAAGCCACCCTTTTTTTCAGTGCCGCACCAACTCGCTACCACTAGGGGCTAATGACGCTCCTTGACAGTGTAATGCATGACTAAGGTCTGAATCCAGGCTATTAGACTGTTATCGATAATCCCAACGAGGGCACGTCATAACAGGCTATGCGAGACTGAATGATGATAGATGGATGGCTGCTCACAGGTGGCAAGCTGGACAGATTAGTGGATCAGTTCATTAAATAATCTCTAGATCACCCATGTAGTCTAACCTGGAGTGGCCACTACCATAGTGCGATGCACCAGGTCTTTTCTGGGATATTGCTTATAGCTTGCAAGGTACCACCTCGGAGCGAGCGAAGGCGCACTGCCGTGCACGGAGTTGCCTTTCCCACTGTTTCTTGGGATGGAGGCTCCTCCGCGCCTGAACTCCGTTCATAGAAAAACCTGTCCTGAGAGTCCTACCCACAGGGCAACGCGAACGCTACAACGTTGACTTATCCTGCTCGCTACACCCTCCACGGCAACCACAAAATGACCAAGAGCAGTTCCAGCCCAAGGTTTCCACGGACCACTTCCGCGCGTTGGGAGATCGGCACGGATACGATATAGGGCGGCCAAGGATTTGAGCTTGGGTGGAAGGGTGTGTACAATGGGAGGTGTGCACCGGTGGGTAGGCACCTTATAAAGAAATTTAGATGTGATACCATCGGCGACGTTCACGATCCGATCACGTACCGCCTAGTTGTTGACCTGCTCGTATGCCCATCTCTCCTGCTGTCCACTAGCACGAGAGACCTTTTACTCTTGGGCAACCCAAGGAAGGAACCCGTCATCTCCGGCGAATGGTATCAACGAGCTTCCTTCGCGTTGTGGAGGACGGTTGCAAGCCTGATACAGAGCTTCGAGGACCGCAGGGAGAGTCCAAGAGCAGGTGCAAAGATCCGACGCGAGGTCGACGTGAAGGCGCAGACGGACGGCAGGACCGACAGGCGAGTGTGAAGGACGACAACGCTGGCGAGACGTAATAGGGGGGATTGTGGGACGCGTAGTTGGCGAGGTATTCATGGTGTGCGATGTCAATGTCGGAGGAGATTGCACTGGTCAAGGATTGGATAGTGGATACAAAGTGTGTTGGGCTGTTGTGAAGGGAAGAACAGCGAGGAGGGTACCCACAGCGGGATGGGGACGGAGCTGGGGACGGAATGTGTGCTTGCGAGAGCGAGAGCAGGATGTGGCGGTATTGATCAGAGGGTGGAGCAGGGCAGATGAGCTTCGGTTAAACGAGTGCTACCGGAAGGATTTGTTTCACTGTTCGACGAAGTAAGCAAACCAGTTTGTAGTGTCCAGCTCACCGTGAGCCCCGAACGAGAAACCAGACAGCTCGCCACAGCACATGGGCATGAGGGGTCGACAGGGATTCGAGCATGGAAAACGATCACTCTACATCGGATTGTAAATCGAGTGGTTCTGCGTATTGATACGATGATCGATGACAATTAACTCGGCCGCGTTCGAAATGATGGATTCTGAGAATGTCCGTGACATGTGTGACAAGAACAACCCTGGGATGTTCCAACAAAGGTCTCAAGTACAGACCACCAGACGAATTCCCTGGTTGCTCTGGAGCGAATATGTTCAAAAACGACAGTTGAGGCTGGAATGCCAATCGTTCACCCACCACCCACACAGATTCACCCACTTCGATTTGCCCTCTTTGCAATCGATGCTCAACCCACTTCCCAAGCCTCCAGAAAATCTCTACCCCATCTCCTTCTCTTGAGCCCACCCTTTTCTCCAAAACGCCTTCTCCACCCGCTTTCTTCAGCCATCACGCGTACGACCTATCACGGCAGCAGCACTACAGGAGCGCACAGCCCGTTTTTTCCGTCTCGCTCCTAACGCGCACCCTACTCATCAAGTGTCCTTCTCGACGAACCGTGCTTCTCCCGGCACAGAAACAGGAACCCCACTAACATTGCAGGGCGCTGAGGACCGCATGGCTCAGGGACAATGGTATCGATATCCTTGTCCTCCCTCTTCTTCGTCACCGGATTATCAAACGCTTCTGTGTTGCAGCACAGAATCTGCGCCGAGCCTTAAACGGGACTGCACAGCAGCAAACAACAAATGGCGAGGTAGCACTCTGAGCAGAGGGATGTCGTACGTACTCTTCTTGGCGACGTGCTTCCTCTACTCACTTTGAGTTCGGCGACGGATTTCTCGGGAAAACGTTGCACCACCAAGACAACAGACGTGTGTCGGGGACCTCGAATTGAAACATGTGAGGTGGGCGATTAAACCAAATTCCGTCGAGTTTCAGTGCATTCTGCTCAAGCTAGCAGTGGAGATCGCGAGCCCCACAAGAGGGCCGTAAGGTCACCCTACATCAAGATGGGTAGTGGGTATTAGGACAAGACTACTGGACGCCCGGTGAGACTACTGCTGCGTTGACCGAAAGTGACGGAGCGGGTCACATCGTCTGCATCTCGAGGACGGTGGCAAACGGCTACTTTATGATCCACCGCACCAGTTAACAATGTTCACTTCTGACGGGTACAGCCTGCCTGACGACGCGGATCTTAGTGGTGTGCCGTTACACCTTTCCGACAATGCGGGCCCCGATACACGGATATCGGCTAGAGCAACTCCTAAGGGCCCAGCATTGGCTCCATTAAAATAGAGACTGGACCTACAATATTACGGCTGCGACGAGAGAGACACATGGTGACTGTCCCTTTTGGGACTGTTGCGAATATTGAGATGGCGTTGCGTCGACCATGAAGCGCACAAAAATCTTCCTCATTCTCCAGATGGTCTTATAGGTGTTCGGCAGCACTAGAGGTGCGTTCCAATCTTGTTCATTCGCAATCTGCATACTCGGACGAGTCGTAATCAAGCGCCCCATATATAAGCTATGTCTGGTAGCTCATCGTGCGCAAAATAGATATAAATTTACGCTCATATTTCCGTATTCACTCTAAGAAACACGATACGAGCAGCAATAACCAGCTGCTGTTGGGGACAGCCTGTAGGCCATCTTACAGACGGACGCCTTGTGCATGCGGATATGACGCTGTGCTTTGCCAATGACTGAGGCGGCGGAACTCTCGTACTAGACAGCAGGTGAGCTCATGCTTGGAGGACGCTACATTCGAAGCCTTTGAATTGACGGTGTGAACGATGTTGACAGGCGCGGTTTGTTTGTAGTATGTCGCTCCCCATCCGTGGTGGGTAAAAAACACCAGTTTTGTATAATCACAGATGGGCATTGCGAGTCTAGCATGTCGAGTGTGCGCTCATCATGGGTGCGATGCGTCAAACTTCTCCTCATACTCATTCCTGCAGGTTTTGATTACCGCGGGTGAGAAGAGTTTGTGTGCTGATATTAGGTTCGGATACCTCAACTCAACATTTTGGGGCTAAGTATCAGGAGCGGTGCTGCCTATTTTCAGGCAATGCTCGATCGAAAACCACGTGAATGCTATCATGACCCACAGTCGAAGGTGGATAACCGCTCCTCGTCTGAGCCAGCGGCGTACTATACTGGCATGGATCGTCTCTGGCTTGAATCAGTCTCGAGATACGCACGACAGAGGGACTTCAAACAGGACACTCCCCTCAATGTATATCATCTTAGCCCTCGCTGCACAATTACCCATAATCTCATGACAAACCATGATACACTGTACATCATAGCGTCTACCAAGGGAAGCTAAGCGGCACGTGAAGCAGGGTGCACGGCCCTCGCGGATTAATGATAGCGTACCGAATTAGGTGTTAGAAGGCGAGGTGACTATAGGGTCAGTGACGCACTGGAGAGGTGCACGCAGGTTAGTTCAGTGAGTCGGCGTGTAGACGAACTGGTCAGTGATTGTGTACACAGCTAAGTGAAAATGAAATGAACATCTCTTGGAAGAGCGAGTATATACTATTCATACCCCTAACAATCAAAGGCTGCATAGGTGTGGCATAGCGTGGAAGGAGCCCTATCTACATGGGAGAAGATGTGGTCCACAAATCATATCGGATTCAATCCCTGTGTCGCTCAAGCTAAATAGCTAAGCTGAATGGCCGAGCACCTCCATCCAGAACAATGATTTCCATCACAAAACTTCCATGGCCCCCAACAAGCTCAGTCTTGCTTCCAAGCTCAAAGTCAAACAAAGTAAACTCCTCCAGCGGAGACCCACATGCGGTACGCAGAGTGACAACCTGTCTGAAAACAGGCGCCAGTTCTAGTCGCCGTGTGAGACCACACCCCTCAATGAGTAGGCTCTTCAACATAGGGCAAAGAACTTCGGATACCTGACCCTCGTTATGCGACTGCACAAATGCAGCGGTTTCATTCGGAGGCATTGGAACAAATTCCCCAAAGAAGTCTGCGTCCAGATCTGAACCATTTCCAACAATCAAGCTTTTCAACGCTGGTAAGCATCGAAGGGCTTGAATCAGATCTGCCTGTTGATGCCATCCATGCACGTGCAGGAGTGCCAATCCTGACAGGGTTGCATTCACTGCAATATGCTTTTCCCAAATCATATCGAATTCTGGATGATTGAATGATGTGCCCAGTTCACAGATCTGTGGAATTCGGAAGGTAGCAAGCAGGGTGAGGTCATCCACATCCAGTCTCGTGCAAACTGGCATCTGTGTGACCTGTGTGTGGCTCAGCTTGGGACCTTCCCCATGTAAGGACATCCTGCCCCTCTCAAGCTTATGGAAGGTCTGACCGGCCAAGAATGCAGGGTGGATATTATCTGCTGTAAAGACCCTGAGTGTGCGAAAAAGAGGCAAATTTGGAGGTGGTGCAGTTGGCAATATCTCTGTGGTTACAAATTCCAGGTCAGAGAACTGGTGAAGAACCGGACGAGAGCACCGGTGATCACCGGGTGGGGAGGGTACCGGAACCGGTTGACAGACCAGATCACCACCGGTTCCTGACAGGTCAAAATGGCCCCCGTTCTCTCACCCCGAGCTGGTAACCGTTCTGGCGGACTGGTTCTACCAGTCATAAGGGCTGGTGAACAGGTCTTGAATAGCGGTTTTGTACCAGTCAGGAGGACTGGGGTTTACTCCCATGCACGCTTGAAAATAGAACAAATTATATATAAC
>Ga0307515_10016970_pt1 | contig 13303 bp, 2 predicted proteins | sample 17_EM_MG_FD_194513 | JGI IMG/M metagenome (GOLD analysis project Ga0307515, IMG submission 194513) | Populus trichocarpa ectomycorrhiza microbial communities from riparian zone in the Pacific Northwest, United States - 17_EM | ecosystem: Host-associated > Plants > Roots > Unclassified | place...
GATTTAATAATTTACCTTTTGTGCAAGCAACATAATCTTCTCTGTCAACACTCGTACCAGCACCTAGTTTCAGCACCGTTTGCTTACTCTGCCATACTACTCAAATTCTCAGTAGGACGCAGCATCATAGTAGCAAATGCAGCAGCCGAATCCAGCAAGTTATGGCAGAAATGCAAAACATTCTAGATGAACGAAAGTTGTTGTCGTGGATGCCAAAATAAAGCAAACCTAGCATGTCATTAAACATAAAAATTCAAGGAGTTTTCTTTATTTCCATATCTCTCTTTACTACATTCATTGAAGACAATGTCCAAAATAAGTGTTGGGGATTTAGGGGCTGTCTACATTGGCAACATTGTGCTCTATTTTTAGCATTTCTATTTTGATGAAATGATGCTCTATTTCATGCTCTATTTTGACAAAATTGTTGCCAAATATACCTGCATCTTGATAGAAATTTAATTTTTAAGGGGTTGTGTTGCATTTCTAGCAAAATAGAAATTTGTTGTGTTTTGAAATTTCAACATATTTGAATGGACATCTTTGGCTTTTAATATTTAAGAAATATTTTTGTTTTGATTTTTTTTCGTTTAACATTAATATCCTTAATGAATTTTCAATTGAATTCATAAAAAAATCCATAAAATGATTAAATGGTCATCTTGCTTCTTAAGGTTGTTTAGTCAAGATATTTTTCTTTAGGACTAAAGTAACTAGATTTAGTAGACACAAGCCTGTGAGACTTTGATTTCATGTGTGATTTTCTTCCATTGGTTTTGTTTATCTAGAACTTGTTCTGATTTTAATCAAGACCATGCTTTTACACGCATACATGAACATGATTAAGGTATTCTTTGTTATGAACCTTATATAGCTTAGCAACCCGCCTTTGGATAAATTTTTCCTTTGAGACCCCTTTTGAACTAATGGACTTTTATTTGATTATAAACCCGTATTACAAGCCATAAACCACACAATGTATTACCCAAGCCGTAAAACTAATGGAGCATAATACATCATTATTCAACCATAGGAATACATGAAATAAGTATGGGGGTGTCTTAAATTTGGTAAGGTTATGGTTAGTTGCAGGGGAAGAAGATTATGCTAAAAAAAATTCCAATAAAGGTTTGAATTTTATAAGGGTAAAAAATCATCCTTTAGTTAAACCAAAATCTTGTTCTGTTGAACAATCAATTTTCCAATAACAAAAGATAATGTAGCTTTAACATTTGCCAAGTTCATAATGATTGGAGGGAGTGTTTAATATTCTATGTCTTGTTTTGGGGTATTTTGTTTTATTGGTTCTGACTACTTTTAGCTATCTTACGAAAGGTTTCCTAACTTAAACCAAGTCATAAGCTTATGGTAGATCATTTTCATTGGAATGAATTTGAGTGAAACACTAGTCTTTCAAGCACATGAGAGTTGAGTGATCATTTTTGTAAGATCTACTATTTGGTTGTTTTAGTCTAAAATAAAAATAATTGATAAACAATTTTAAGTGGTTTACAGTGTTATTCATGATATGTTATGATGATTTGAGAGTTTAATTGGTGTTCATTGATGGCATTATATTATTTATATTGGAAAAGTAAATTTGAAATTTTGTCCGAGGACGGGCAAAAACTAAGTGTTGGGGAATTTGATAAGTGCAAAAACTAAGTGTAGGGCAAAATATAAATATGTTTTTATTCCTTTTACACTATGTTTTTTAATGTATTTTGATCTTATGTGAGCTTATTGGATGCTATTTTTATGAGTTTGGCATACCTAGGAAACTTTGTGAATTAATTGCTAAAAGATAAAGAATTTCTGCATTTTATGTTTCGGACCTTACTTCTTGTAATAGGTTTTTCATCAAGTTTTAATTTCAGAATGTGAACGTGAGCTAAATAAAAGCTAAAGTACACATATCAAGCTTTCTAGGAAGGTATTATAGGTAGAAATCTAAGTTCATTTGGACCTCTAATCAGACCTGTAAAATCAGGCTGAAATCCTCCTTGCAGCAGGATTCTCTACTTCCACACTACAGATTCAAATAAGAATATCTTGAGCCTCAGACATTGAAATCATGCAATTCAAAAGCCCATAATCATCTACACATCCAGGAATACAACTTATATAAAGGATGCCAAGTCAGATAAAATCATTTTGAAAGAGAAAATTCAGATGCAATCTGAAGCACGAGATTGGTCTCCTAATCTGATGAGGAAACTAACAGTGTCAAGCATCCCACTATGGTTGAGAGTCTGACATAAAAACGGTGGGCTTTAGTACCCAAGAAAGGTGCATATCAAACCTCTAACATGTCATGAATGAAAGAATACAGCTGGGATGGTCGGATATTGCAAGAAACCATGTTAGAAGCAAAGTCTAAGTTGCAACAGAGTTGGAATTACAGCAGAGTTGTGACAGCAGCAGAGTTCATTTTCAATACAAATTATGAGGGATTTAACCAACCTTAAGGACCAGATAAAGAAGGAGGGAGCTAAGTAGCATAAGGATTTCTAATTAGCCTAAGAATTTAGAAGAAATTCGATAGCCAAGGGAGAGAATAAATAGAGCAGAACACAACTGAAACAGAGATTCTACAACATTCTTTTCTTCTCTGTTTCTGTCAATTTTCCAACAAATATGAACTAATTCCTAATTTCGGTTCAAGAGGAATGCACATCATCTCCATTAGTAAGTTTTAAGAAGTAATGTTATCATTGTAATTCTTTCAAATTCAAGTATTTATTTTTCCTTGTTCAGAATTATGCTATTAATTGTTATCTAAGCTTATTGAATTGTTTTAAGATGGCATGTATTCTTTCTAGTTTCTTTCAATCCATAATTGTTGTTAGGGCCTAAAGTAAGAAGCAAAAGAATTAATTTGATTGCTACCACTCTCATCTTGATTTATTACGGAAGAATAAACTAAGTTAAATTATCAAGCATTTGAACGTTTACTTAGAATAAATGCACAGACTTTACTCCTAAGACTACTTCAAGTTAATGAGAATTACTTTCAATGTTAAATTTGTTTGATGGTAAGAAATTGATTAGAGAGCTTTGTCTAATTAATTTACTCGTAATCTCATTGATTTCCCTTAGTTTTAAAGGATATTGAATTTATTTGCTTTACGTGAAGGAACATTTATTTTACTTTGATGATCAACAGATTTATAGGAATGGATGTGTTGACCCTATGATATTCTGACGAGCCTTACCTTATGATATTCTTGTTATGGCATATTTGAGAAACTTTCCTGTAAGAACTTAAAGCCATATTTGTATATGCATCCCTCATTATTGTATTACCTCGTAAATGTATATTGAACGTTATCTACTCACTAAATTGCTGAACTCACCATCTCGTTATTTATCTTTTTCAAGCTTATAACTAGTTCGCAAGTCACATTTTTTGAACCTTCAGAACCTGCTCTTTTGGTTATAATTAGTACTTTTTCTTTTTGTCTAGTTAGTGCTCTATAATTATAATACTTGTATTAAAATTTGTATTAAGTTAATTATTTATATTATAGAGTTAGTTATGTTATCATGTTGCGGAGAAATCTGTTTTATATATAAGTTTGGGTTCGCATATGTATGGAAACTTGGATAGGAACCTTGCTTATATGTCGGCCATGGATCCATAAATCGGGTCATGACATATTATCTATTTTTTAATATTTGATTAAATTATGCATCGAGTTGCCTTTTTTACTTCTTTAAAAGATGTCTGCATTGCCCGAGCATCTTTTGTAACTAATAAGAAAAATTGTTCCAACACACAGCGCCTTTGGATATTATTGTTAATTCTTAGCACGAGTCTTATGCCTATTACTTAAGCTTTTTTGGTAACAAACATTTTTGGCTATTAAGATTTTTGAAAAAAATTTACTTTGTTTCTTATATTTTATTTTTCTTACAATTTGAAATTTTTGTTTTCATATTTTATTTTATAGTAAATACAATTTAATTTATGAATAATAATTTTTTTCAATTAAAACTTGATTAAAATAATTCAATCAATTTAATTGAGATGAGAGCTAAGTATGAATTTATTGTGATTAAATAGGTATACCCGTTTAAAAATATAAAAATTTTATTTCTTATAATATAATATATCTATCATGAGAATTTTGGTTTTGTTCATTGTTTTATATTTTTTTAACCTTAAAAATGGAGCCAATGTTTTTTAATAAAAAAATTGGCTCCATTTTTAAGGTTAAAATCAAGAGAAATAAATTAAAAAATAAAAATTCTTATAATAGATATTGATATCATAGGAAACAAAACTTTTATTAAAAATATAATATACCTATGATAATATGAGAAATAAATAAAAATTAAAGTAAAAACACTTCAATAACTTTACAATAATAATTCAATCCTCATATAATTAAATGTGTCAATTTAACATTTTCTTCATAAACATGTCAGTCAACCAATCCACCTTCCAAACATAAAAACAAATTAATTACAATAATGTCAACTACAATGATAAAAAAAAAAAGATCACATCCATGATCAATTAATCTAATGAAATAAAGATAATTATGTAAACAGAAAGTTTAAAAGTCCATTATTAAAATCAACAAGTCTAAAGACCAAGAAGTTATTATGAAATAAAATTATAAAAACTTTTTTTTGTTGCTTTTTGGACACATAAGATATTTGTCAATATGTTATGTGATAGTGTTATCAACTGATAAAAAATATAACTAAATAAAAATATAATATACAAGATTGATATTAAAATAAAAAAATAATAGAGGAACTTTTTAAATACAACATAAAAAGTACAAAAAACATACATATGCATTTAACCATTTATGAAACTTGTATGATACCATAGTTGATTCTATTATGTTATGCACCATAAAATGAAAGCAAAAAACCATATAAGACCATGTTTTATGGTTAGGGGTATATGTATGTGTTAATGGACACTAAATTTCATCTCTAGAAGATTTTATAGGCATGTGTATGTTTTTTGGTTCATCATATCGTCTTGATAGATTGTGGCCGATGGTGTTTTCTTTTCTTCTTCTCTTTTCTTTTTCCTCCGTCAAAATTCATCCTTGGCATTCAAATTTTTAGGTTAGTTTTCTTAGTTGCGTGTATTTTAGTATCAGACCTCGTGCTTTTGATTTGTAATTTTTAACCTTGACCCTTTTATAAGTTTTTGATTTTTTTTAATTTCATCATTTAACCTAAATTTATCATTTTTTTTTTCAGATTTGGTCCTTTTCTTTTTATTTCTTAAGTTATTTTTACCCCTTTTGTAAACTTTTTATTTTTTTTTCAATTTCATCATTGAATCGAAATTTTTAATTTATTTTAGTCCTCATTCTTTTGGTAGTTTCTTTTTGTAATTTTTTTGTGAAATTGATTTTTCTTTTCAATTTAACACTTCAATCCAAAATTATGCATCCTCTGTTTTGTTTTTTGTTTCAAATTTGATTCTTATTTTTTTAATTATTATTTTTTCTTTTGAATCCTTTTGTATAATTTTTTTTTCAATTTTATCCTTTAACCTTTGATTTATTGAAAATTAGGCTTTATGGTTTTTCTAAATTTGGTGCTTCCAATCAAATGCTCGGGTCATAGGTTATATAAGCTAACACAAGTTGTCATCATTTTTTTTACTTATTTTTTTTCGATTTCATCATTCGAAATTAATTTTTTTTATTTTCCTTTCTATCGGGTTATCTCGATCTCATGACCTGACCTGTGGATTTGATGAGTTAACTTAAGTGGGTTAGCACCTTTTTTTTATTTGCTTTTAAATGTTATTTCTTATTTTGGACCCTTTTATGTGATTGAACTTTTTTTAAAAAAAATTCATTTTTCAATATTTGATATGTTGAAAATTAGGCTTTATGATTTTTTCATATTTAGTTCTTTCGGTCAAATGGTCTAAATCACAAGTTTTATAAGCTAATGCGAGTTGACATCAATTTTTTTAGACTTATTTTCTTTTTTGATCTCATCATTCGACATTGATTTTTTTTTTTTAAATTAGGCTTCATGATTATCTTTGCTTTCCTTTTTATCAGGTTATCCCAATATCATAACCTGACTCGTGGGTTTATCAGGCTGACTAGGAGGGCCTGAGCCTTTTTTGGCTTAAAATTACTATTTTTTTTTATCCTTTTGTATGATTTTTTTTCAATTTCATCATTCAACATTTGATTAGTTGAAAATTGAGTTTTGTGGTTTTTTCAAATTTGGTGATATTAGCCAAGTGACTCAGGTCGTGAGTGTTGTGGATTAACATGGGTTGACATCGCTCTTTTTTTAGCTTATTTTTTTTATTTCATCATTGGTTTTCCCTTTCTTTAAAAGATGTTTGCGTCGACTGAACATCATTTTTTTTGCTCAAAGAAAAATTTTATCGATCAATGGCAGAGCATGGACCAATTATCTAATTAATTTTTTTATGTAATGATCATAATGTTTAAATTAGAAAATCAAAAGAGGGAGTGAACCTTTTGAGCATAATATTGTAATTGATGCTATTAAAAGGCTATTGGTTATCATTAGAAAAAAGAAGGTGCTTGATTAAAACATCAATTGACATATAAAAATATATGAAGAGAAGAAACAGAAAAAACTAAAAAGATGAAGCTTCTAAAGAAAAGCTAGCATTTGAGTTTTTTATATGGGACTCGCTAGCTTGTAGGAATAATTTTTATTTTATCAAACCAAGTAGTTTGGAATTTTAATAAGAATTCCAAACCATTTTATCTTTGGAGCCAAATAAGTATTAAGAAAACAGAAATTAAAGAAGAGAGTAAACTTCATTTGACTATCCGAACGCAAAATTAAAATAAATCAATTAAGATATTTTCATTTTCATTTATAATTTTTAATATTTTATAAATAAGAAACTTACAAGCAGCATTTGATACTGCTCTAGAATAGAAAGAATGAAATAATGAGGACAAAAATGTGTTTGGTTGAAAAAATAAAAATAAAAATATAAAAATAAATTTGTCTTTGAAACAATTTTGAAGTGAATTTATGTACTTTCAAAACAAGAGGTACAGAGAGAACATGTCTCTAGAGACAATATTTATTTATTTTTATTTCTAAAATATCATTTTAAAAAACTTTCAAATCCAAAATTATCCAACTAAGACATGTTATAATAAATCTAGTTATTATTATAGTTTTAAAATCCAATTCGGAGGTCAATCTAGGACAAAGCCCGAGTCACTAGTCAAGGCCTGGGTCACGGGCCAAGTTAGCCCGGATCAATGGTTATTATCATAATTTTAAAACCCGATTTAGGAGTTAACTCAAGGCAAGGCTCAAGTCACGAGTGGGGTTGGTCGTTGGCTCGGGTTAATGTAAGGATAAAAGTGATTATTATCATAGTTTTAAAATCCAACTTGGGGTCAACCCGGGGTAAGACTCGAGTCACGTGTCAGGAGGGTCAACCTAAGTTGACTCTGGTCAACATAAAATAAAAACAGTAATTATTATAATTTTAAAACTTGATTCAGGGATCAACTTGGGGTAAGGCCCAAGTCACGGATCACGACGATCAACACAGGCTGAATCAAGTCACTGTAGTTATAAAAGTTATTATTATTATAGTTTTAAAACTCGACTCGGGAGTCAACCTGAGGCAAAATTCAAGTCACAAGTCAAGAGGGTCAACTTGGCTGACCTAAATGTTTTTTTTTAAATAAAAATAAAAATCAAAGCAACCTTGTTTTGACCCTTTTTATCAAAAAAATCAATGGGTTTTTGACTTGTGTTTTATCCCGGGTTGACCTAGGTTTTTGACCAGGTCAGGTTGAGTCAATCATTTCTCTATGTTTTCTTAAACTTAGACGAGTCCAGACCCAGGGTCAACCCCGTCAAATCAGTCCTAGTTTTATAACCACTATTATTCCACTATTATTAATTTTAATATTCAATATAAACTAAAATAAAAAAAATCAGATATTATTTTTTATTTAAAATATATAAACTTGACAATAAAATATATTAATAGTAAAATAAACTTCTTCATATTTATCTTGTCTTGTACATCGTAACCAAACAGAATACATAAATAATATCTTTATCTTATATGTCATTACCCAACACAATTTTATCTTTGTTTTTTTTCTTATCTTCTCTACCTCTATTATTTCTATTTTTTTCTATTTCGGAATACTAATCATACGTTGCAACATAGAACTCAAACATATTAGGTGCTCATGCCTTCAACTCTAAACTCAAAATGCACGGAGTCCACATTCTAAAAGTTAAGGTGACTAGGATAATGGAAAGTATTGAACATGAAGGGTTTGATTTTTCTAACATATTTATTAAATTCAAGCTATTGATTTTGAAATTAATGGTCTTGATTTGTGTATAAAGAAAAAATAACTATTAATTTTTTTTAAATGTAATAGTATATTAATTTGGTGAATTGAAATTCAAAATAAATTTCAAGACTAACTTAATAATCAATCATGTCTAAGGACGGAGTCATGTTGAAGCCTCAGGTGGGCTACATCCCAAGTTACTGATGGAAAGTAGTTTTTTTTTAAATTCAAAATAAATTTCAAGACTAACTTAAATTTATATATATATTTTTGTACTAAGAACTCATTTGTTTGATGGAAATTAGTTTTTTTTGAAATTATTTTTCAATTTTTTTTTGTATTTGTTTGTTATTAAAAAAATTGATCAACGAAAAACACTTTTCAGTCAAAGAAAAATTTAGCTTGGTTTCCAGGAAAGTGTTTTTCTTTTATTTTAAGGGGAAAACACTTTCCAGAAGTTGTGAAAAATTTAGAAATATCATATTATTTGCTGATTATAACAAATTTGGTCCTCAAACTTTTGATTGCTATATATTTTGTTTTGAATTTTGTTTTTCAATTTCACTCCTTAGAATTTGATTTAATTTGATTTTTATATTAACTTTGGTCCTCATTTTTATGATTGTTATTTGCTTTTCTCTTATTATTTTTTAATTGAAATTTTTTATCTATCAAATTTGATTCTCATTCTTTTGATTGTTACTTATTTTATTTGAAATAATTTATGAAATTATAATTACTATTATTTTAATTTATCATCTTTCAATTTCTTTATCTGTTAGATTTGATCTCCATTATTTTGATTGTTATTTATTTTATTTGAGATAATTTATGAAATTAGATTTTTTCTTCAATTTCATTCTCATTCAACTTTTTAATTTGTAAGATTTGTTCCTCACTATTTTAATAAACTTGAAAAAAATATTAATAAGTTATTTTTCAGCTCACTTTCTACTGGAAAAGTGTTTTTCAACTTATTTTCATGACACCACCAAACATCAAAAAATAATTCATTTTCCAGGAATCCACTTAAAAAAAAAAAACTACTTTCTAGTGAACAAACGGGGCTTAATATTAAATCAGTCCAAGTTATATTTAACTAAATTAGCTAAAAAATATATTTTTTATCCATCAAATCACCCATTCATTTTTTAATTAAAATCTATATTTTTTTGAGTTAAGAGAGCCAAAGTTGAAAATCGTATCCCCCCTCATGCTAGATTACTTCTTTCCCTACATATTCAACTCACAAAATTTAACAAAAGCAACACACCTTTTCTTCTTTTATTTATTGTATGGTACTATCATCACACAAATTCAATTTAATTTTGTCGTAACTATTAAAGCATTACTTTAAACTTTAAAAGATGCTAAATTTAATCTTCTTCTTACACATATATAATTTGCTTGCACACAATATGAGATTAACATACCACATATAAATATTTCATATAAAATTGACATTCTACATAATATATTTGAATTAAAATTTTATTGTTAACTTCATAAATTCTTCTACATGAGTTAATAATTAATTTTGAAAAAAAATTCTATATAGTAGCTGGCCCGCCCTTGATCATGTCACCGCTACATTGAGGCCAATCAGATACCTCAGACGGATGAGATCCTCGTTAGGCGACCAACAGATTATTAATAATATGCAGAAACATAAATGGGAGCGAAGTCTTTATCAAATCTAGGCCCATAATTTGCTGGCGTCCAAAACGACATCACTAACCACCGTTTAATTAGATTACAAAAAAACCCTAGCCCTTTTTATACACACACATGCGCATCCATTACCACTACCACTCGCACATTAGGGTTTTATGCGCTTCGCCGAACCTAAAGCAGAAAAGCGCCGTTCCTTCTTAAATCTCCAATTTCTCTCCCAATCATGGCTACCCAAATCAGTAAGAAGCGCAAAGTAATCTCAAATTTCCCTCTCTTTTCTTTTATTCTGTTTCAATTAATTAAATCTAGCTATATTGTTATTATTATTTCTCATCTAATCCTGTGATCTATCTCCTTCTTCTTTTTAGTTTGTTGCAGATGGCGTTTTCTATGCAGAACTGAATGAGGTATTGACTAGAGAATTGGCTGAGGATGGGTACTCTGGTGTTGAAGTTAGGGTTACACCGATGCGCACTGAGATCATCATCAGGGCTACTCGTACCCAAAATGTTCTTGGTAAAGCTCTCATCTTTTATTTTAGTTTTTTTTTCCTAAATTATTTAGTAATATTTGATATGAGTGTTAGTGCTGTTGCTTTAGCTATTTACTCGCTGAAAATAGTATTTACCTAGCTTGAATGCAAGACAAGGGCAGAGAGATACTTTTGATGAATCAATATACTTTTAGTCAAAGTCATAGTTGATAATTAATTTGTAACTGCCATCAATTTGCATATTAGCTCGTAATTAATAAATAATTATCTTATATGATGAAATGGAGTAAATTTTCTTTCAACTCTCTTGTATGTATTTGTCTTTCAGGTGAGAAGGGGAGGAGGATCAGGGAACTGACCTCTGTTGTTCAGAAACGTTTTAAGTTTCCTGAGAATGGTGTGGAGCTTTATGCTGAGAAAGTTAATAACAGGGGTCTCTGTGCAATTGCTCAGGCTGAGTCTCTTCGTTACAAGCTTCTTGGAGGCCTTGCTGTTCGCAGGTATATTGCATTGTTACAACTATATTGGTTGATTTGTTATTGGTGACTGTTTTTCAGTTTCTTTGCATTGGTTAACATACCAGCATGCTTGATAATTGAGTTTTGGTGTTTTCAAGTTCTGTAATGTTATGAATTCTGATGTTTCTAATTGTATAGTTTGGCATTATGTGCTAGCTATTTTGAGTTGATGAAGTCATCTTTATAGCGAGTTGGTTATTTACAAATGTCCATCTCGTGTCGGATGGTGACGATATTTGGTGATACCATCTATGCTCTTATCTGAGGGATGATTGCCATTCCTTGCACAAGTTTTGATGGTAGATGATACATTTCATGAATAAGCATTTATTAGGTCTCAGTCCTTCACTTCTTAGGAAACATTATCTTGCATGTTGAGCATCATTTATATTGCATATATTACGATTTATGTTTTGAATTTTGATGTTTCTGGTTCTACAGTGTAGTCTTATTTATTAACAAATTTGTATTGATGAATTTGTCGTTATAACGAGTTGGTTATGTACAAATGTCTATCTCGTGTCAGAGGACTACAATATTTGGTGTTGCCATCTGTTTTCTTAGTATCCAAGGAATATTTATGTCATTCCATGCAAAAGACTTTGGATGTTAGATGTCACATTTCTTGAATAAGTGTTTATTTAAAGAGTCATACAGCAAAGAGACATTATCTCAGCAATTTACTTTTTTTTGTTACAGTTGTATCATTTATGTTGCATATACATTTAAGGTTTCTAACTATGCTCATGCAAATTGTTTGTGAGGAGTTTTCTGTCTTCTTGCCCTGCTATCTGAGGGCTTGGAGCTTTGTAGTCTCTTCTAAAGCCCTGATATCTTATTCTGATTTCACTCAGTTCTTCATAAATTTACCTTTTATTTTCTCTGTTCTTTGTTGTTGACATATGAGCATTGTCTTCTCTTTTTCTCTCTATCTTGCTGGTTTAGCCTGTTGGTTTTGTATCAATGCTCATATGAATATTTTCTTGGAGTTTGTCAGGCTTCTTTTACTTTTTCTGTGGTACTTGGAGTTTGGAATGCTCTCCCACATCCTGTTACTTTTATCAACTTCTTGATTCTTCTGCTGTTACTAATATTGGTAGTGTTATAGAGAACTGTTTATCTCTGCAGTTGAGCTTTTTTTTTTTAATCAAAACTGCAGTTGATCTTTGAAGACAACCTTGTTAGTCTCTTTCCAATGTACTTTGTGTAAATTTAGGGTGCTTATGTTTTGAAGGTTTTATTTGGTTATCTGTATGAGTGAGGGGCATGAAAATGTTCATCAATACCCCATGTCTCAAGCTCTTTTTATGCATTTTATCCTTATAAGTTGTACATATTTTGTCCCTTTTGAAATTTATGGCTGAATTTTATACATGTTTATAGGGCTTGCTATGGGGTCCTGAGATTTGTAATGGAGAGTGGAGCAAAAGGATGTGAGGTACGCATCAAAATTTTCTTGTTTTTTCTATCGTTTCTATTATACCAGCACAAACGCGCTACATTTTGGAAGTTTGATTCTTTTGTGTAATCTCTCAGGTTATTGTGAGTGGAAAGCTCCGAGCACAACGTGCCAAGTCCATGAAATTTAAGGACGGGTACATGATATCCTCCGGCCAACCTGTTAAAGAGTATATTGATTCAGCTGTTAGGCATGTTCTTCTTAGACAGGTCAGTTGCTTCTCTTGTGTTTCTTTTGTGGATTAAATTTGCTCATTGTTTGTTACCTTTTTTTTTATTTGCTTATTTTCTTAAATCTTATTTGGGTTTCTGTTTCCTCGATAACTATCTATGAGGGTAACAGGGTGTGCTTGGTATCAAGGTCAAGATCATGCTTGACTGGGATCCTAAGGGCAAGGTGGGGCCCATGACACCATTACCTGATCTGGTTACCATCCATCCTCCCAAGGAAGATGAGGAGTATGTTGCTCCACCAGTAATGACAGCCAATATTGAGATTCCAGTAGTATAAATTATTTGGTTGCTTCCTCTTCTCTACTATATATGGTTAGTCGCATTTTGTAGCCTCCTTGTACGAACCAATATTTGGTTTTGGCTTTGTTATTTTTAAGCTTTCAAAGTTGTCCTTCTTGGCTACTAAAGTTCGTCGCCAGATGATTTAAGAAGTGCATTTTTTTGTCCGCTGTTTTTCATTTACGTCCAATTTTAAAATTGTAATGTTGGGGTTATAATTGTACAATTATTATAGAAAAAGCTTTGTAATGAATCAGTATATCTGGTAAAAAGTGATTATGTAAAAACTTAATTGTACAATTAAACTGTAATTTTGACCAAACAAATTT